>PPYF01241663.1_pt1 | contig 151759 bp, 134 predicted proteins | sample 1559871 | NCBI WGS metagenome assembly PPYF01 (sample SAMN08240021, study PRJNA423297) | Human gut metagenome, whole genome shotgun sequencing project. | reverse complement strand
AGCGGGAATAGCTCAGTTGGTAGAGCACGACCTTGCCAAGGTCGGGGTCGCGAGTTCGAGTCTCGTTTCCCGCTCCAAATTCTTCTCTCAATAAAATATCCACAGCGACGCGATGCGTTATTGCTGGTTTTTGTTGTCTCTGACAAACTCTTGTAAACAGAGTTATCCACAGCCTCAGGCTGTAATCTTAATTTCAAAGAAACTTCGCACGGTGAATAGTATTTTTTTAACCTATTGATAGATAAGTTAAAAATTAAGATTCCGTTTTGTCGAGTCGATCACTTGACGATTTTATTCGTCTTGAATTGCAATGCGTTTTTATTTTTATTCACAAGCTGTGGATGAATCAGGCGTCACGCGGTAACCCTTTTTCAATCACCCGAACCAGACGCTGTTTTTTCGGCAATTGCACTTCGACTATGCACGCATTTCGTCTCTCTATTTGCTGCGCAATCGCCCACGCTATGTGCTCATCGAGAAGTGGGTGCTCACCTTTACGACTTTCCAGCGCTGTCAAAATCGTTTCATCCCAAGGGGCATTGCCTAATGCTACGGCGATATTACGCAGCCAACGCAGGTGACCAATACGACGAATCGCCGATCCTTCCGTGACTTTTAAAAACTTCTCTTCGCTCCAGGCGAATAACTCAATGAGTTCCGGTGCGTGTAGCGGCTTACGCGGGCTGAAATCCTCTTCTGTGGTGAGTTGTGAATAGCGATTCCACGGGCAGATAAGCTGGCAGTCATCGCAACCGTAAATACGGTTTCCCATTAACGGTCGCAACTCTTCCGGGATCGCCCCTTCAAGTTCGATGGTGAGATAAGAGATACAGCGGCGAGCATCGACGGTATATGGCTCGACGATGGCACCGGTCGGGCAAATCGTCATACAGGCCACGCATTTGCCGCATCCTTCCTCGACTGGTTGATCCACGGGCAGCGGAATATCGACCAGCAATTCGCCTAAAAAGAAGAACGAACCGGCCTCGCGATTGAGGATAAGTGAGTGCTTACCTGTCCAGCCGAGCCCAGCTTTTTCAGCTAACGGGCGCTCGAGAATAGGCGCAGAATCGACAAACGGTCTAAAATTCAGCGAAACACAATGTTGCTGAATCATCTCGCCCAGCTTTTTGAGTCGGTTGCGCAGAAGTTTGTGATAGTCACGGCCCAGCGCATAACGGCTAACATAGCCGAGTTTGGGGTTTTTCAGCGTGCTGGCAAATGCGGCGTTAGCAGGAAGGTAATTCATCCGCACGCTGATCACGCGCAGCGTACCGGGCAATAACTCATGAGGGCGAGCGCGCAGCATACCGTGACGTGCCATCCAGTCCATTTCGCCGTGGTATTGTTTGTCCAGCCATGCTTGCAGTTTGGGCTCGGACTCGCTGAGATCGGTATCGGTAATACCTACCTGCTGAAAGCCCAGTTCCAGCCCCCACTGTTTAATTTTTTGCGCTAACTGATTGAGATCGAGGGGCTCTGACATGACGGACCATACAATGAAGAAAAACCCCGTAAGTATACCACACACCGTCTGGTACGCCGACGATATCCGCCGCGGAGAACGCGAGGCGGCAGATGTGCTGGGGCTCACACTCTATGAGCTGATGCTTCGCGCTGGCGAGGCCGCATTCCAGGTGTGTCGTTCGGCGTATCCTGACGCCCGCCACTGGCTGGTGCTGTGCGGTCATGGTAATAACGGCGGCGATGGCTACGTGGTCGCGCGACTGGCCAAAGCGGTCGGCATTGAGGTCACGTTGTTGGCCCAGGAGAGCGACAAACCGTTGCCGGAAGAGGCCGCGCTGGCACGCGAAGCATGGTTAAACGCGGGTGGCGAGATCCATGCTTCGAATATTGTCTGGCCCGAATCGGTAGATCTGATTGTTGATGCGCTGCTCGGTACCGGTTTGCGGCAAGCGCCCCGCGAATCCATTAGCCAGTTAATCGACCACGCTAATTCCCATCCTGCGCCGATTGTGGCGGTTGATATCCCTTCCGGCCTGCTGGCTGAAACTGGCGCTACGCCAGGCGCGGTGATCAACGCCGATCACACCATCACTTTTATTGCGCTGAAACCAGGCTTGCTCACTGGAAAAGCGCGGGATGTTACCGGACAACTGCATTTTGACTCACTGGGGCTGGATAGTTGGCTGGCAGGTCAGGAGACGAAAATTCAGCGGTTTTCAGCAGAACAACTTTCTCACTGGCTAAAACCGCGTCGCCCGACTTCGCATAAAGGCGATCACGGGCGGCTGGTAATTATCGGTGGCGATCACGGCACGGCGGGGGCTATTCGTATGACGGGGGAAGCGGCGCTGCGTGCTGGTGCTGGTTTAGTCCGAGTACTGACCCGCAGTGAAAACATTGCGCCGCTGCTGACTGCACGACCGGAATTGATGGTGCATGAACTGACGATGGACTCTCTTACCGAAAGCCTGGAATGGGCCGATGTGGTGGTGATTGGTCCCGGTCTGGGCCAGCAAGAGTGGGGGAAAAAAGCACTGCAAAAAGTTGAGAATTTTCGCAAACCGATGTTGTGGGATGCCGATGCATTGAACCTGCTGGCAATCAATCCCGATAAGCGTCACAATCGCGTGATCACGCCGCATCCTGGCGAGGCCGCACGGTTGTTAGGCTGTTCCGTCGCTGAAATTGAAAGTGACCGCTTACATTGCGCCAAACGTCTGGTACAACGTTATGGCGGCGTAGCGGTGCTGAAAGGTGCCGGAACCGTGGTCGCCGCTCATCCTGACGCTTTAGGCATTATTGATGCCGGAAATGCAGGCATGGCGAGCGGCGGCATGGGCGATGTGCTCTCTGGTATTATTGGCGCATTGCTTGGGCAAAAACTGTCGCCGTATGATGCAGCCTGTGCAGGCTGTGTCGCGCACGGTGCGGCAGCTGACGTACTGGCGGCGCGTTTTGGAACGCGCGGGATGCTGGCAACCGATCTCTTTTCCACGCTACAGCGTATTGTTAACCCGGAAGTGACTGATAAAAACCATGATGAATCGAGTAATTCCGCTCCCTGATGAGCAGGCAACATTAGACCTGGGCGAGCGGGTAGCGAAAGCCTGCGATGGCGCAACCGTAATCTATCTGTATGGCGATTTAGGCGCAGGTAAAACCACCTTTAGCCGGGGCTTTTTACAGGCTCTGGGTCATCAGGGTAATGTCAAAAGCCCCACTTATACGCTGGTCGAACCCTATACGCTCGACAACTTAATGGTCTATCACTTTGATTTGTACCGCCTTGCCGATCCCGAGGAGCTGGAGTTTATGGGGATCCGCGATTATTTTGCCAACGATGCCATCTGCCTGGTGGAGTGGCCACAACAAGGTACAGGTGTTCTTCCTGACCCGGATGTCGAAATACACATTGATTATCAGGCACAAGGCCGTGAGGCGCGCGTGAGTGCGGTTTCCTCTGCGGGTGAATTGTTGCTGGCGCGTTTAGCCGGTTAACCTTTGAAAGGTGGCGGGATGATGTATCGCATCAGAAATTGGTTGGTAGCGACGCTGCTGCTGCTGTGCACGCCGGTGGGTGCCGCGACGCTCTCTGATATTCAGGTTTCTAACGGTAATCAACAGGCGCGGATAACGTTGAGTTTTATTGGCGATCCTGATTATGCGTTTAGCCATCAAAGCAAACGCACCGTGGCGCTCGATATCAAACAAACGGGCGTGATTCAGGGACTGCCGTTGTTGTTCAGCGGCAATAATCTGGTGAAGGCGATTCGCTCTGGAACGCCTAAAGATGCACAAACGCTACGGCTGGTGGTCGATCTTACCGAAAACGGTAAAACCGAAGCGGTGAAGCGGCAGAATGGCAGCAATTACACTGTCGTCTTTACGATTAACGCCGATGTGCCGCCACCGCCTCCTCCGCCGCCCGTGGTTGCGAAACGCGTTGAAACGCCTGCGGTTGTCGCACCGCGCGTCAGCGAACCGGCGCGCAATCCGTTTAAAACGGAAAGTAACCGCACTACGGGTGTTATCAGCAGTAATACGGTAACGCGTCCGGCAGCGCGCGCGACGGCTAACACTGGCGATAAAATTATCATCGCTATTGATGCCGGACACGGCGGTCAGGACCCTGGCGCTATCGGCCCCGGTGGTACGCGGGAGAAAAATGTCACCATCGCCATCGCGCGTAAATTGCGTACTTTGCTCAATGACGATCCGATGTTTAAAGGCGTTTTAACCCGTGACGGGGATTACTTTATCTCGGTGATGGGGCGCAGTGATGTGGCACGTAAGCAAAACGCCAATTTCCTCGTGTCGATTCACGCTGATGCCGCACCGAACCGCAGTGCGACTGGCGCTTCCGTATGGGTGCTCTCTAACCGTCGCGCCAACAGTGAAATGGCCAGCTGGCTGGAGCAGCACGAGAAACAGTCGGAGCTGCTGGGTGGGGCGGGTGATGTGCTGGCGAACAGTCAGTCTGACCCCTATTTAAGCCAGGCGGTGCTGGATTTACAGTTCGGTCATTCCCAGCGGGTAGGGTATGATGTAGCGACCAGTATGATCAGTCAGTTGCAACGCATTGGCGAAATACATAAACGTCGACCAGAACACGCCAGCCTTGGCGTTCTGCGCTCGCCGGATATCCCATCAGTACTGGTCGAAACCGGTTTTATCAGCAACAACAGCGAAGAACGTTTGCTGGCGAGCGACGATTACCAACAACAGCTGGCAGAAGCCATTTACAAAGGCCTGCGCAATTACTTCCTTGCGCATCCGATGCAATCTGCGCCGCAGGGTGCAACGGCACAAACTGCCAGTACGGTGACGACGCCAGATCGCACGCTGCCAAACTAAGGACGATTGATGCCAATTCAGGTCTTACCGCCACAACTGGCGAACCAGATTGCCGCAGGTGAGGTGGTCGAGCGACCTGCGTCGGTAGTCAAAGAACTAGTGGAAAACAGCCTCGATGCAGGTGCGACGCGTATCGATATTGATATCGAACGCGGTGGGGCGAAACTTATCCGCATTCGTGATAACGGCTGCGGTATCAAAAAAGATGAGCTGGCGCTGGCGCTGGCTCGTCATGCCACCAGTAAAATCGCCTCTCTGGACGATCTCGAAGCCATTATCAGCCTGGGCTTTCGCGGTGAGGCGCTGGCGAGTATCAGTTCGGTTTCCCGCCTGACGCTCACTTCACGCACCGCAGAACAGCAGGAAGCCTGGCAGGCCTATGCCGAAGGGCGCGATATGAACGTGACGGTAAAACCGGCGGCGCATCCTGTGGGGACGACGCTGGAGGTGCTGGATCTGTTCTACAACACCCCGGCGCGGCGCAAATTCCTGCGCACCGAGAAAACCGAATTTAACCACATTGATGAGATCATCCGCCGCATTGCGCTGGCGCGTTTCGACGTCACGATCAACCTGTCGCATAACGGTAAAATTGTGCGTCAGTACCGCGCAGTGCCGGAAGGCGGGCAAAAAGAACGGCGCTTAGGCGCGATTTGCGGCACCGCTTTTCTTGAACAAGCGCTGGCGATTGAATGGCAACACGGCGATCTCACGCTACGCGGCTGGGTGGCCGATCCAAATCACACCACGCCCGCACTGGCAGAAATTCAGTATTGCTACGTGAACGGTCGCATGATGCGCGATCGCCTGATCAATCACGCGATCCGCCAGGCCTGCGAAGACAAACTGGGGGCCGATCAGCAACCGGCATTTGTGTTGTATCTGGAGATCGACCCACATCAGGTGGACGTCAACGTGCACCCCGCCAAACACGAAGTGCGTTTCCATCAGTCGCGTCTGGTGCATGATTTTATCTATCAGGGCGTGCTGAGCGTGCTACAACAGCAACTGGAAACGCCGCTACCGCTGGACGATGAACCCCAACCTGCACCGCGTTCCATTCCGGAAAACCGCGTGGCGGCGGGGCGCAATCACTTTGCAGAACCGGCAGCTCGTGAGCCGGTAGCTCCGCGCTACACTCCTGCGCCAGCATCAGTCAGTCGTCCGGCTGCCCCCTGGCCGAATGCGCAGCCAGGCTACCAGAAACAGCAAGGTGAAGTGTATCGCCAGCTTTTGCAAACGCCCGCGCCGATGCAAAAATTAAAAGCGCCGGAACCGCAGGAACCTGCACTTGCGGCGAACAGTCAGAGTTTTGGTCGGGTACTGACTATCGTCCATTCCGACTGTGCGTTGCTGGAGCGCGACGGCAACATTTCACTTTTATCCTTGCCAGTGGCAGAACGTTGGCTGCGTCAGGCACAATTGACGCCGGGTGAAGCGCCCGTTTGCGCCCAGCCGCTGCTGATTCCGTTGCGGCTAAAAGTTTCTGCCGAAGAAAAATCGGCATTAGAAAAAGCGCAGTCTGCCCTGGCGGAATTGGGTATTGATTTCCAGTCAGATGCACAGCATGTGACCATCAGGGCAGTGCCTTTACCCTTACGCCAACAAAATTTACAAATCTTGATTCCTGAACTGATAGGCTACCTGGCGAAGCAGTCCGTATTCGAACCTGGCAATATTGCGCAGTGGATTGCACGAAATCTGATGAGCGAACATGCGCAGTGGTCAATGGCACAGGCCATAACCCTGCTGGCGGACGTGGAACGGTTATGTCCGCAACTTGTGAAAACGCCGCCGGGTGGTCTGTTACAATCTGTTGATTTACATCCGGCGATAAAAGCCCTGAAAGATGAGTGATATCAGTAAGGCGAGCCTGCCTAAGGCGATTTTTTTGATGGGGCCGACGGCCTCCGGTAAAACGGCGTTAGCCATTGAGCTGCGTAAAATTTTACCAGTAGAGTTGATAAGCGTTGATTCTGCCCTTATTTACAAAGGGATGGATATCGGGACGGCGAAGCCGAACGCTGAAGAGTTACTCGCCGCGCCGCACCGATTGCTGGATATTCGCGATCCGTCGCAGGCTTACTCGGCTGCTGATTTTCGCCGCGATGCGCTGGCGGAAATGGCCGATATCACCGCGGCGGGGCGGATCCCACTGTTAGTGGGCGGTACGATGTTGTATTTCAAGGCATTGCTGGAAGGGTTGTCGCCGCTACCGTCGGCAGACCCGGAAGTACGGGCCAGAATTGAGCAACAGGCGGCAGAGCAAGGTTGGGAGTCATTGCATCGTCAACTTCAGGAGGTAGATCCGGTTGCGGCAGCAAGGATTCATCCAAATGATCCACAAAGGCTTTCCCGGGCACTGGAAGTTTTTTTCATTTCGGGTAAAACTTTAACGGAACTGACGCAAACGTCAGGAGACGCTCTACCGTATCAGGTGCATCAGTTCGCCATCGCCCCGGCGAGCCGTGAACTGCTCCATCAACGCATTGAGCAGCGTTTTCATCAGATGTTGGCTTCAGGTTTTGAAGCAGAAGTCCGGGCGCTTTTTGCCCGAGGAGATTTGCATACGGACTTGCCTTCCATTCGTTGCGTGGGTTATCGCCAGATGTGGTCTTACCTTGAAGGCGAAATCTCATACGATGAAATGGTTTATCGAGGTGTTTGCGCCACGAGACAGTTGGCGAAGCGGCAGATAACCTGGCTGCGTGGTTGGGAAGGGGTTCACTGGCTTGACAGTGAAAAACCAGAACAGGCGCGTGACGAAGTATTACAGGTTGTTGGTGCTATCGCAGGCTGAATGTGTACAATTGAAGTACAAATAAGCATATAAGGAAAAGAGAGAATGGCTAAGGGGCAATCTTTACAAGATCCGTTCCTGAACGCACTGCGTCGGGAACGTGTTCCAGTTTCTATTTATTTGGTGAATGGTATTAAGCTGCAAGGGCAAATCGAGTCTTTTGATCAGTTCGTGATCCTGTTGAAAAACACGGTCAGCCAGATGGTTTACAAGCACGCGATTTCTACTGTTGTCCCGTCTCGCCCGGTTTCTCATCACAGTAACAACGCCGGTGGCGGTACCAGCAGTAACTACCATCATGGTAGCAGCGCGCAGAATACTTCCGCGCAACAGGACAGCGAAGAAACCGAATAAGGTTTCGGGCTGTTTTTTTACACGGGGAGCCAGCGATCCTGCGTTCCCCGCTGATCTATTTAGAGGGTTATACGCTTGTTTGACCGTTATGATGCTGGTGAGCAGGCGGTACTGGTACACATCTATTTTACGCAAGACAAAGATATGGAAGACCTCCAGGAGTTTGAATCTCTGGTCTCTTCCGCCGGTGTCGAAGCATTGCAGGTGATTACCGGTAGCCGTAAAGCGCCGCACCCAAAGTATTTTGTAGGTGAAGGTAAAGCAGTTGAAATTGCGGAAGCTGTCAAAGCGACGGGTGCTTCGGTCGTTCTTTTTGACCATGCCCTGAGCCCGGCGCAAGAGCGTAACCTGGAGCGTTTGTGCGAGTGTCGTGTTATCGACCGCACCGGCCTTATTTTAGATATTTTCGCCCAACGTGCGCGTACCCATGAGGGTAAGTTGCAGGTTGAGCTGGCGCAGCTGCGCCATCTGGCTACGCGCCTGGTGCGTGGCTGGACCCACCTTGAAAGACAGAAAGGCGGGATAGGTTTGCGTGGTCCGGGTGAAACCCAGCTCGAAACCGACCGTCGTTTGTTGCGTAATCGCATCGTGCAGATACAGTCGCGCCTGGAAAGAGTTGAAAAGCAGCGTGAGCAGGGGCGGCAATCGCGTATCAAAGCCGACGTTCCTACTGTTTCGCTGGTGGGATATACCAACGCCGGTAAATCTACCCTTTTCAATCGCATCACCGAAGCGCGGGTCTACGCGGCAGACCAGTTGTTTGCCACCCTCGACCCGACGTTGCGGCGTATTGACGTCGCGGATGTCGGTGAAACCGTACTTGCAGATACCGTAGGGTTTATTCGCCATCTGCCGCACGATCTGGTGGCGGCATTTAAAGCCACGTTACAAGAGACGCGGCAAGCCACATTACTGCTGCACGTCATTGATGCGGCGGATGTGCGTGTACAAGAAAACATCGAAGCGGTGAATACGGTTCTTGAAGAGATCGACGCTCACGAGATCCCAACCCTGCTGGTGATGAACAAGATCGATATGCTGGAAGATTTCGAACCGCGTATTGATCGGGACGAAGAGAACAAACCGATCCGTGTCTGGCTTTCCGCACAGACCGGAGCGGGGATACCACAGCTTTTTCAGGCTTTGACGGAGCGGCTTTCCGGCGAGGTGGCGCAGCATACATTGCGTCTGCCACCGCAGGAAGGGCGTCTGAGAAGTCGTTTTTATCAGCTTCAGGCAATAGAAAAAGAGTGGATGGAGGAGGACGGCAGCGTAAGTCTGCAAGTTCGTATGCCGATCGTTGACTGGCGTCGCCTCTGTAAACAAGAACCGGCGTTGATCGATTACCTGATCTAACGGCGTAGCGTCTGAAGCGTGGAGTCATATCCTCTGGCGTCGAAAGACAACAGGGATCACCGCATAACAAATATGGAGCACAAACATGGCGTGGAATCAGCCCGGTAATAACGGACAAGACCGCGACCCGTGGGGAAGCAGCAAACCTGGCGGCAACTCTGAGGGAAATGGAAACAAAGGCGGTCGCGATCAAGGGCCACCTGATTTAGATGATATCTTCCGCAAACTGAGCAAAAAGCTCGGTGGTCTGGGCGGCGGTAAAGGCACCGGATCTGGCGGTGGCAGTTCATCGCAAGGCCCGCGCCCGCAGCTTGGCGGTCGTGTCGTTACCATCGCAGCGGCAGCGATTGTCATTATCTGGGCGGCCAGTGGTTTCTATACCATTAAAGAAGCCGAACGCGGCGTGGTAACACGCTTTGGTAAATTCAGCCATCTGGTTGAGCCGGGTCTGAACTGGAAACCGACGTTTATCGACGAAGTCAAACCGGTGAACGTGGAAGCCGTGCGTGAACTGGCCGCTTCTGGTGTGATGCTGACGTCGGACGAGAACGTAGTGCGCGTTGAGATGAACGTGCAGTACCGCGTCACCAATCCGGAAAAATATCTGTATAGCGTGACCAGCCCGGATGACAGCCTGCGTCAGGCTACCGACAGCGCCCTGCGTGGAGTTATCGGTAAATACACCATGGACCGCATTCTGACGGAAGGTCGTACCGTGATTCGTAGCGATACTCAGCGCGAACTGGAAGAGACGATTCGTCCGTATGACATGGGTATCACGCTGCTGGACGTCAACTTCCAGGCTGCTCGTCCGCCGGAAGAAGTAAAAGCGGCGTTTGACGATGCGATTGCCGCGCGTGAAAACGAACAGCAATACATTCGTGAAGCAGAAGCGTATACCAACGAAGTTCAGCCGCGTGCGAACGGTCAGGCGCAACGTATCCTCGAAGAGGCGCGTGCGTACAAGGCCCAGACCATCCTGGAAGCCCAGGGTGAAGTGGCGCGCTTTGCTAAACTTCTGCCGGAATATAAAGCCGCGCCGGAAATTACTCGCGAGCGTCTGTATATCGAGACGATGGAAAAAGTGTTGGGCAACACCCGCAAAGTGCTGGTTAACGATAAAGGTGGCAACCTGATGGTTCTGCCGTTAGACCAGATGCTGAAAGGTGGTAACGCCCCTGCGGCGAAGAGCGATAACGGTGCCAGCAATCTGCTGCGTCTGCCGCCAGCCTCTTCCTCCACAACCAGTGGAGCAAGCAACACGTCGTCCACCAGTCAGGGCGATATTATGGACCAACGCCGCGCCAACGCGCAGCGTAACGACTACCAGCGTCAGGGGGAATAACGATGCGTAAGTCAGTTATCGCGATTATCATCATCGTGCTGGTAGTGCTTTACATGTCTGTCTTTGTCGTCAAAGAAGGTGAGCGCGGTATTACGCTGCGTTTTGGTAAGGTACTGCGTGACGATGACAACAAACCTCTGGTTTATGAGCCGGGTCTGCATTTCAAGATACCGTTCATTGAAACGGTGAAAATGCTCGACGCACGTATTCAGACCATGGACAACCAGGCCGACCGCTTTGTGACCAAAGAGAAGAAAGACCTGATCGTCGACTCTTACATCAAATGGCGCATCAGCGATTTCAGCCGTTACTACCTGGCAACGGGTGGTGGCGACATTTCGCAAGCGGAAGTGCTGTTGAAACGTAAGTTCTCTGACCGTCTGCGTTCTGAAATTGGTCGCCTGGACGTGAAAGACATCGTCACCGATTCCCGTGGTCGTCTGACCCTCGAAGTACGTGACGCGCTGAACTCCGGTTCTGCGGGTACAGAAGATGAAGTTACTACCCCGGCGGCAGATAACGCCATTGCCGAAGCGGCAGAGCGCGTAACGGCTGAGACGAAGGGCAAAGTTCCGGTCATCAACCCGAACAGTATGGCGGCGCTGGGTATTGAAGTTGTCGATGTGCGAATTAAGCAGATCAACCTGCCTACCGAAGTGTCTGAAGCGATCTACAACCGTATGCGCGCCGAGCGTGAAGCGGTAGCGCGTCGTCACCGTTCACAAGGTCAGGAAGAAGCGGAAAAACTGCGCGCGACTGCCGACTATGAAGTGACCAGAACGCTGGCAGAAGCTGAGCGTCAGGGCCGTATCATGCGTGGTGAAGGCGATGCCGAAGCAGCCAAACTGTTTGCTGATGCATTCAGTAAAGATCCGGACTTCTACGCATTCATCCGTAGCCTGCGTGCTTATGAGAACAGCTTCTCTGGCAATCAGGACGTGATGGTCATGAGCCCGGATAGCGATTTCTTCCGCTACATGAAGACGCCGACTTCCGCAACGCGTTAATATAACGACTGCGGTACAGGTCAATAAAGCCACCGCATCCTCAGGGATGTCGGTGGTTTTCTTTTTCTATAAGGATAATGAATGAATTCGACAATCTGGCTGGCGCTTGCCCTGGTTTTGGTACTGGAAGGTTTAGGGCCGATGCTTTACCCGAAGGCATGGAAGAAGATGATCTCTGCGATGACCAATTTGCCCGATAATATGGTGATTTTGAAAAATGGGTAACAACGTCGTCGTACTGGGCACCCAATGGGGTGACGAAGGTAAAGGTAAGATCGTCGATCTTCTGACTGAACGGGCTAAATATGTTGTACGCTACCAGGGCGGTCACAACGCAGGCCATACTCTCGTAATCAACGGTGAAAAAACCGTTCTCCATCTTATTCCATCAGGTATTCTCCGCGAGAATGTAACCAGCATCATCGGTAACGGTGTTGTGCTGTCTCCGGCCGCGCTGATGAAAGAGATGAAAGAACTGGAAGACCGTGGCATCCCCGTTCGTGAGCGTCTGCTGCTGTCTGAAGCATGTCCGCTGATCCTTGATTATCACGTTGCGCTGGATAACGCGCGTGAGAAAGCGCGTGGCGCGAAAGCGATCGGCACCACCGGTCGTGGTATCGGGCCTGCTTATGAAGATAAAGTAGCACGTCGCGGTCTGCGTGTTGGCGACCTTTTCGACAAAGAAACCTTCGCTGAAAAACTGAAAGAAGTGATGGAATATCACAACTTCCAGTTGGTTAACTACTACAAAGCTGAAGCGGTTGATTACCAGAAAGTTCTGGATGATACGATGGCTGTTGCCGACATCCTGACTTCTATGGTGGTTGACGTTTCTGACCTGCTCGACCAGGCGCGTCAGCGTGGCGATTTCGTCATGTTTGAAGGTGCGCAGGGTACGCTGCTGGATATCGACCACGGTACTTATCCGTACGTAACTTCTTCCAACACCACTGCTGGTGGCGTGGCGACCGGTTCCGGCCTGGGCCCGCGTTATGTTGATTACGTTCTGGGTATCCTCAAAGCTTACTCAACTCGTGTAGGTGCAGGTCCTTTCCCGACCGAACTGTTTGATGAAACTGGCGAGTTCCTCTGCAAGCAGGGTAACGAATTCGGCGCAACTACGGGTCGTCGTCGTCGTACCGGCTGGCTGGACACCGTTGCCGTTCGTCGTGCGGTACAGCTGAACTCCCTGTCTGGCTTCTGCCTGACTAAACTGGACGTTCTGGATGGCCTGAAAGAGGTTAAACTCTGCGTGGCTTACCGTATGCCGGATGGTCGCGAAGTGACTACCACTCCGCTGGCAGCTGACGACTGGAAAGGTGTAGAGCCGATTTACGAAACCATGCCGGGCTGGTCTGAATCCACCTTCGGCGTGAAAGATCGTAGCGGTCTGCCGCAGGCGGCGCTGAACTACATCAAGCGTATTGAAGAGCTGACTGGTGTGCCGATCGATATCATCTCTACCGGTCCGGATCGTACTGAAACCATGATTCTGCGCGATCCGTTCGACGCGTAATTCTGGTACGCCTGGCAGATATTTTGCCTGCCGGGCTAACAGTGTGATACATTGCTGTGTCGGTTAAGCCATTACGCTATCCGACACAGTGTTAAATCCTCGCTTTTTTCCTTCCCCGAACTGAAATAAATTAGCGACACAGCTTGTGGCTGGTTTATCATCAATATAAATGTATTTTTTCCCGATTTCCCTTTTGAGGTTGATGTGCAGTTAACGAGTTTCACTGATTACGGATTACGTGCGCTGATCTACATGGCGTCATTGCCAGAAGGGCGGATGACCAGTATTTCTGAAGTGACTGACGTCTACGGCGTCTCCCGTAATCATATGGTCAAAATAATCAATCAACTTAGTCGTGCCGGCTACGTGACTGCTGTTCGTGGAAAAAATGGCGGCATTCGCCTGGGTAAATCGGCGAGTGCGATACGTATTGGTGATGTGGTGCGCGAGCTGGAGCCCTTATCGCTGGTGAATTGCAGCAGTGAGTTTTGCCACATTACACCTGCCTGTCGGTTGAAACAGGCGCTTTCTAAGGCCGTGCAAAGTTTTCTTACGGAACTGGATAACTACACGCTTGCCGATTTGGTTGAAGAGAATCAACCGCTTTATAAATTATTGCTGGTGGAGTGACGAAAATCTTCATCAGAGATGACAACGGAGGAACCGAGATGTCACAAGATCCTTTCCAGGAACGCGAAGCTGAAAAATACGCGAATCCCATCCCTAGTCGGGAATTTATCCTCGAACATTTAACCAAACGTGAAAAACCGGCCAGCCGTGATGAGCTGGCGGTAGAACTGCACATTGAAGGCGAAGAGCAGCTTGAAGGCCTGCGTCGCCGCCTGCGCGCGATGGAGCGCGATGGTCAACTGGTCTTCACTCGTCGTCAGTGCTATGCGCTGCCGGAACGCCTCGACCTGGTGAAAGGTACCGTTATTGGCCACCGTGATGGCTACGGCTTTCTGCGGGTTGAAGGGCGTAAAGATGATTTGTATCTCTCCAGCGAGCAGATGAAAACCTGCATTCATGGCGATCAGGTGCTGGCGCAGCCGCTGGGCGCTGACCGTAAAGGTCGTCGTGAAGCGCGTATTGTCCGCGTACTGGTGCCAAAAACCAGCCAGATTGTTGGTCGCTACTTTACTGAAGCGGGCGTCGGCTTTGTGGTTCCTGACGATAGCCGTCTGAGCTTCGATATCTTAATCCCGCCCGATCAGATCATGGGCGCGCGGATGGGCTTTGTGGTCGTAGTCGAACTGACTCAGCGTCCGACTCGCCGCACCAAAGCGGTGGGTAAAATCGTCGAAGTGCTGGGCGACAATATGGGCACCGGCATGGCGGTTGATATCGCTCTGCGTACCCATGAAATTCCGTACATCTGGCCGCAGGCTGTTGAGCAACAGGTTGCCGGGCTGAAAGAAGAAGTGCCGGAAGAAGCAAAAGCGGGCCGTGTTGATCTGCGCGATTTACCGCTGGTCACCATTGATGGCGAAGACGCCCGTGACTTTGACGATGCAGTTTACTGCGAGAAAAAACGCGGCGGCGGCTGGCGTTTATGGGTCGCGATTGCCGACGTCAGCTACTATGTGCGTCCGCCAACGCCGCTGGACAGAGAAGCGCGTAACCGTGGCACGTCGGTGTACTTCCCTTCGCAGGTTATCCCGATGCTGCCGGAAGTGCTCTCTAACGGCCTGTGTTCGCTCAACCCGCAGGTAGACCGCCTGTGTATGGTGTGCGAGATGACGGTTTCGTCGAAAGGCCGCCTGACGGGCTACAAATTCTACGAAGCGGTGATGAGCTCTCACGCGCGTCTGACCTACACCAAAGTCTGGCATATTCTGCAGGGCGATCAGGATCTGCGCGAGCAGTACGCCCCGCTGGTTAAGCATCTCGAAGAGTTGCATAACCTCTATAAAGTGCTGGATAAAGCCCGTGAAGAACGCGGTGGGATCTCATTTGAGAGCGAAGAAGCGAAGTTCATTTTCAACGCTGAACGCCGTATTGAACGTATCGAACAGACCCAGCGTAACGACGCGCACAAATTAATTGAAGAGTGCATGATTCTGGCGAATATCTCGGCGGCGCGTTTCGTTGAGAAAGCCAAAGAACCGGCACTGTTCCGTATTCACGACAAGCCGAGCACCGAAGCGATTACCTCTTTCCGTTCAGTGCTGGCGGAGCTGGGGCTGGAGCTGCCGGGTGGTAACAAGCCGGAACCGCGTGACTACGCGGAACTGCTGGAGTCGGTTGCCGACCGTCCTGATGCAGAAATGCTGCAAACCATGCTGCTACGCTCGATGAAACAGGCGATTTACGATCCAGAAAACCGTGGTCACTTCGGTCTGGCATTGCAGTCCTATGCGCACTTTACTTCACCGATTCGTCGTTATCCTGACCTGACGCTGCACCGCGCCATTAAATATCTGCTGGCGAAAGAGCAGGGGCATCAGGGCAACACCACTGAAACCGGCGGCTACCATTATTCGATGGAAGAGATGTTGCAACTGGGTCAGCACTGTTCGATGGCGGAACGTCGTGCCGACGAAGCAACGCGCGATGTCGCTGACTGGCTGAAGTGTGACTTCATGCTCGACCAGGTAGGTAACGTCTTTAAAGGCGTAATTTCCAGCGTCACTGGCTTTGGCTTCTTCGTCCGTCTGGACGACTTGTTCATTGATGGTCTGGTCCATGTCTCTTCGCTGGACAATGACTACTATCGCTTTGACCAGGTAGGGCAACGCCTGATGGGGGAATCCAGCGGCCAGACTTATCGCCTGGGCGATCGCGTGGAAGTTCGCGTCGAAGCGGTTAATATGGACGAGCGCAAAATCGACTTTAGTCTGATCTCCAGTGAACGCGCACCGCGCAACGTCGGTAAAACGGCGCGCGAGAAAGCGAAAAAAGGCGATGCAGGCAAAAAAGGCGGCAAGCGTCGTCAGGTCGGTAAAAAGGTAAACTTTGAGCCAGACAGCGCCTTCCGCGGTGAGAAAAAAACGAAGCCGAAAGCGGCGAAGAAAGACGCGAGAAAAGCGAAAAAGCCATCGGCGAAAACGCAGAAAATAGCCGCAGCGACCAAAGCGAAGCGTGCGGCGAAGAAAAAAGTGGCAGAGTGATCAATACCCTCTTTAAAAGAAGAGGGTTAGATTGCTGACAAAATGCGCTTTGTTCATGCCGGATGCGGCGTGAACGCCTTATCCGGCCTACATAATCACGCAAATTCAATATATTGCAGAGATCATGTAGGCCGGATAAACGTAGTGCATCAGGCAAAACGTAAACAACGAGTACATTAATGAGCGAAATGATTTACGGCATCCACGCAGTGCAGGCCCTGCTGGAGCGCGCCCCTGAACGTTTTCAGGAAGTCTTTATTTTAAAAGGCCGTGAAGATAAACGTCTGTTACCGCTGATTCACGCCCTTGAGTCTCAGGGCGTGGTTATCCAGTTGGCAAACCGCCAATATCTCGACGAGAAAAGCGACGGTGCCGTGCATCAGGGCATTATCGCCCGCGTGAAGCCAGGACGTCAGTATCAGGAAAACGATCTGCCGGATCTGATCGCTTCGCTCGATCAACCGTTCCTGCTGATCCTCGACGGTGTAACCGATCCGCACAACCTCGGCGCGTGCCTGCGTAGCGCGGACGCTGCTGGCGTTCACGCGGTGATTGTGCCGAAAGATCGCTCCGCACAGCTCAACGCTACGGCGAAAAAAGTAGCCTGCGGCGCGGCAGAAAGCGTTCCACTGATTCGGGTGACTAACCTTGCGCGCACCATGCGTATGTTGCAGGAAGAGAATATCTGGATCGTCGGTACGGCAGGCGAGGCGGATCATACACTCTATCAGAGCAAAATGACCGGACGCCTGGCGCTGGTGATGGGCGCGGAAGGTGAAGGTATGCGTCGCCTGACCCGTGAACATTGCGATGAGTTGATCAGCATCCCAATGGCAGGAAGTGTTTCTTCCCTGAACGTTTCGGTTGCAACCGGAATTTGCTTATTTGAAGCGGTTCGTCAGCGCAGCTAGTTCGTCTGAATTATGAAAAGCCATCCAGATTTGGATGGTTTTTTTTTGTCTATAGCTGGTAAGATAATTACGTACTGCAAATATTCATTTTATTAATATTTAAACTAAATCTATATGGAATAATATATGACATGGAATCCGTTGGCGCTGGCGACGGCGCTGCAAACTGTACCTGAACAAAATATTGATGTGACAAATAGCGAGAGCGCATTAATTATTAAAATGAATGATTATGGCGATTTGCAAATCAATATTCTTTTTACTTCCCGCCAAATGATTATCGAAACCTTTATTTGTCCGGTAAGTAGTATCAGCAATCCAGATGAATTTAATACCTTCTTATTAAGAAATCAGAAGATGATGCCGTTGTCATCGGTAGGAATCTCCAGCGTGCAACAGGAAGAGTATTACATTGTTTTCGGGGCGTTATCGCTTAAATCTTCTCTTGAAGATATCCTGCTTGAGATAACCTCGCTGGTAGATAACGCATTGGATCTGGCTGAAATTACAGAAGAATATTCACACTAATTACAAGGACGGGTATTTATGGGAATTTTAAAAAGTTTATTTACGCTGGGGAAATCGTTTATCTCCCAGGCGGAAGAATCCATTGAAGAAACCCAGGGCGTGCGCATGCTGGAACAGCATATTCGTGACGCTAAAGCTGAACTCGATAAAGCCGGAAAATCTCGCGTTGATCTGCTGGCGCGGGTGAAATTAAGTCACGATAAGCTGAAAGATTTACGTGAGCGCAAAGCCAGTCTGGAAGCCCGTGCGCTGGAAGCGTTAAGCAAGAACGTTAATCCGTCGTTGATTAACGAAGTTGCTGAAGAAATCGCGCGCCTTGAGAATCTCATTACCGCTGAAGAGCAAGTGTTGTCGAATCTGGAAGTCTCCCGTGATGGCGTGGAAAAAGCAGTTACAGCGACAGCGCAGCGTATCGCTCAGTTTGAGCAGCAAATGGAAGTCGTTAAAGCCACTGAAGCCATGCAGCGTGCACAACAGGCTGTAACAACCTCTACCGTTGGCGCATCTTCCAGCGTTTCGACAGCGGCAGAATCCTTAAAACGCCTGCAAACGCGTCAGGCCGAACGTCAGGCTCGCCTGGATGCTGCCGCACAGTTGGAGAAAGTCGCAGACGGTCGCGACCTTGACGAAAAGCTGGCGGAAGCCGGAATTGGCGGTAGCAATAAAAGTAGCGCCCAGGATGTATTAGCAAGACTGCAACGCCAACAGGGCGAGTAATTTTTTTGCCAGCCTCGCTAAAAGGCTGGCAACTATTTTAAGGATAAAATATGTCTGGTTTTTTCCAGCGTCTGTTTGGCAAGGGTAATAAGCCAGCTATCGCTCGTGGTCCGCTGGGACTTCATCTCAATAGTGGCTTTACGCTCGACACGTTAGCGTTTCGTTTGCTGGAAGATGAATTGCTGATTGCGCTGCCGGGTGAGGAATTTACGGTAGCCGCCGTCAGCCACATCGATCTGGGCGGCGGTAGTCAGATTTTCCGCTACTACACTTCAGGCGATGAGTTTCTGCAAATCAATACCACCGGCGGCGAAGATATTGATGACATTGATGATATCAAGCTCTTTGTCTATGAAGAGAGCTACGGTATCAGTAAAGAGAGTCACTGGCGCGAGGCGATCAACGCCAAAGCGATGGGAGCAATGACCTTAAACTGGCAGGAAAAACGCTGGCAGCGATTTTTTAACAGCGAAGAACCGGGAAATATCGAACCCGTCTACATGCTGGAAAAAGTAGAAAATCAAAACCATGCCAAATGGGAGGTCCATAATTTTACCATGGGCTACCAACGGCAAGTAACCGAAGATACTTACGAATATTTGCTGCTAAATGGTGAGGAATCTTTTAACGATCTCGGCGAGCCAGAGTGGTTATTTTCGCGCGCGTTGGGTGTCGATATCCCGCTGACATCACTTCATATTATTGGTTAATTACAAGGACGTTTACAATGCATATACTGGATTCACTTCTTGCCTTTAGCGCCTATTTTTTTATTGGCGTGGCTATGGTGATTATTTTTCTGTTTATCTATTCTAAAATTACACCGCACAACGAATGGCAGTTAATCAAAAACAATAATACCGCGGCGTCACTGGCGTTCAGCGGTACATTGTTGGGTTACGTTATCCCCTTATCTAGTGCGGCAATCAATGCGGTGAGTATTCCAGACTATTTCGCCTGGGGCGGGATTGCACTGGTGATTCAGTTACTCGTTTTTGCTGGTGTCAGACTTTATATGCCCGCATTAAGCGAAAAAATTATTAATCACAATACCGCAGCAGGAATGTTTATGGGAACCGCCGCGCTGGCTGGCGGTATTTTTAACGCAGCTTGTATGACATGGTAATGGACGATCATGGCCAGAAAACGCAAATCAAGAAATAACAGTAAAATTGGTCACGGAGCGATTAGTCGCATTGGTAGACCGAATAATCCTTTTGAACCGCGTCGCAATCGCTACGCACAAAAATACTTAACGTTGGCGCTAATGGGCGGTGCCGCTTTTTTCGTATTGAAAGGTTGTAGCGATAGTAGCGATGTCGATAACGACGGCGACGGAACGTTTTACGCGACAGTGCAGGATTGTATTGATGACGGTAATAATGCCGACATTTGCGCGCGTGGCTGGAACAACGCCAAAACGGCATTTTATGCCGATGTTCCGAAGAATATGACTCAGCAGAACTGTCAGTCTAAGTACGAAAATTGCTACTACGACAATGTTGAACAGAGTTGGATCCCGGTCGTTTCTGGATTTTTGTTAAGCCGGGTTATTCGTAAAGATCGCGATGAGCCGTTTGTTTATAACAGCGGCGGTTCCTCTTTTGCTTCGCGCCCAGTCTGGCGCAGCACTTCTGGTGATTACTCTTGGCGCTCCGGTTCTGGCAAAAAAGAGTCTTACTCTTCGGGCGGCTTTACCACCAAAAAAGCGTCTACCGTTTCTCGCGGCGGCTATGGTCGTTCTTCCAGCGCCCGTGGGCATTGGGGAGGCTAATCATGCTGAGACACAACGTTCCTGTGCGACGGGATCTGGACCAGATCGCCGCTGACAACGGTTTCGACTTTCATATCATCGACAATGAAATCTATTGGGATGAGAGTCGGGCTTACCGTTTTACTCTGCGCCAGATTGAAGAGCAGATCGAAAAACCGACTGCGGAACTGCATCAGATGTGCCTTGAGGTGGTGGATCGCGCGGTAAAAGATGAAGAGATCCTGACGCAACTGGCGATCCCGCCGTTGTACTGGGATGTGATCGCTGAAAGCTGGCGCGCCCGCGATCCTTCGCTGTATGGACGGATGGATTTTGCCTGGTGTGGCAATGCGCCGGTGAAGCTGCTGGAGTACAACGCCGATACGCCAACTTCATTGTACGAGTCGGCTTATTTCCAGTGGCTGTGGCTGGAGGATGCCCGGCGCAGCGGTATTATTCCGCGTGATGCCGATCAGTACAATGCTATTCAGGAACGCCTGATTTCACGCTTTAGCGAGCTTTACAGTCGGGAACCGTTTTATTTTTGCTGCTGTCAGGACACCGATGAAGACAGGAGTACCGTGCTGTACTTGCAGGACTGCGCCCAGCAGGCAGGGCAGGAGTCGCGGTTTATCTACATTGAAGATCTCGGTTTGGGCGTCGGCGGCGTACTGACCGATCTTGATGATAATGTCATCCAGCGTGCATTTAAGCTGTATCCGCTGGAGTGGATGATGCGTGACGATAACGGTCCGCTGCTGCGCAAGCGTCGCGAGCAATGGGTGGAGCCGTTATGGAAAAGTATCTTGAGTAATAAAGGGCTAATGCCGCTGCTTTGGCGCTTCTTCCCTGGTCATCCTAACCTTCTTGCATCCTGGTTTGAGGGTGAAAAATCGCAGATTGCCGCTGGCGAAAGCTATGTGCGTAAACCGCTCTACTCGCGCGAAGGCGGAAATGTCACCATTTTCGACGGCCAGAATAACGTCGTTGACCACGCTGATGGTGATTACGCCGATGAACCGATGATCTACCAGGCGTTTCAACCTCTGCCGCGGTTTGGCGATAGCTATACACTCATCGGTAGCTGGATTGTCGATGATGAAGCGTGCGGAATGGGGATCCGTGAAGATAACACACTGATCACCAAAGACACCTCACGTTTCGTTCCGCATTACATTGCTGGATAAGAATGTTTTAGCAATCTCTTTCTGTCATGAATCCATGGCAGTGACCATACTAATGGTGACTGCCATTGATGGAGGGAGACTCAGTGCACTGGCAAACTCACACCGTTTTTAATCAACCTATACCATTAAATAACAGCAACTTATACCTGTCTGATGGCGCGCTCTGCGAAGCGGTAACGCGTGAAGGTGCTGGCTGGGATAGCGATTTTCTAGCCAGTATTGGTCAGCAGTTAGGAACGGCTGAATCCCTTGAACTGGGGCGGCTGGCGAATGTGAATCCGCCTGAATTATTGCGCTACGATGCGCAAGGACGCCGTCTGGACGATGTGCGTTTTCACCCCGCCTGGCACCTGCTGATGCAGGCGCTATGTACCAATCGGGTGCACAATCTTGCCTGGGAAGAAGACGCTCGCTCCGGCGCATTTGTGGCGCGCGCGGCGCGTTTTATGTTACATGCGCAGGTTGAGGCAGGGTCGTTATGTCCGATAACCATGACCTTTGCCGCCACGCCATTGTTGTTACAGATGTTACCCGCGCCGTTTCAGGACTGGACCACGCCGCTATTGAGCGATCGCTACGATTCTCACTTATTGCCAGGTGGGCAAAAACGCGGTTTGTTGATTGGCATGGGAATGACGGAAAAGCAGGGCGGTTCCGATGTTATGAGCAACACCACCCGTGCAGAGCGTCTGGAAGATGGCTCTTATCGGCTGGTGGGGCATAAATGGTTTTTCTCGGTTCCGCAAAGCGATGCGCATCTGGTGCTGGCGCAGACCGCGGGTGGTCTGTCCTGCTTTTTTGTGCCGCGCTTTTTGCCTGACGGGCAACGCAACGCGATTCGCCTCGAGCGGCTGAAAGATAAGCTGGGTAATCGCTCTAACGCCAGTTGCGAAGTGGAGTTTCAGGATGCCATTGGTTGGTTGTTGGGGCAGGAAGGGGAAGGAATTCGTCTGATCCTGAAAATGGGTGGGATGACGCGTTTTGATTGCGCCCTGGGTAGCCATGCCATGATGCGCCGTGCATTTTCGCTGGCGATTTATCATGCACATCAACGCCATGTTTTTGGTAATCCATTGATCCAACAGCCCCTTATGCGTCATGTCTTAAGTCGCATGGCACTTCAGCTTGAAGGGCAAACGGCGTTGCTGTTTCGTCTTGCGCGAGCGTGGGACCGGCGTGCCGATGCCAAAGAAGCCCTGTGGGCGCGTTTATTTACGCCTGCGGCAAAATTTGTGATCTGCAAAAGAGGTATGCCGTTTGTGGCCGAAGCGATGGAGGTGCTGGGCGGCATTGGTTATTGCGAGGAGAGCGAGCTGCCGCGGCTTTACCGGGAGATGCCGGTAAACAGTATTTGGGAAGGTTCCGGCAATATTATGTGCCTGGATGTGTTGCGCGTTCTCAATAAGCAAGCGGGCGTATACGACTTATTGTCGGAAGCATTTGTGGAAGTGAAAGGGCAGGATCGCTATTTTGATCGCGCGGTTCGTCGTTTACAGCAGCAGCTGCGTAAGCCAGCTGAAGAACTGGGGCGAGAGATTACTCATCAGCTATTCCTGCTGGGCTGCGGTGCGCAAATGTTGAAATATGCTTCTCCGCCAATGGCGCAGGCGTGGTGTCAGGTGATGTTAGATACGCGCGGCGGCGTACGGTTGTCAGAGCAGATCCAGAATGATTTATTGCTGCGGGCGACGGGGGGAGTGTGTGTGTAAGCGTATACGACTGATGCGACGCTGGTTTCGATTAACTAAATGAAATATGTGAAAATTGTAGGCCGGACAAGGCGCTCGCGCCGCATCCGGCATTGTTCATTTGCTGTAGATGACACTCATGCATACAGTATCGCCTGTACGCGCCAGTTATCAGGCTGCTGGTCTTCGTACATGGTAATAATGCGGTACCATGACGCACCTTGTTCATCGGCCTTTAACGCCACGATACGTTCCACGTCCTGCGGATCCCCTGAAATATTGCTAACTGAGATCTGACCTATTTCATTCAGGCCCGTCACGCAGTCAGCACTGGCGAATTCTGCAGACTGTGCCGTGGCGCTCGCAGGATAAGTCACTAATTGCAGCGAGGGTGAGGCAAGTAATTGTTTCATCGTCAGCTCCATTTTTCGTTTCCCCACATGTTGCAGGGCATTCCATCGCGGTAATAAACGCCCAGGCTTCCAGCCGGTAATTTATTGTGCACAGGTAAACGCATAGGGACGCAAAGCAATGTAAAGCTGACTATGTAAGTTGTCTGATTTATTTACGGTACAAAATGGCTTGTGAATACCACTGTCCTGTCACGATGGTTTCGTCCACCATGACGACAACGTAATAATCAGCTTTTGCAGCGACAGCTTTCGCTTTGATTTCTGCTAATGCGTCATCCGGAGAACCCCGAACCATCGTGCTTACGCTACCTATTCGCTGTAACCCTTGCGTCTGGTTGCGGCGAATCTCTTGCGGATGGTCCGTTACTGGCGGTGCTGGCTGTGGCGTACCTTGCAGTGCGCTACAGGCACTTAACATCAACACCAATAATAAACTGGCAAACCGGTAAATAACGCTATTACGTTTCCTGCTAACCATAGTGTAGTGCCTTATTAATTTAACTTTGGGGGAATGTTCCCGAATTGTTACCTGGTACGCGATTTTCGAATGAAAACGTGACGAAAGCGTAACCCACATCTCAACATTATGAACTAATACCGCCAGCAGAAACTTGTGCTAAGGATTTCTTCATGTCATACCAGACAAAAAGGAGAGACAGATGATTGAAATAGAATCACGCGAGTTGGCAGATATTCCCGTTCTTCATGCTTATCCTGTCGGACAAAAAGATACCCCATTACCGTGCGTGATTTTTTATCACGGCTTTACTTCGTCCAGTCTGGTGTATAGCTATTTTGCCGTTGCGCTGGCGCAGGCTGGTTTGCGGGTGATCATGCCGGATGCGCCCGATCACGGTAGCCGTTTTAGTGGTGACGCAGCGCGGCGGTTAAATCAATTCTGGCAAATCTTGCTACAAAGTACGCAGGAATTCACTACTTTACGTGCGGCAATAGCCGAAGAAAACTGGCTGCGTGATGACCGTCTGGCAGTCGGTGGCGCGTCGATGGGCGCGATGACGGCACTGGGAATTACCGCTCGCCACCCCACGGTGAAATGTACCGCCAGTATGATGGGATCAGGCTATTTTACATCGCTCGCCCGTTCACTGTTTCCACCGCTGATACCTGAAACGGCAGCACAACAGAATGAATTCAATAACATTGTCGCGCCGCTGGCAGAGTGGGAAGCGACAAACCACCTGGAACAACTTGGTGACAGACCTCTACTGCTGTGGCATGGCCTCGACGATGACGTTGTGCCTGCCGATGAATCACTACGTTTGCAGCAGGCCTTAAGCGAGACGGGACGGGATAAACTGCTAACCTGTTCATGGCAGCCAGGCGTGCGTCACCGCATTACGCCTGAGGCGTTAGATGCTGCAGTGACATTTTTCCGCCAGCATCTTTAAACACGCAGAATGCTGACCCCTTGCGCTTCCAGTTGTTGCAGGATTTCCGGGTTAGCATTTTTGCCGGTGATCAGCATATCAATTTGATCGGCACGGCTAAAAAGCATTCCCGCGCGTTCGCCAATCTTACTGCTATCAACCAGTACCACCAGTTTCCCTACCACGCTCAGCATCTTCTGCTCTGCCATTGCCGTCAGCATATCGGTTTTATACAACCCTTCTGCTGTCAGTCCTTTGCCGCTGGTAAACATCCAGTGCCCGGCATAGAGACTGTTTTCGCTGCCCTGCGGGCTTAAAGTGATGGACTGACTTTTGTTGTACTGTCCGCCCATAATGATCACGCTGTCATGTTCTTGATCGATCAGGTAATTTGCCAGCGGTAGATAATTAGTGATGATTTGCACTGGCTTGCCACACATTTCCCGCCCAAGTAGAAACGCGGTGGAGCCGCAGTTGATGACTACGCTTTCGCCCGGATTAACCAGCTGCGAGGCCGCTTTAGCGATACGTACTTTTTCATCGTGATTCTGCGCCTGATGCAGATTCATCGGCGTCCAGCGCGGGCGCTGTTGGGTAATAGCTTCTGCGCCATTGCGCACTTTTTTCAGTTTGCCGCTTTCGTCAAGTTTATTGATATCGCGTCGCGCAGTGGCAGGCGAAATTCCCAGACGCTCAACGACTTTCTCAACGGTCACAAAGCCCAATTGTGCGAGCATTTCCAGGAGGATTTGATGTCTTTGTGCTTCAGTCATGAGCTATTCCGATAAAATTTGATTTTTTTAGATGATATTTGAAATAGCCAGGAAATACTACGCCGGATAGCGCGAACTACACCACGCTATCCGGTATAAACGACAGATTACAGGAATGACTTGAACGGCAGATCCGGTTCAATAGTGAAGCAATCATCGAAACCACGCGGATAGTGGTACTCGAAGTTGTCTTTATCCAACGGCCAGGTAAATTTGCCGCCAACCTGCCAGATAAACGGCTTGAAGCCATACTTCAGGCGATCTTTTTTCATCTCCCACAGCACGCGGATCTCTTGCGGATCGGCCTGGAAGTTTGACCAGATATCGTGGTGGAACGGGATCACTACTTTCGCATTCAGCGCTTCACCCATACGCAGCATATCGGCGCTGGTCATTTTGTCGGTGATACCACGCGGATTTTCGCCGTATGAACCTAAAGCCACGTCGATCTGATGCTCATTACCATGTTTTGCATAGTAGTTAGAGTAGTGGGAGTCGCCGCTGTGATACAGGGAGCCGCCAGGCGTTTTGAACAGGTAGTTCACCGCGCGATCGTCCATGCCATCTGGCAGTACGCCAGCCGCTTTTTGATCGGCAGGCAGGGTGATCAGTGCAGTACGGTCGAAAGCATCAAGCGCATGAATTTCAATGTCTTTCACTTTTACTACATCGCCCGGTTTGACCACGATGCAACGCTCTTTCGGTACGCCCCAGCCAATCCACAAATCCACACAGGTTTTCGGTCCGATAAACGGTACGTCATCAGCACAGTTCTGCATCACGGCAGCAGCGACGTTAACGTCGATATGATCGTTGTGATCGTGAGTCGCCAGTACCGCGTCGATCTGGCGAATCGCAAACGGATCAAGAACAAACGGGGTGGTACGCAGGTTTGGCTGCAGTTTTTTCACGCCAGCCATGCGCTGCATCTGGTGACCCTGTTTCATTAACGGGTTACCGTGACTTTGTTTGCCAGTGCCGCACCAGAAATCAACGCAAACGTTGGTGCCACCTTCCGATTTCAACCAGATCCCGGTGCAGCCAAGCCACCACATCGCAAATGTGCCAGGAGCGACCTGTTCTTGTTCAATTTCTTCATTCAACCAGCTACCCCACTCCGGGAAAGTGCTCAGGATCCAGGATTCACGGGTGATACTTTTCACTTTACTCATCGCCATTTACCTTCATGATAGTTCAATTCGAATCAATATATGATTGGTTTTGATTAATACTGACACTATTTTTTCAGGAAGGCAATGACCATTTTTTGACTTTTTGCCAGGGAAGTTGTTGTTGATTTTGAGTATGGAAAGATTTAATGGAATGTGTAATTCAATTAACTAAATGAATTTAAATGAATAATTGTTTCGTTGTGTGAATCCCTCTCTATCCATGTGGAATTATTTGCGGGTCGCGTCACATTTAATCATAAATAATCTTGTCGTGATTACTTTTGAAAATTAGAGTGAGTGCACAACATTCCGGGTGTGTGGAATACCCGGTTACCTCTTCTTCAGGAGATCGTTATGGAGATCCTCTACAACATCTTTACCGTGTTTTTTAACCAGGTCATGACCAATGCCCCGTTGTTGCTGGGTATTGTGACCTGTCTGGGCTACATCCTACTGCGCAAAAGTGTCAGCGTTATTATTAAAGGCACGATTAAAACCATAATTGGTTTCATGTTGTTGCAGGCAGGGTCCGGAATCCTCACCAGCACCTTCAAACCGGTGGTGGCGAAAATGTCCGAAGTCTACGGCATTAACGGCGCAATTTCCGATACTTACGCGTCGATGATGGCAACCATCGACCGCATGGGCGATGCCTATAGCTGGGTAGGGTACGCGGTGCTGCTGGCACTGGCGCTGAACATTTGTTACGTGCTGATGCGTCGTATTACCGGTATTCGCACCATCATGCTGACCGGCCACATTATGTTTCAGCAGGCGGGGCTGATTGCCGTCACGCTGTTCATCTTTGGCTACTCCATGTGGACGACCATTATCTGCACGGCGATTCTGGTTTCGCTCTACTGGGGTATTACCTCCAACATGATGTACAAGCCGACTCAGGAAGTGACGGACGGCTGCGGTTTCTCCATCGGTCACCAGCAACAGTTTGCATCATGGATTGCCTATAAAGTTGCGCCGTTCCTCGGCAAAAAAGAGGAAAGCGTTGAAGACCTCAAACTGCCAGGCTGGCTGAATATTTTCCACGACAACATCGTCTCCACGGCGATTGTGATGACCATCTTCTTTGGTGCCATTCTGCTCTCCTTCGGTATCGACACTGTGCAGGCGATGGCAGGCAAAGTGAACTGGACGGTGTACATCCTGCAAACTGGTTTCTCCTTCGCGGTGGCGATCTTCATCATCACTCAGGGCGTGCGCATGTTTGTGGCGGAACTCTCTGAAGCATTTAACGGTATCTCCCAGCGCCTGATCCCTGGTGCGGTTCTGGCGATTGACTGTGCGGCTATCTATAGCTTCGCGCCGAACGCCGTGGTTTGGGGCTTTATGTGGGGCACCATCGGTCAGCTGATTGCGGTTGGCATCCTGGTCGCCTGCGGTTCCTCGATCCTGATTATTCCCGGCTTTATCCCGATGTTCTTCTCCAACGCCACCATCGGCGTGTTCGCTAACCACTTCGGCGGCTGGCGTGCGGCGCTGAAGATATGTCTGGTGATGGGGATGATTGAAATCTTTGGCTGCGTCTGGGCGGTGAAACTCACCGGTATGAGCGCCTGGATGGGCATGGCGGACTGGTCGATTCTGGCACCGCCGATGATGCAGGGCTTCTTCTCCATCGGTATCGCCTTTATGGCCGTCATCATTGTAATTGCACTGGCTTATATGTTCTTCGCTGGCCGCGCACTGCGCGCAGAAGAAGATGCAGAAAAACAACTGGCAGAACAGTCTGCTTAATAAGGAGTTTTGATTATGACCGTACGTATTCTGGCTGTGTGTGGCAACGGACAAGGCAGTTCCATGATCATGAAGATGAAAGTGGACCAGTTTTTAACCCAATCAAACATTGACCACACGGTAAATAGCTGCGCGGTTGGCGAATACAAAAGCGAGTTGAGCGGCGCGGATATCATCATCGCTTCTACGCACATTGCGGGCGAAATCACCGTGACCGGCAACAAATACGTGGTTGGCGTGCGCAACATGCTCTCTCCTGCCGATTTTGGCCCGAAACTGCTGGAAGTGATCAAAGCGCATTTCCCGCAGGACGTGAAGTAAGGACGCGCCATGAAATTACGTGATTCGCTGGCGGAGAATAAATCCATCCGCCTGCAGGCTGAAGCTGAAACCTGGCAGGACGCGGTGAAAATCGGCGTCGATCTGCTGGTGGCGGCGGACGTTGTCGAGCCGCGCTATTACCAGGCGATTCTGGATGGCGTGGAACAGTTTGGCCCTTATTTCGTTATCGCTCCGGGGCTGGCGATGCCGCACGGGCGGCCGGAAGAGGGCGTTAAGAAAACCGGTTTCTCTCTGGTAACGCTGAAAAAGCCGCTGGAATTTAACCACGACGACAACGATCCGGTGGATATCCTCATCACCATGGCGGCGGTCGATGCCAACACTCACCAGGAAGTGGGCATCATGCAGATCGTCAACCTGTTTGAAGATGAAGAGAATTTTGACCGTTTACGCGCCTGCCGTACCGAGCAGGAAGTACTGGATCTCATTGACCGCACCAACGCGGCAGCTTAAGAAGGAATTGAACATGTCATTACCGATGTTGCAAGTCGCGCTGGACAACCAGACTATGGATAGCGCCTACGAAACCACTCGCCTGATTGCCGAAGAAGTCGACATTATCGAAGTGGGCACCATTCTGTGCGTGGGCGAAGGCGTGCGTGCGGTTCGTGACCTGAAAGCGCTCTACCCGCACAAAATCGTGCTGGCAGACGCCAAAATTGCCGATGCGGGCAAAATTCTTTCTCGTATGTGCTTCGAAGCCAACGCTGACTGGGTGACCGTAATTTGCTGTGCGGATATCAACACCGCCAAAGGTGCGCTGGACGTAGCAAAAGAGTTTAACGGCGACGTGCAGATCGAACTGACCGGCTACTGGACCTGGGAACAGGCGCAGCAGTGGCGTGACGCAGGCATTCAGCAGGTGGTTTATCACCGCAGCCGTGACGCGCAGGCCGCAGGCGTAGCGTGGGGCGAAGCGGACATTACCGCGATCAAACGTCTTTCCGATATGGGCTTCAAAGTCACCGTCACCGGTGGCCTGGCGCTGGAAGATCTGCCGCTGTTCAAAGGTATTCCGATTCATGTGTTTATCGCTGGTCGCAGCATCCGTGATGCCGCTTCTCCGGTTGAAGCTGCACGTCAGTTCAAACGTTCCATCGCCGAACTGTGGGGCTAAGGAGCGGATATGTTGTCCAAACAAATCCCGCTTGGCATCTATGAAAAAGCGCTCCCCGCCGGGGAGTGCTGGCTGGAACGCCTGCAACTGGCAAAAACGTTGGGCTTCGATTTTGTCGAGATGTCGGTAGATGAAACGGACGAGCGCCTGTCGCGCCTCGACTGGAGCCGCGAGCAGCGTCTGGCGCTGGTGAACGCGATTGTTGAAACCGGCGTGCGCGTGCCGTCCATGTGCCTTTCTGCTCATCGTCGTTTCCCGCTGGGCAGTGAAGATGACGCGGTGCGGGCGCAGGGGCTGGAGATTATGCGTAAAGCTATCCAGTTCGCCCAGGATGTCGGTATTCGCGTGATCCAACTGGCGGGCTATGACGTTTACTATCAGGAAGCCAATAACGAAACGCGTCGTCGTTTCCGTGACGGCCTGAAAGAGAGCGTTGAGATGGCAAGCCGCGCGCAGGTGACGCTGGCGATGGAGATCATGGATTACCCATTGATGAACTCCATCAGCAAGGCGCTGGGCTACGCGCACTATCTCAACAACCCGTGGTTCCAGCTCTACCCGGATATCGGCAACCTCTCGGCGTGGGACAACGACGTGCAGATGGAGTTGCAGGCCGGAATCGGGCATATCGTCGCGGTACATGTGAAAGACACCAAACCGGGCGTCTTCAAAAACGTGCCGTTTGGCGAAGGCGTGGTGGATTTCGAACGTTGTTTCGAAACGCTCAAACAGAGTGGCTATTGCGGGCCGTACCTGATTGAGATGTGGAGCGAAACGGCGGAAGACCCGGCGGCAGAAGTGGCGAAAGCGCGTGATTGGGTGAAAGCGCGCATGGCGAAAGCGGGCATGGTGGAGGCGGCATAATGCAAAAGCTAAAACAGCAGGTATTTGAAGCCAACATGGAGCTGCCGCGCTACGGGCTGGTGACCTTTACCTGGGGCAACGTCAGCGCTATCGACCGCGAACGCGGGCTGGTGGTGATCAAGCCCAGCGGCGTTGCCTACGAAACCATGAAAGCGGCCGATATGGTGGTGGTTGATATGAGCGGCAAGGTGGTGGAAGGGGAGTATCGCCCATCTTCCGACACCGCGACGCATCTCGAACTCTACCGTCGTTACCCGTCGCTTGGCGGCATTGTCCATACCCACTCCACTCATGCCACCGCATGGGCGCAGGCGGGGCTGGCGATCCCGGCGTTAGGCACCACGCACGCTGACTACTTCTTTGGTGATATCCCGTGCACGCGCGGATTAAGCGAAGAAGAGGTGCAGGGTGAGTACGAACTGAACACTGGCAAAGTGATTATCGAAACGCTGGGCAACGCCGAGCCGCTGCATACGCCGGGAATTGTGGTGTATCAGCACGGACCGTTCGCCTGGGGGAAAGATGCCCACGACGCGGTGCATAACGCGGTAGTGATGGAAGAAGTGGCGAAAATGGCGTGGATTGCGCGCAGTATTAATCCACAACTCAATCACATCGACAGCTTCCTGATGAATAAACACTTCATGCGTAAACACGGTCCTAACGCTTATTACGGGCAGAAGTAGAACACGCGCTGCGGAAATTTCCTTCCTCGGGAGATAACTGGTCTAATTCCGCAGCCGTTTTTCAAAAAAAGCCCCCTGCGAAGGGGGCAAAGCAAACTATGGCAATGTTTCGTTGGTTATACCTGGTGCTAACGATAAATATCCGCGCTGGCGTGCATATTGCCGTTACTCCCCGGTTCCCGCATCAGAATTACGTGGTAGTACGTTGCGCCTTGCGCATCTGTTTCTTCATTTAATGCCTGACGTGCTTCGCTTTCAGTGGCGAAATTATGATTGATATAAATCACGCCTAAGCTTTGCACATCGTCCATATTTCTGGCCTGGTGGTTATTAATTTCAATGGCTGCCCATGTATTTGCACTTAGCAAAAGCACAGCCAGAAGGGCTAAAACTCGACTGAACATAGATACCTCCTCGACGGCTGACTTTGTGTGCTCTCCTCTGTGATGATCTTCTGATTTAATTTTAATCAATGATAAAGAAGTTGATGGTGACCATTTCTGATGCAGTTGTTCGAAAAAACACTGTGACGGAATGTGATGAACTTCAAATCAGGGAGTTAGTTCTTTTGAGCGAAAGATGAGATTTATTTGTCGGCTGGCCTTGAGTTTAGCGGGGCATACAAGTACTATAACGCGTCATTTTTCAGCCGACCTTTAACACGTTCCTTGCCTCCCCGGGATTCGGCTGACCCAGACAGGAGGCTGAATAATCCGTAAGGAGCAATTCGATGCGTCATTACGAAATCGTTTTTATGGTCCATCCTGACCAGAGCGAACAGGTTCCGGGCATGATCGAGCGCTACACTGCTGCCATCACTGGTGCAGAAGGCAAGATCCACCGTCTGGAAGACTGGGGCCGCCGTCAGCTGGCTTACCCGATCAACAAACTGCACAAAGCACACTACGTTCTGATGAACGTTGAAGCTCCGCAGGAAGTGATCGATGAGCTGGAAACTACCTTCCGCTTCAACGATGCCGTTATCCGCAGCATGGTTATGCGTACCAAGCACGCTGTTACCGAAGCATCTCCGATGGTTAAAGCGAAAGACGAGCGCCGTGAGCGTCGCGATGATTTCGCAAACGAAACCGCTGATGATGCTGAAGCTGGGGATTCTGAAGAGTAATTTCTGATGACCAACCGTCTGGTGTTGTCCGGCACCGTGTGCAGGACTCCCCTTCGAAAGGTCAGTCCATCAGGAATTCCTCACTGCCAGTTCGTGCTTGAGCATCGTTCTGTGCAGGAGGAAGCCGGTTTTCACCGGCAGGCATGGTGTCAAATGCCCGTTATTGTTAGCGGACACGAAAACCAGGCCATTACTCACAGTATAACGGTCGGCAGTCGCATAACCGTTCAGGGGTTCATTTCATGCCACAAGGCAAAGAACGGACTGAGCAAAATGGTTTTGCATGCCGAGCAGATTGAATTGATAGATTCTGGAGACTAGCCATATGGCACGTTATTTCCGTCGTCGCAAGTTCTGCCGTTTCACCGCGGAAGGCGTTCAAGAGATCGACTATAAAGATATCGCTACGCTGAAAAACTACATCACCGAAAGCGGTAAGATTGTCCCAAGCCGTATCACCGGTACCCGTGCAAAATACCAGCGTCAGCTGGCTCGCGCTATCAAACGCGCTCGCTACCTGTCCCTGCTGCCGTACACTGATCGCCATCAGTAATCGGTCACGGTCCATTAATACGACTTTGAGAGGATAAGGTAATGCAAGTTATTCTGCTTGATAAAGTAGCAAACCTGGGTAGCCTGGGTGATCAGGTAAACGTTAAAGCGGGCTATGCTCGTAACTTCCTGGTACCGCAGGGTAAAGCTGTTCCAGCTACCAAGAAAAACATTGAATTCTTCGAAGCACGTCGCGCTGAACTGGAAGCTAAACTGGCTGAAGTTCTGGCAGCTGCTAATGCTCGCGCTGAGAAAATCAATGCACTGGAAACTGTTACCATCGCGTCTAAAGCTGGCGACGAAGGTAAACTGTTCGGTTCCATCGGTACTCGCGACATCGCTGACGCTGTAACTGCAGCTGGCGTTGAAGTGGCTAAGAGCGAAGTTCGTCTGCCGAACGGCGTTCTGCGTACCACTGGCGAACACGAAGTGAGCTTCCAGGTTCACAGCGAAGTATTCGCGAAAGTGATCGTAAACGTAGTAGCTGAATAATTCGTTATTCAACGAGACGTAAAAAAACGCCGACCATTGGTCGGCGTTTTGCTTTTGTAGCGAGCACTTGCAGATATCGATAAGGGCCACAATAAGCAGCCCTACGAAGATAATTACTTAGCCGCCTGAATATCAGCCAGCATTGGGGCAAGGGCTGGGTTATCCTTAGCGAAGTTTGCGTACATTGGCTGTACTTTCTCGATAAACGGAGCTTTATCTACCTGGTAGACTTTCACGCCCATTTTATCCAGTTTTGCAAATTCTTGTTTCTCTTCCTCGCTCCACAAGTCTTTCATGTAGCTCATTGATTCTTTAGCTGCTTTTAATATAACTGCCTGATTTTCCGGGCTAAGTTTATCAAACGCAGCATTGCTCATCAGAACCACATCGGGAACCATAGTGTGTTCGTCAAGGCTGAAGGATTTTGCCACTTCACCGTGACGCATGGTGGTCAGCGCCATCACGCTGTTTTCTGCCATATCGACCACACCCTGCTGTAAGGCTGTATACAACTCGCCGTAATCCAGTGGCGTCGGGTTACCGCCCATGACTTTGATCATTTCAACTGCGCCAGGGCTTGGCTGGACACGGACTTTCATGCCTTTCAGATCGTCTGGTTTCAGTACTGGTTTATTGCCATAGAAACTGCGGGCGCCTCCATCATAAAAAGTCAGCCCGAAATAACCTTTGCTTTTCGTTGAGTCGAGGATTTTTCTCCCGATATCGCCCTGCATGACCTGATAATAATGATCACGATCGCGGAACAAATAAGGCAGGCTAAATAATTTATAGGAATTTTCAAATGCTTCCATTTCTGCCGCATTGGTTTTTACCAGTGGAATAGCGCCAGAACGAATCAGCTCCATTGTTTCTCGTTGAGTACCCAATGTTCCATTTGGATAAATACGAATAGTAATATCACCGTTAGAGTACTCTTTGCTCTTTTTCGCAAAGAACTCCATCGCTTTATGAACAGGATGAGACTTATCCTGATTATGACTCAGTTTTAATGTCACTGCCCAGGACTGGCTTGCGGATAACATAAGAACAGCACCGATAATGCCAGCGGATACTTTTATTTTCATAGATGTTCCTTTTCTAATAAATATGGCGGCAGGTGCCGCCAGTGAATGCGCATCAGTAACCCAGTGCTCTTGGCAATGCCATACTGATTTGCGGAATATAGGTCACCATTGCCAGCACCAATACCATCACGGCATAGAATGGCAGCATAGGTTTGATAATTTTATTAATCGGTAATTTAGATACACTACAACCGACAAATAACACACTGCCTACAGGCGGAGTACAAATACCGATACACATGTTCAGTACCATGACAATACCAAAGTGGATCGGGTCCATGCCCAGTTCGGTGACAACCGGTAAAAATATCGGCGTAAAAATCAGTACCGCCGGTGTCATATCCATAAAAGTGCCGATAATCAACAGGATAATATTGATAATAAGCAGGATTATTATTGGGTTGTCAGAAATAGTGTTAAGCAAATCGAGAATCAGGAAGGGAACGTCAGCGTTTGACATTGCCCATGACATTCCCATCGAAGAACCAATTAATAACAAGACAATTGCAGTGGTAATAACGGATTCCAGAAATATTTTAGGTAAATCTTTAACTGAGATTTCACGATAAAGAACCAGTGCAAGGAAAAGGGTATAAATTACTGCAATTGCGGAGGCCTCTGTCGGGGTAAAAATACCACTTAATACACCCCCCATAATTAAAATAATCAGGAAAATACTGGGGATAGCCATCCATATCGCAACGCCAGCCTGGCGTAAAGTCGGGCGTTCTGGCTTTGGATAACCGCGACGTACCGCGATAATACCGGCTATTACCATCAGTGCCAGACCCAGCAAAATTCCCGGAACATAACCCGCCAGGAACAGTGCGGCAATAGAAGTACCACCACTGACCAGTGAATAGACGATTAACGTATTACTTGGTGGAATAAGCAAACCCGTCGGGGCAGAGGCAACGTTAACCGCAGTACTGAATGCCGGGTCGTAGCCCTCTTTAACCTGTTGCGGATGCATGACGCCGCCCATCGCAGCCGCCGAAGCCACGGCTGAACCAGAAATTGCCCCGAACAGCATATTGGCGAGAATATTACAGTGGGCAAGTGAGCCTGGCAGACGACCGCCGAGAATACGGGCAAAGTTGATTAATCGTCGCGCTATTCCTCCATGATTCATAATGTTGCCAGACAAGATAAAAAATGGGATTGCCAACAACGTAAAACTATCTAACCCGGAGGCTAATTTTTGGGAAACCACACTCAATGCTGAGTTGAAATCGAGTTGTGTGGAAATTGATGCCAGTGTCGATAAACCAATGGCATAAACAATAGGTACACCTAATGCCAACATAAAAAAGAAGGCACCAAATAACACAATAATCGGTAACCAGTAATCCATAATTTCTCCATTCCTACTATGGTTGGTTGTTGTTTGTTATCTTTAGAGTGGTTGTTTAAGTTCGGTTAAAACTATATCTATGGTGTATATAATAATAAGTACACTACTAATCGGGATGCTCATATAGATATATCCCATCTGCCAGCCTAAAGCGGGCGAGGTCTGACCTGAATCGAATGTATCCATCGTTAATAGACCACCACCATATACCATAATGATGGTAGCGAAGATAATAACGATAATCTGAATACACAAAAATAAATGACGTCGGGCTTTTCCTTTCAGCATCATAGGTAGCAGGTCAATCGCCAGATGCCGGTTTTGCCCTGCGGTGTATGCCCCACCAAAAAGTCCAAGACAAATAAAGAGCAAACGGCTGAGTTCATCTGTAAAAATACTGGGACTAGTAAATATAAATCGTGCAGCCACCTGCCACGTCACACATGCCACGATGATCGCCAAAATGGTAATGTTCAAGGCTGCAAGTAGAGCATTAATAGATCTAATTATATTTCGCATAGTGATTAACCTTTGCAATATCATTCATCCTGTGGCTGGTAAATTGTCCCATTAAGAAAACCAGGCCAGTTTTTTTCAAACCAAATACCTCGGATAATAGGAAACTCACGAACAGGTGTTTCTCTGACGTGAAAGATACCGTTGCAATAATGAATAAGTAGTTTATCTTTTTTATCCTCAGTACGCTCTGAACGAAAGCGCCAGGCATCACAAAAACCATTTCGTGTTTGCGGAATAGAATTTCCATCCCTGTCGAGAATAATACGTGCTCCCCGGCTACCACCACCTGCGTCAATATAATGCGTTAATTGCGTTAATACGGCGGCAGAAGTCAGTGCCATATGCCGCCACATAAACAGCTCGGCAACTTCACCCACATGTTTGATAGCCAATCCATGCCGTTGGACAAATTCGTTCAATAGCAGGGCATCACGAGTGGCACGTCGGACTTTATCGGCATGGCAAATAAATCCCGCATAGTCAGACATTCGTGCCTGAATTTTTTCTCTCACAACCGACAACGGCATCCCGGTCCCGTTATCGTGCGCCTGAGTAATGATCTCTCTTATAGAAGCCAGTGCCGGAGCTACCAGCTGTGCTATATCTCCATCAATATTACGTTTTTGCGTGCAACCAATAAAACGTGCCAGACGAACAGCAAAAACCTGCCCGGCATTCAATGCCGCACCACCAGGGCGAGTGACGCCGTGTGTGCCAGCAACTTCCCCCACGGCGAAACAGCCGGGCAGGGAGGTTTGTCCCCAGATATCCACTTCAATGCCGCCATTCATATGCTGATTATTCATGGCAAACTGCAATGGCTGTGTGGTGAGATCGTAACCGTGCATCTTATACAGCGAGATAGACAGCGGATTCATTCGTTGCAGCCGTTCGATGGGCGATGGTGCCAGAGCGTCGTTATTTTCCAGATACGCGCGAACGTCGTCGTCCAGTCGATCTAATGAGAACGGCAGGTCACCCGGCACCGCTTCAGGATTGCGATTGAAATCCATAAATACCTGACGCCCTGATTGCTGCTCTTGCGCTACTGCCATATCTAACAAGCTGGAGCCAAAATCCATCACCCGAGTGGCGTGGAACGGCCACTGATAGCCTTTACGGAAAATGTTTGAAGCCAGCTCCTGGGTGGTGCGATAGTAATCCGCGAGGAAGTTATACTCGTTACCCTCAGCATCCACGGAATAGATATACGGGATCACCTGTACATAGGTGCCGGATAAATTCCACGGAAACGTGCTACGCGGCGTGCCTATACCAAACTGGCTTTCGGTCAGATTGGTTAGCGTCAGGCCTTCCTCCAGCGCCAGCCCCAGCGAGCCAAAACATTTGTGTGGGTACACACTGTCGCGATAAAGCTCGCCAGGCCCTCCTGTTGCCAGTACCACATTGGGCGCAGTCACAATTGCCAGCCCCCAAGGGTTATGGGCGCGATGACCGGTCGCGAGGATTGCCCCCGCAACACGGTCTTCGCCGTTTTCGTCACGCTGATGCAGCAGTTTAATCACTGTTGCACTAGTCAACACTGGAATGGCGAGGCGCTGTACTTCTTCCAACAGCACTTTCACCATTAACCTTGAGGTACGCGGCCCACACGAGGTTGCACGCCCGGCTTCGTCATGGTCGGTTTGATAACGAAGAATCGCGCCATAGCGATCTTCCGGTAATTCCAGACCAAGATATTGCAACCCGCCAAGAGTGTGCAGAGAACCTACCGCTTCGACATAAGCGGTGTCGTGATCCATCGCCCCACCGCTCGCCAGTGCCTCTGCCAGTTTGGTGAAGTTGTCGCCGTTGCCCGCGGTAGCGGCGGTAAACAGTGTCTGTTTATCGGAACCAGAACATGCCGACGTCCCCATATATAACCCGGCGGTGGCGATCAGCACATTTTGCTGGCGGCGTTTAAGTTCCACAGCTGCACGCAGCCCGGCTGCACCACTGCCGACTACCAGGGCATCTGTTTGCCAGAGTGGGTAATCAACACCGTCTACCGTGACAACCCATGCGGGCTCTGCCTGTGCAAAACCCTTTGGGAAAGTAACGTGCGTCAGCGCATCAAGGATGGTGTCATCAAGCTGACTCATGCATCCTCCATCGGCGTAAACAGGCTACTTTCCATCAGGCGTGGGTGCTTGATAATTGGACGGAAAGCCATATACGGCAGAATGTCGCGCTCAATCTCCACACCCGGCGCGATTTCAATTAATTCAACGCCTTCTGCCGTTAACTGGAATACTGCGCGTTCAGTGATATACAACACTTCCTGACCACTTTGCTGTGCGTAGGCGGCGCTAAAAGTGATTTTTTCCACCTTGGTAACCAGTTTAGGGATTTGACCTGACTGGGCGATATGCAAGCCATCTGGTGTTATATCGATCTTGCTGCCTTTAGCGTCGAACGTGCCGCAGAACACCACTTTACGGGCATTTTGCGCAATTTCGAGAAATCCGCCGGGGCCAATCAGATTGCCATTGAGATGGGAGACGTTGACGTTACCGTACTGATCCATCTCTCCCATGCCGAGGAAGGTGATATCGATCCCTCCGCCACTGTAGAACTCAAATTGATCGAGTGATGGAATAATGGCATCGGCGTTGCGGGCGCAGCCGAAAAACGCATCATCCAGCATCATGCCGTTATGTACGCCTTGCTCGACGCTCAGCCATAAACTTTGGTAAGGAACGCCTTCGCGCAGCGCTACTCCTGGAATGCCGCCGGGAATACCAAAGCCAAAGTTGGTTGAAGCGCCAGCTACCAGTTCGCGTGCTGCCCGACGGGCAATCAGGCGACGTACCGGATGACTAACCAGTTCAATAGCGTCGTTAGAACTCAGACGGCGATGTTGGCCGCTGATGGTCAGGTCGTAACCGCCAAGATAGGTTTGTGGCTGTTCGCGGTGTTCAACGATGCCATCAACCAGAATGCCCGGTAATTTAACCCGGCGTGGTTCAATCGCGCCAGCTTCCAGCACATCGCGTACCTGTACGAACACTTTGCCGCCGCTGTTGTGTGCTGCCAGCGCCATGGAATAGCTATCCATATCAATCGCTTCTTCTTCAAGGCTGACGTTGCCTCGAGGATCGGCATAAGTGCCACGCAAAATCGCGTAATCCACTTTGAAAGGGCGATAACGAAGTTTGGTTTCACCGTCGATTTCAATCAGTTCTACCAGCTCGTCGGTAGTGCATTCATTCGACTTACCGCCGCCATTGCGTGGATCAACAAACGATCCCAGCCCAACGTGGGTAAAAAGCCCCGGACGTCCGGCGCCGATCTCCCGTAGCAGTGCCTGAATCACGCCACCAGGAAAGCAGTAGGCTTCAATCGTGTTATTTTTTACCAGCGCCTGCATTTTGGGCGACCAGGTAAAGTGCCCGGCAATAATGCGTTTGAGCATCTCTGCGTGCGCAAAACGATTAGTGCCTTTGCAGTCGCGATCGCCAATACCCAGCGAGTGGATTAGCGTCAGGTCGCGAGGGTGTCCGGTTTGCAGGAAACGCGCTTCAATAGCAGCCAGAATATGGTCGGCTTCCACCATACCGCCGCCGTTACCGCTAATAGCAATAGTCGCACCGTCCTGAATTTGCGCCGCCAGTGCCTCGGCGGTTGTTATCTTACGCATACAATTTCCTTATTGATTATGGAAGCTCACGCTACTTTTTTCGGCAAAGGCGCGCGTCGCCTGCTGGCAATCCTGAGTGGCGGACATTAATCCGGCCAGTAGCTGGTGCGGGTAATCGGCATGTTTATTTTCCAGTGCCAGAATCAGTTGCTTAATATGCGCCAGTGCCACCGGACCGCATTTTTCCAGCTGCGCTAACTGGTTCACCATCCAGCTTTCCACCTGTTCTTTTTCTACCACTTCATCAATTAAATTCGCCGCCTGAGCTTCCTGCGCCGTCAGGCGTTTACCCAGCATCAGCATCTGGCGACCGACCACCGGACCAACCTGATTAAGCACACGTTCAATGCCCATCCAGCCAGGCACCATGCCGAGCATCACTTCCGGGTTAGAGAATTTCGCGCCGGGGCGGGCAATACGAATATCGCAGCACAAGGCCAGTTCAATACCACCGCCGATGGTATGACCGTTGAGATTCGCAACGGTTAATTGGGGTAAGTTTCGCAGGCGATTAAAAACGTCATTACCGCGTTTAATCCATTTTCTGCCCATATCTAATGGCGAATAGGCTGACCACGATTTAATATCGCCGCCCGCACAAAAGAATTTATCGCCGGTTGCCGTTAATTCGACTAATCGTAATGTGGTGTCGTTTTCAATTTCATTTAAATAATGGTCGAGAGATTCGATCATTTCTTCATTAATAGCATGACATTTATCTTCACGGTTCAATGTCAGGCGGCAGGAAGCTGCCGCTCTGCTGAACAGAACGGGTTGGTCACTCATGATCATTCCTTAACAATAATGCGCGATGCGATCGACGCTAATATCCAGCGTGCTGTTAATATCTTTCTGCCACCAGTAAGGCGAGAATATTTCCAGTTCTATAGCGCCATTAAATCCGGCGTTTTCAACCAGCCGACGAATTGACGGAATATTGATGACGCCATCTCCCGGCATTCCCCGGTCATTGACCAGATCGGTGGTCGGTACTAACCAGTCGGAAACATGAAACGCGAGGATGCGTTTTCCAGCACGCAGGATCTGACTGGCGAGATCCGGATCCCACCAGACGTGATAAACATCCACCGCCACGCCGAGGCCAAACTCACCATCGGGATCGAGTTCATCACACCAGTCCAGCGCCTGACGTAACGTGCACAGGCAAGAGCGATCGGCAGCTGTCATCGGGTGCAGTGGCTCCAGCGCAATTGGCACGCCGACATCTTTCGAATGTGGCAGCAACTGGCGAATCCCTTGTTTCACTTGTTTTCGCGCTTCATATAGATCTTTAGTGCCCGTTGGCAGACCGCCAACCACCTGCATATAACAGGCGGCGTTAAGCATCGCTGCGTCGTCCAGCGCCCGGCGGTTATCATCAATCGCCAGTTTGCGTTCCGCCAGTGTCGGCGCGGTGTAGTAAGTGCTACGGCACAAACCGGAAACGCTCATGTTACTGGCGGCAAGCTGGCGGGTGATTTGCTGGAGATCTTCACCCTGCAACTCCCTGCGCCAGGGGGCAATTGCGCCAATACCGCGTGCGGCGCAGGCATCAATAATGGCGGGTAGCGGCGTTTTATAGCCCAGTGTCGCGGTATTGATACTGAATAAATCCGGGCGTTGTAACAGATCTCTCATGATTCAGCCTCAGAAGCGCGGCATACTTAAGCCGCCGTCGATGGCGACCGCTTGACCACAGGTGTAAATCAGTTTACCTTCCGCCATCGCGCGGACGGTGGAAGCAATATCAGCCGGATAACCCCAACGTCCCCACGGCACCAGACCTTTGGCAATCAGTTCGTCGTAATAAGCCGTTGCTGGAATAGTCATATCGGTTTTGATGAGACCAGGGCGCACTTCATAAACGCCAATTTGTTCATTACAAAGGCGAGCAGCAAACAGACGAGCAGCGGCAGAAACGGCGGTTTTGGCAATGGTGTATTCGCCGCGATTCATCGCCAGCATGATGGCGTTGATGGAACTGACGAAAATAATCGAGCGGTGCGGCAGCTCCGCTTCCGGTTTCGGCTGTGCCAGTAAGCGCTTACTGAATGCCTGAGCAAGGAAGAACGGCGCGCGGGTGTTAATGGCAATGTTTTGATCGAAGCTGTCTGGTTCGAGGTCGAGGAGGTCACCGCGTTTTTTCACTGAAATGCCTGCGTTGTTGAGCAGGCAGTCCAGACGTCCCCACAGGTTTTGCGCCGCGTCGAGCATCTCTTCATGCAAGGAGAGATCGCCGACATCGGCAGGGAAGCAAATCACTTCCACGCCTTCAGCTATACATTCTTGTTGTGTGATATGCAGTTTTTCTACGCTGTCGGCATCGGGAAGATCGTTAATCAGCAGGTTAAATCCGCCACGAGCAAGCTCCAGCGCACAGCCCTTTCCAATACCACGAGCGGCTCCGGTAATCACGGCAACAGGACGAGTGGATTTCATACAATAGCTCTCTTTTTTTGAATATTGTTTTCTAAGTGACAATTAGCTTGTGACGTGCCGCAAGAAAGATCAACCATCTGGTTGGTTGATATGCGATAGTGATCACAGGACATTTGATAACTTGATGAAAGTACAAGTTTTTATCCTTTTTACTGGAGCTTCTAATTAATCGGGTTAAGATAGTTATCTTGAAGAGGTCGTGGGGAAGCGTTATGTATCTTGATACCAGCAACGTACAGAGCCTGAAGGAAAAGCTGCTGTTATGCGCGGTTAATGAATTTGCCGAATATGGTTATGAAGGGGCCAGGGTCGATAATATTGTTAAGGCTGCGGGGTGTAGTAAACAGACGGTTTATCATCACTTTGGTAATAAAGAAAATTTATTTATTGAAGTACTGGAATATACCTGGAACGATATTCGACAAAAAGAAAAGGCCCTTGATTTCTCAGATCTTCCGCCACAAAAAGCCATTGAGAAAATTATTGATTTTACATGGGATTATTATATTGCTAATCCCTGGTTTTTAAAAATTGTGCATAGTGAAAATCAAAGTAAAGGTGTGCATTATGCAAAATCACAGCGTCTCTTAGAAATTAACCATGCGCACTTGCAGTTAATGGAATCCTTATTGGATGAAGGGAAGAAACACAATATTTTTAAGCCAGATATCGACCCATTGCAGGTGAATATTAATATTGCTGCGCTTGGCGGATATTATTTGATCAACCAGCATACGCTTGGCCTGGTTTATCATATCAGTATGGTTTCCCCCCAGGCACTGGAAGCCAGACGTAAGGTCATCAAAGAGACAATCCTTAGCTGGCTTTTGGTTGACCCTTCATCTACCGCGCACGAATAAAACTGCCATCCGGCTGGCGGGTGAACAGGACCTGTTGATTATTCCCCGTATCAATGGTTAAGCCCGTCACCACGCCGCTGGCGTTCTGGCGGATTTTCACCATTTGCCCGTTTTGCAAATTACTCAGCGGCTTACCCGCGCCTTCTACCTGCGCCATTGCATAGACATCGGTAGCGGGCAGTCCGTGGTCGCGGAACAGCTGCGCCATCGTTTTACCGGGTTCGACACGGTAAGAGCGCCATTGATTATCAATTCCGCTATCTGGCTGGAATGGTTGTGTTTGGGTAGTTTGCGGCTGTTCTTCTGGCTGGCCTTCCTGTATAGGTTCTGGAGCGACCGGAGCCACCTGATCAGGATCATTTTGTGGTGTGACTAATTGCGCCCGCAGCTGTTCTTCTGTCGGCGGTTGTGATTGCGACTGAATATCTAACTGCGCTTCACGCGTCACCACCGGCGCGTTGGGCGTATCATCAGATGGAAGCAGAAATCCGACCACCAATATAATGGCGGCAATAATGATCCCCCGACGATGCATCGGCGGCAGCGGGTCCATGAAGCGAAAATTGTCCGGCGCGTGCCAGACTTTCTCCAGGGTTGGTTTTAGTTCAAAGCGCCCGGGCATGGTTTCCTCCTGCTCCGCGTCTTGTTCCTCAATCATAGCCTATGAATAAGCTAACGCTATGATGTCCGTGGTAAACCCGCCTTTATTATATTCATACGGGATATTGCTATTGTTTCTTTTTCCCCGGGATTTGTCATCATTCCTGCGACAAAGTTTTACCCAAAGAAGTGTGGCTGATATGCTGCCCGCTACTTTTATACCCTAAGAAAGGAAATACGATGACCACCCCAACTTTTGACACCATCGAAGCTCAAGCAAGCTACGGCATTGGTTTACAGGTAGGCCAACAACTGAGTGAATCTGGCCTGCAAGGGCTGCTGCCGGAGGCGCTGGTGGCTGGTATTGCAGATGCGCTGGAAGGCAAACATCCGGCTGTTCCGGTTGATGTGGTGCATCGCGCGCTGCGTGAAATCCACGAACGTGCCGATGCCGTTCGTCGTCAGCGTTTCCAGTCGATGGCTGCCGAAGGTGTGAAATATCTTGAAGAAAATGCCAAAAAAGAAGGTGTGAACAGCACCGAATCTGGCCTGCAATTCCGCGTGATCAACCAGGGTGAAGGCGCAATTCCGGCACGTACTGACCGCGTTCGTGTTCATTACACCGGTAAACTGATCGACGGCACCGTGTTTGACAGCTCCGTTGCTCGTGGTGAACCCGCTGAATTCCCGGTTAATGGCGTGATCCCTGGCTGGATTGAAGCACTGACTCTGATGCCGGTAGGTTCTAAATGGGAACTGACTATCCCGCAGGAACTGGCATATGGCGAGCGCGGCGCAGGCGCATCCATCCCTCCGTTCAGCACCCTGGTGTTTGAAGTCGAACTGCTGGAAATCCTCTAAGCAGCGCATTCTGTTCCCCTCGAACCAGAGGGGAGCAGGCATTCAGCAATAAACCCTTCAGTTTGCCAAACGGCGCTATTTTGTGTTGAAAAGACCCCGTAAGCGTGTATTTTTGTGAGCTGTTTCGCGTTATCACCGTGATATGACACTCACTTTAAACATAAAATTAACATTAGATCTAAATCTTAGTATTCATCCCGCGTATTGTTACCTAATATCGATGAGTCCCGATACAGATTCGTCGTATCATAGACTGACTAAAGGCCGTAGAGCCTGAACAACACAGACAGGTACAGGAAGAAAAAAACATGGTAGATCAGGTAAAAGTCGTTGCCGATGATCAGGCTCCGGCTGAACAGTCGCTACGGCGCAATCTCACAAACCGACATATTCAGCTTATTGCCATTGGCGGTGCCATTGGTACGGGGTTGTTTATGGGGTCTGGCAAAACGATTAGCCTTGCCGGGCCGTCGATCATTTTCGTTTATATGATCATCGGTTTTATGCTCTTTTTCGTGATGCGGGCAATGGGGGAATTGCTGCTTTCGAATCTGGAATACAAATCTTTTAGTGACTTCGCTTCCGATTTACTCGGGCCGTGGGCAGGATATTTCACCGGCTGGACTTACTGGTTCTGCTGGGTTGTAACCGGTATGGCAGACGTGGTGGCGATCACTGCTTATGCTCAGTTCTGGTTCCCCGATCTCTCCGACTGGGTCGCCTCGCTGGCGGTGATAGTGCTGCTGCTGACGCTCAATCTCGCCACCGTGAAAATGTTCGGTGAGATGGAGTTCTGGTTTGCGATGATCAAAATCGTCGCCATTGTGTCGCTGATTGTCGTCGGCCTGGTTATGGTGGCGATGCACTTTCAGTCACCGACTGGTGTGGAAGCGTCATTCGCGCATTTGTGGAATGATGGCGGCTGGTTCCCGAAAGGTTTAAGTGGCTTCTTTGCCGGATTCCAGATAGCGGTTTTCGCTTTCGTAGGGATTGAGCTGGTAGGTACAACCGCTGCGGAAACCAAAGATCCGGAGAAATCACTGCCGCGTGCAATTAACTCTATTCCGATCCGTATCATTATGTTCTACGTCTTCGCGCTGATTGTGATTATGTCCGTGACGCCGTGGAGTTCGGTAGTCCCGGAGAAGAGCCCGTTTGTTGAACTGTTTGTGTTGGTAGGTTTGCCTGCGGCTGCCAGCGTGATCAACTTTGTGGTGCTGACCTCTGCGGCGTCTTCCGCTAACAGCGGCGTCTTCTCTACCAGCCGTATGCTGTTTGGTCTGGCGCAGGAAGGTGTAGCACCGAAAGCGTTCGCTAAACTTTCTAAGCGCGCAGTACCCGCGAAAGGGTTGACCTTCTCGTGTATCTGTCTGCTCGGCGGCGTGGTGATGTTGTATGTGAATCCTAGCGTGATTGGCGCGTTCACGATGATTACAACCGTTTCCGCGATTCTGTTTATGTTCGTCTGGACAATTATCCTTTGCTCGTACCTGGTTTACCGCAAACAGCGTCCTCATCTGCATGAGAAGTCGATCTACAAGATGCCGCTCGGCAAGCTGATGTGCTGGGTATGTATGGCGTTCTTTGTGTTCGTGGTCGTGTTGCTGACACTGGAAGATGACACTCGCCAGGCGCTGTTGGTCACCCCGCTGTGGTTTATCGCGCTGGGGTTGGGCTGGTTGTTTATTGGTAAGAAGCGGGCTGCTGAACTGCGGAAATAACCGCATTATCATGCTGGATGGCGCAATGCCATCCAGCTTTTAGATTACTCACCCGCCAGCGCGCGTGGGAACAGTACATTGTTTTCCAGGCTGATGTGATCCATCAGGTCATCAATCAGTTCATTAATACCGTTATACATCGCTTTCCAGGTGGTGCAGGCTTCCGGCGGCGGTGTGACGTTATTGGTGGTGTGTTTAATCACTTCCAGCAGTTCGCCCGCTTCATCGTGCTCGCTTTCCATCACGCTGATTGGCCCCATTGCCTGGCTGCCCATGCCTTGTTTGATCATCGGGAAGAGGATCTGCTCTTCTTTCATCATGTGGCTGGATAGCTCTTCATGCAGCATAGTCAGGTATTTTGTCAGCCCTTTTGGCACGCTCGGTTTGTCGGCGTGAACGCGCTCGACTTTAGTCGCTTGCAGGATCAGCTCCGGCAACTGCTCGCGGTGACGATCGTGGTAGCGCACGATGATATGGTCAATGATTTCTGCCAGCGGGGCGCTACGCCAGTCTTTCTCAATCGGTTGTTCAGCGAGCTTTGCCAGTTCAGCTTCAATGACCTCAACATCCAGTTCTTTACGTGCCGCCGCGCGCGCCAGCGTTTGCTTACCGCCACAGCAGTAATCCATATCATATTTACGAAACAGAGCTGAAGCGCGAGGAATAGAGAGCGCCAGTTCACCTAAAGGTTGGTCGCGATAAGCCATAGCTGATACCTCATTCTTAATAAGATAAGATGTATTTTAAATGCATCTTTAAGGCAAAAGCTATAACCCTTACGTAGCAGAGGCTTATTTAACTCACAGCCAGTATGTCAACTTTCTGAGACAGATTCAGTTAAAGGCTTTTCCGGTTTTGCTCTGACTGCAATGACCACGCCAACCACTAACAGCGCGATACCGCTCAGCGTCATCAGCGGCGGCATTTGCTGGCGTATCAAAAAGGTGTACAGCAAACCTGCCAGTGTTTCGAAAACGATCAGCGGCCCGAGAATCACTGTCGGTAATCGCTGGCTGGCGACGTTCCAGCAGAGTGCGCCAACCCATGAGCAAAGCACGGCTATCGCAACCATCAGACTAATAAACACCAGCGGACGGGGGCCAAAAGGTAGGGAGAAGTCCGGCGTTTGCGTATTCAGCCAGTAACAAGCGACGAGATAGCCGATGAGAGAAACCGGCAGCGTGACCAGCGCCTGCGCCGTTGCCCACATCATCGGATGTTTGTCGGGATTTTCCCGCAGCCAGCGGGCGTTGCGTAGGGCATACCACGCCCAGCAGACCACGGAAACTAACGCTAGCACGATGCCTGAGATATAACGTGCCCAGTCAAAATCGGGGAGTCCGTGGTTTAACTCAGCAATATTCACACACGCCAGGCCGATGCCAATACAAACCAGTGCCGGGGCGAGTTTTCCCCACGCGAGTTTGCCGTCGCGCTGGCTATAAAGCAGATTGGCAAAAACGGGAATCACCACCGGCAGGGTGCCGATAATCATCGTGGAAACAGGCGCGCCAGTACGTTGAATGGCACTGGCAAGGCAGAAGTAATAAATGAGGTTGCCCATCATAGTGAGCATCAAGGCGGTAAGCCAGTCCCGACGCGCCAACTGACGCAGACGCACGCGTCCCAGCCAGGCAATGGGCAGCGCAATTAACCCTAACGCCAGATAACGCCCCATCGACTGCAACATCGCCGGGTATTCCGGTACGATCAACGGCCCGACAAAAATAAGCCCCCACATCAACCCTGCTAACAGGGCGTACAACACGCCGCTAATCATTACTGGCATCCATTGATCTGTCAGAAGAAAGTTCAGGAAGCAGACATGATTGCTCCCGGCATCCCGTCATTATCAGAGAGGATGCGGGAGGATGCCACTTTAATTAACTATTTATTAACATTAAAAAGATGGCTTACGCTTTCGGCTAACGTTGTCGTTGGGCGGCCAATCAATTTGCTCAGCGTTTTGCTGTCATCAAACAGACCGCCTTTCGATGCGCCAACGTCAGAATCCGCCAGCATATCCGCCAGTCCGTCAGGCAGGCCAACGCTTTTCAGCGCCGCAGCGAAATCGGTTTCGCTCAGATTTTGATAGGTAACCTGTTTGCCGCTCTGTTTGGTCAGCTCTGCCGCTAACTGTGTCAACGTCCAGGCACTATCGCCCGCCAGCTCGTAAACCTTGCCTTCGTGACCGGCTTCGCTAATCACGCGTGCCGCAGCTGCCGCATAATCTGCCCGCGTTGCCGAGGCAATTTTGCCATCGCCCGCGGCACCGATAAATACGCCGTGCTCCAGTGCTGCCGGGGCGCTGGCGAGATAGTTTTCGGTGTACCAGCCGTTGCGCAGCAGGGTGTAAACGATGCCAGAATCAGCCAACATTTTCTCCGTCTCGATGTGCTCATCGGCGAGGCCGAGCGGAGATTTATCCGCGTGAAGCAGACTGGTATAAGCGATAAATTTCACGCCAGCCGTCTTTGCGGCATTAATAACATTACGATGCTGCGGGGCACGTTGACCCACTTCGCTGGAAGAGATCAGCAGTAGTTTTTCCACTCCCTGAAGTGCAGATGTCAGTGCGGCTTCATCGCCGTAGTCAGCCTGACGCACGGTAATGCCTTGTGCTGTCAGTGCCTGGGCTTTTGCCGGATTACGAACGATAGCCACTATTTGGCTGGCAGGAACCGTTTTCATCAAGGATTTAATAACATAGTGACCAAGTTGGCCAGTGGCACCAGTAATAGCGATCATGGGAAGTCTCCATCGTTTTGTCTTGTGTTTAAATACGCTAACACCTAAACTTACTTTTAGTAAGTACGTACAAAAAGGTAAGTATGAAATGAGTCAGGTTAGCCTGTCACAACAACTGAAAGAGGGTAATCTCTTTGCGGAACAGTGCCCGTCGCGCGAGGTGTTGAAACACGTCACCAGCCGTTGGGGGGTGTTGATTCTGGTGGCGCTACGCGAAGGTACTCATCGCTTTAGCGACCTGCGGCGCAAAATCGGTGGGGTGAGTGAAAAGATGCTTGCGCAGTCGTTACAGGCGTTAGAACAGGATGGTTTTCTTAACCGTATCGCGTATCCGGTGGTGCCGCCGCATGTGGAATATAGCCTCACGCCGCTGGGCGAGCAGGTGAGCGAAAAGGTTGCTGCACTGGCGGACTGGATTGAGTTGAATTTGCCCGAGGTGTTGGCGGTGCGGGATGAACGTGCGGCATAACTGCCGGCTGCGCTTATCCGGCCTACGGTTCATGACTTGTAGGGCGGATAAGATGCGCCAGCATCGCATCCGACAAAAGTGCCGGATGCGGTTGATGATTTATAGGCCGAAAAAGAAGTGTATTACTTACTCAAATCCACCTGATAAATCGCAAACCCGATATCATCGGTCGCGACTTTATTCATCGGATATTGCCCTTTCTCTTTAATAAACGCCGCGGCTTTATCTGATGGAGAGGTTTCGAAACGGATATCCAGTTTCTTATCGCCAGCTATCGGTGCTAAACGCCAGTTGTTATCTGCCGCCGGGTGAATTTCCCCCGCACGTTTCGACTCATCAGCAATCCACGCTGCCAGCACCGAGCGGTTCTCATCCGGTGAAGCAAAAGCGATATGGCTGTCGCCCGTACCGGCAAATTTGCCGCCGTAAGCGCGATAGTTATTGGTGGCAACCAGGAACATGGCGTTCGGATCAATCGGCTTGCCATTAAAGGTCAGGTTCTTAATCCTTTCCGCATTGGCATTAACCATCTGGCACTCGCCGTCATAACGGGCAGGCTGGGTAACATCAATCTGATAATTCACACCATCAATCACATCAAAGTTATAGGTGCGGAAACCATCCCAGTTGATGAGTGACTGTGGTTTCGTGTTGTCAGGATCAATCTGGTTAAACTGTCCGGCGGAGCACTCCAGCCACTCTTTCACCTCTTTACCGCTGGCTTTCACCACAATCAGCGTATTGGGGTAGAGATAAAGATCGGCGGCATTACGGAAGGTCAACTGGCCTTTTTCCACCTCCACATAGCTTGCCGGGTCATTTTTGCGACCACCAACTTTAAACGGTGCGGCAGCTGAAAGCACCGGCAGTTTTGCCAGATCCGGATCGCCCTGAATGTAATGTTCGACATACGCTTTTTGCGCGTTGTTCACCACCTGCACGGTCGGATCGTCCTGCACCAGCGCCAGATAGCTATACATATTGTCGGCAGATTTACCGATTGGCTTGCTGACAAACTGGCGTGTGGCATCGTGATCGGCTTTGAGTGTTTCTACCAGCTTGCTGTCTTCCGCCGCGAGGGATTTTTTATTGGCGATGTCGTAAATCGGCCGTGCTTCCGCTTTCGCCTGCGTCACCTGCCATTTACCGCTGTCATTACTGAGTTGTAAGTCGACCACCCCAAGATGATCGCCCCACATGCCCGGCATTACCGCCGGAACACCATTCAGCGTGCCTTTGGTGATATCAGCCCCTTCGATATCAGCAAAATCTTTACCCGGGAAAACGGCGTGAGCATGGCCAAACATAATGGCGTTAACGCCCGGAATTTCACTGAGGTAATAAACTGAGTTTTCCGCCATTACTTTATACGGATCGGCAGACAGCCCGGAATGCGCCAGAACGACAACGACATCGGCACCTTTCTCGCGCATTTCAGGCACGTATTTGCGCACGGTTTCGGTAATATCATTCACCGTCACTTTTCCGGATAAATTAGCTTTATCCCAGCCCATGATTTGCGGCGGCACGACGCCAATATAGCCAATCTTCAGCGTCTGTTTTTTTCCGTCTTTATCGACCACTTCGGTATCTTTAATTAAATACGGTGTAAACATTGGCTGTTTGGTTCTGGCGTCAATGACGTTGGCATTTACATAAGGGAATTTCGCTCCTGCCAGCGCATTTTTCAGGTAATCCAGACCGTAGTTAAACTCATGGTTGCCAAGCGTGCCGACGGTATAGTCCAGCGTATTTAATGCCTTATAGACCGGGTGAATATCACCTGCTTTTAATCCTTTCGCCGACATGTAATCGGCCAGCGGACTCCCCTGAATCAAATCGCCGTTATCGACCAGTACGCTGTTTTTCACTTCATTGCGGGCATCGTTAATCAGGCTTGCCGTACGTACCAGTCCGAATTTTTCCGTGGCGGTGTCTTTGTAATAATCGAAATCCATCATGTTGCTATGCAGATCAGTGGTTTCCATGATACGCAGATCGACCGTCGCTGCATTCACACTGGCGGCAATCAGCGTGGCCAGGAGCGTTGCGCTAAACTTAATCATCAGGGACATCCTTTTATCATCGGGAATACGAAAGAAAAGGGAGAATAAACGCCTTACTTATAGAACAGTGAAGAATGCCACAATTTTACGCTTTGAAAATGATGACACTATCACAGTTGGCGCATTCATTAACGATAGGGTATAAGTAAAACAATAAGTTAACACCGCTCACAGAGACGAGGTGGAGAAATGTTAGATCAAGTATGCCAGCTTGTACGGAATGCAGGCGATGCCATTATGCAGGTCTACGACGGGACGAAACCGATGGACGTCGTCAGCAAAGCGGACAATTCTCCGGTAACGGCAGCGGATATTGCCGCACACACCGTTATCATGGACGGTTTACGTACGCTGACACCGGAGATTCCGGTCCTTTCTGAAGAAGATCCTCCCGGTTGGGAAGTCCGTCAGCACTGGCAGCGTTACTGGCTGGTGGACCCGCTGGATGGCACTAAAGAGTTTATTAAACGTAATGGCGAATTCACCGTTAACATTGCGCTCATTGACCATGGCAAACCGATTTTAGGCGTGGTGTATGCGCCGGTAATGAACGTAATGTACAGCGCGGCAGAAGGCAAAGCGTGGAAAGAAGAGTGCGGCGTGTGCAAGCAGATTCAGGTCCGCGATGCGCGCCCGCCACTGGTCGTTATTAGCCGATCCCATGCGGATGCGGAGCTGAAAGAGTATCTGCAACAGCTTGGCGAACATCAGACCACGTCCATCGGCTCTTCGCTGAAATTCTGCCTGGTGGCGGAAGGACAGGCGCAGCTGTACCCGCGCTTCGGACCAACGAATATTTGGGACACCGCCGCTGGACATGCTGTGGCTGCAGCTGCCGGAGCGCACGTTCACGACTGGCAGGGTAAACCGCTGGATTACACTCCGCGCGAGTCGTTCCTGAATCCGGGGTTCAGAGTGTCTATTTACTAAATTCAGATGGCAGAAACAGAGTATTTCCTGATTCTGCCATCCTGATTTCTCCCAACCTAAAAAGTTATAAATAAAAAGAGATTGTATTTTAAGTGCAAAAATTCAATTGCTAATAAGTTACATTTTAATAATGAGCGTTTTTTGATAGTTTACTTTTATAATGAGATATTTAATGGCGACATAAAATAACCTAATAAAATAAGGTTGTCATATGTTACCCAGGATCAGACACAATAATTTTATTGGTGCGGTGGAGCTATTTGTAAAATCATCGTATACAAAAACACATTCAAACAATTTTTTAATAATATTCAACATGCATTTAGGAAAAAAGATTGGGTTTCGAATTATGATAGCCTGTTAACTTTGCGGGAGTTCTTTCGTTGCGCAACTCAGATTGATAAAGATAGTTATCAAGTGCTTTCATCAAAAAATGAAACTGTTAACGCCATGGATAAGTTTCTTATCAGTTTCAGCCTTAAAGATAACGGTGCCGAATATACAATGACATTGCGAGGCAGTGGATTTGAATACGAAGAAATCCCCATAACAATAAATGAGTATAACTCATTCATGGATTTCAAAAACCGTGAATTTCCGTTAGAACAAAACAGACGATTGTATGCCTGGGATATTCTGCAGAAAAAACAGTCTGACATACCGAAAAGGATTAAAGGTTATATTCACCAGGCGATTGGTAACGTATCTTTAGGTTATGCCTTATTGGAGGATATAGTAAGCAAATTAAAACGGGGTAAATTTGAACTCCAAATACCAGGCGGTGGAATTAAAGAATGCGATGGATGGTATATTTACGAAAAAATAATTGATGATAATTTTGCCATAGTCATAGAATCTTTGGGCTTTGCGCTTAAAATCTATGGAGGGGATGAACGTTTTCGTAATGGTTCCTCTGTTGTTTTGGAGGATGAAGATTACTCTCTTATTTATAATTTTCTGGTTAATGCAGGTTGCCAACAAGTGGAATTAGCCGAACAAGTGGATGCGATAGTAAGTGCGAATCTGGCCGCAGATAGTAATATTACCAAAGAAAAGATTTGCGAGAAATATAAATCGACCATTGAGGCGTTTAAAAAAGAGCAACTAGCGTTACCAGTATGAGTTCGGCGTAAGAACTCAGAGACTTAATTCCCCTATCCCATAGATAACGATAGGGGAAAATTATTTTTGCAGAATTTATGTTATTGCCATTATTTGAGCAATTTTTGCAGCAGGTCCATCACTTGCTGCACCTCTTCCTGTGTGAGCGCCCCGTCTTTGGCCCATTGCACGCGACCGTCTTTATCCAGCACCACTACAGCGGAACTTTCTTCATCCAGCTGCCAGGCACCGCGCGCGACGCCATTGCTATCGACAATAAACTGCGACCAGGGATAAAGCTTTTTATTACTCTCCAGACTGCTGCGCACAAACATGCCGGAACCCGGAATCGCGTCGTCGGTGTTAACAATGGTGGTGGTCTGGTAACGATCGTGCGGTAACTTCGCTGATTTAATCGCTTCAATCAGCGTCGCGTTTTTCTCTTTTGCAGAGGTGCGACCAGCAATATGTTGCAGTACTCGCACTTTTCCCACTAACTGCGCGCTGTTCCAGGTTTTGTAGCTAAACTGATCTTTATCAAGCACCAACTCGCCCCGATCGGTAATGCCAATCGGCGGCACTCGCTGACCGGTTTCGAACTGATGTGCGGAAGCCATCATCGGCAACAGCAGGCAGGTGAGTGCCAGAATCTTGCGTAGGGTCATGGTGTTTCCTTCTTATGATATGCAGGTGATCCGACCACTTGGGTCTGAGTTTTAATCATATGTGCTATTTATCGAATTTCCCGCAAGTGTGATGCCAGTTTGCGGTCAAGCGCACAAATCATATGAAAAATGAATGCTTATACTGAAGACCGCGCTTCGGTAAAAAGATAATTCTGAATAATTGTAACCTTTAGGTAAAAAAAGTTATACGCGGTGGAAACATTGCCCGGATAGTCTATAGTCACTAAGCATTAAAATTTGCGCCTCATAATAGTTGGGCCGATTGTGGCACCGCACAGGCGTAATACTCAGCAGGAGATAACAATGAAAATTTTCCAACGGTACAACCCACTTCAGGTGGCGAAGTACGTAAAGATCCTGTTCCGTGGACGGTTATACATCAAGGACGTTGGCGCTTTTGAATTTGATAAGGGTAAGATTCTTATCCCAAAAGTGAAGGATAAGCTGCATTTGTCAGTGATGTCCGAAGTTAACCGTCAGGTTATGCGTCTGCAAACAGAGATGGCTTAACCAAAGTGCTATACAGTAATAAGACGGCTCCTGATTCAGGAGCCGTTGATGTTTCTGGGGGTTACGCGACGCTTTCTTCTTTATCTTTAGCGTCAGGCAGTTTTGGCGAAAGGGCGGTGGCCTTGCTGTCGATCCGGGTCACCAGCAGCTGGTCGATGCGGTAGTTATCGATATCCACCACTTCAAATTTGTAGCCGGCGAATTTCACCGAATCGGTGCGTTTCGGGATCTTACGCAGCATAAACATCATAAAGCCGCCGATGGTTTCGTAGTTGCCCGACTGCGGGAACTCGTCAATATCCAGCACGCGCATGACGTCGTCAATTGGGGTGCCGCCGTCAATCAGCCATGAGTTCTCATCACGGGCGACAATCTGCTCTTCCAGCCCCTGACCGACCAGATCGCCCATCAGCGTGGTCATCACGTCGTTGAGGGTGATGATCCCCACCACCAGCGCGTACTCGTTCATGATCACCGCGAAGTCTTCACCTGCGGTTTTAAAACTTTCCAACGCCTCTGAAAGGGTTAACGTATCCGGCACAATCAGCGTGTTGCGAATTTGTACGCCGCTGTTCAGTGCCAGGCTTTGGTTAGCCAGCACGCGGTTCAGCAGGTCTTTAGAATCGACATAACCGATGATGTGGTCAATATCTTCATTACAGACGAGGAACTTAGAGTGCGGATGTTCCGCCACCTTATTCTTCAGACTTTGCTCATCTTCGTGGAGATCAAACCAAATCACGTTTTCACGCGGTGTCATTGAAGACGGAACGGTACGGGATTCCAGCTCAAAGACGTTTTCAATCAGCTCGTGTTCCTGTTTACGTAACACGCCCGCCAGCGCACCGGCTTCCACTACCGCGTAGATGTCATCAGAAGTGATGTCATCTTTACGTACCATTGGCAGTTTGAAAATACGGAAGATCATGTTCGCCAGGCCGTTGAAGAACCACACCAGCGGGGTGCAAACGTACAGGCAGAAGCGCATCGGGTTGATGATACGCAAAGCCACCGCTTCTGGCGCAATCATACCGATGCGTTTCGGAGTTAAATCCGCAAACAGGATAAACATGCCAGTCACTAACGAGAAAGAGAGAATAAAGCTCAGTTGCTCAGAGAGTTCTGCCGACATATAGCGGGAGAACAGGCTGTGAAAAGCTGGAGAAAATGCCGCATCACCGACGATACCGCCGAGAATCGCCACTGCGTTCAGACCGATTTGAACCACGGTAAAGAACATGCCGGGATTTTCCTGCATATTCAGAACGCGTTGGGCATTTATATTGCCTTCATCAGCCAGCAGTTTAAGTTTGATTTTGCGTGAGGCGGCAAGCGAGATCTCGGACATCGAGAAGAACGCACTTACAGCGATCAAGCAGAGTATGACTAAAATACTGTTTAACATATCTTATCCGACCTTTCAGGCCAGATCCTCGGAAGGGGAAGTTGATTAATTTGTGTGAAATACACATTGAAAGCCGATTCGAAGAAAGTGAACCGGCATTTTCAGTGGCTAGTATAGCGTAAGGTACTGTAAAGTCGCCAGAGGGTTAAAATTCAGACTGCTGATAAATGCAATACTGCCTGATGCGCTATGCCAATCAGGCCTACGCAGTCCTTGCAATATATTGAATTTGGACGATTTTGTAGGCCTGGTAAGGCGTTTACGCCGCATCTGGCATAAACAAAACGCACTTTATCAACAAACTACATTTGTACCCGTAACGCTATGCTTCCGGCGGCAGACAGACGCCAATTCCGCCAATTCCACAGTAACCATATGGGTTTTTATGCAGATATTGCTGGTGGTCATCTTCGGCATAATAAAACGGTGTGGCGTTAGCGATTTCCGTGGTGATGTGACGATCGTCATCGGCGGCAAGCATCGCCGCCTGAAAACGTTCCAGACTGGCGCGAGCTGCGGCATCCTGTTCTGGGGTCAGCGGATAAATCGCTGAACGATACTGCGTGCCGTGGTCATTGCCCTGACGCATTCCCTGGGCGGGATCGTGATTCTCCCAAAATACCTGTAGCAACTGCTCATAGCTGATGACGGAAGGATCGTAAACAATGCGTACCGCTTCGGCATGACCCGTATCACCGGAGCACACTTCCCGATAAGTCGGATTTGGCGTATAGCCTCCGGTATAGCCTGCGGCGGTGCTGTAAACGCCGGGTAACTGCCAGAACAGACGCTCCACACCCCAGAAACAACCCATCGCAAAAATGGCAATCTCCATTCCGTCAGGTACATTGGTCATTGAGTGACCGTTGACCGCATGCAGCGTGGCTACGGGCATCGGGGTGTTACGTCCAGGCAGGGCATCGGCGGGGGAAACCAGATGCTTTTTATCAAATAAACTCATGGTGTCGCTCTCCCGAAAATCGGTCATTGGGGTTAAGGTTGTAACAAGAGGCGTATTTGCACACAATAACCACCGTGAATAGGTCTAAAGTAAAACATAAGAAATATTTGGGGTTTAGTCTGCTTTTTAATCCATATTACTGGATTTTTGTTAAGCCGTTTAACGGCGTTCCAGGGGCAGGAAAAAAGGATATTCAGGAGAAAATGTGCGCTATATCCGACAGTTATGCTGTGTAAGCTTACTCTGCTTAAGCGGATCTGCCGTCGCCGCGAACGTCCGTCTACAGGTCGAGGGGTTATCGGGACAGCTGGAAAAGAACGTTCGTGCGCAGCTTTCTACGATTGAAAGTGATGAAGTGACGCCAGACCGTCGCTTTCGCGCACGCGTCGATGATGCCATCCGCGAAGGTCTGAAAGCGCTGGGTTATTACCAGCCGACCATTGAATTTGATCTCCGTCCACCGCCAAAGAAAGGGCGGCAGGTATTGATCGCCAAAGTCACGCCAGGCGTGCCGGTGTTAATTGGCGGCACCGATGTGGTATTGCGCGGCGGCGCGCGGACCGATAAAGACTATTTGAAATTGCTCGATACTCGCCCGGCTATTGGCACGGTGCTGAACCAGGGCGATTATGAAAATTTCAAAAAGTCCTTAACCAGCATTGCGTTGCGTAAAGGTTATTTCGATAGCGAATTTACCAAAGCGCAGCTGGGCATTGCGCTCGGCCTGCATAAAGCCTTCTGGGATATTGATTATAACAGTGGCGAACGTTACCGCTTTGGGCATGTGACCTTTGAAGGATCACAAATCCGCGATGAATACCTGCAAAATCTGGTGCCGTTTAAAGAGGGCGATGAGTACGAATCGAAAGATCTGGCGGAACTGAACCGCCGACTTTCTGCTACCGGCTGGTTTAACTCGGTGGTGGTGGCTCCACAATTTGATAAAGCGCGCGAAACGAAAGTATTACCATTGACGGGCGTGGTTTCGCCGCGAACAGAAAACACCATCGAAACCGGGGTCGGTTACTCTACGGACGTGGGACCGCGCGTGAAAGCGACGTGGAAAAAGCCGTGGATGAACTCATACGGTCACAGTTTGACCACCAGTACCAGTATTTCCGCGCCGGAACAGACCCTCGACTTCAGCTATAAAATGCCACTGCTGAAGAATCCACTGGAACAATATTATTTGGTGCAGGGCGGTTTTAAGCGCACTGACCTGAACGATACCGAATCTGACTCCACTACGCTGGTGGCTTCTCGCTACTGGGATCTCTCCAGCGGCTGGCAGCGTGCCATTAACCTGCGCTGGAGTCTCGACCACTTTACTCAGGGTGAAATTACCAACACCACGATGCTGTTTTATCCTGGGGTGATGATTAGCCGCATGCGTTCTCGTGGTGGCCTGATGCCAACCTGGGGCGACTCGCAACGCTACTCTATCGACTACTCCAACACGGCCTGGGGCTCAGATGTCGATTTCTCCGTTTTCCAGGCACAAAACGTCTGGATCCGCACACTGTACGATCGCCATCGTTTTGTTACACGCGGCACGCTGGGCTGGATTGAAACCGGTGATTTCGACAAAGTACCGCCGGATCTGCGTTTCTTCGCCGGGGGCGACCGCAGTATTCGTGGCTACAAATACAAATCTATCGCTCCGAAATACGCCAACGGTGACCTGAAAGGGGCCTCGAAGTTGATAACCGGATCGCTGGAGTACCAGTACAACGTGACCGGAAAATGGTGGGGCGCGGTGTTTGTCGATAGTGGCGAAGCGGTAAGCGATATTCGCCGCAGCGACTTTAAAACCGGTACCGGGGTCGGCGTGCGCTGGGAATCGCCGGTCGGGCCAATCAAACTCGATTTTGCCGTACCGGTCGCGGATAAAGACGAACACGGGTTACAGTTTTACATCGGTCTGGGGCCAGAATTATGATTTTATGGAAAAAAATCAGCCTCGGCGTGGTTATCGTTATCTTACTGTTGCTGGGATCGGTGGCGTTTCTGGTGGGCACCACCAGTGGCCTGCATCTGGTATTTAAAGCGGCGGATCGCTGGGTACCAGGACTGGATATTGGCAAGGTCACCGGCGGCTGGCGCGATCTCACCTTGTCTGACGTTCGTTATGAGCAGCCAGGCGTGGCGGTAAAAGCGGGCAATCTGCATCTGGCGGTCGGGCTTGAGTGCCTGTGGAACAGTAGCGTTTGTATTAATGACCTGGCGCTGAAAGACATTCAGGTCAACATCGACAGTAAAAAAATGCCTCCTTCTGAACAGGTTGAAGAAGAGGAAGATAGCGGTCCGCTGGATCTCTCCACGCCGTATCCCATCACCCTGACACGGGTGGCGCTGGATAACGTCAACATCAAGATTGATGACACCACGGTATCGGTGATGGACTTCACCTCCGGCCTGAACTGGCAGGAGAAAACCCTGACCCTGAAACCGACGTCGCTGAAAGGCCTGCTGATTGCTCTGCCGAAAGTGGCGGAAGTGGCGCAGGAAGAAGTGGTCGAACCGAAAATTGAAAATCCGCAGCCGGATGAAAAGCCGCTCGGCGAAACGCTGAAAGATCTCTTTTCTCGCCCGGTATTGCCGGAAATGACCGACGTGCATTTGCCGCTTAACCTGAACATTGAAGAGTTTAAAGGCGAGCAGTTACGCGTGACGGGCGACACGGACATCACCGTGCGCACCATGCTGCTGAAAGTGAGCAGCATTGACGGCAATACTAAACTGGACGCCCTGGATATCGATTCCAACCAGGGGATCGTCAACGCCAGCGGCACGGCGCAGCTGTCAGACAACTGGCCGGTGGATATCACCCTCAACAGCACACTGAACGTGGAGCCGTTGAAAGGTGAAAAAGTGAAGCTAAAAGTGGGCGGCGCGCTGCGCGAACAGCTGGAGATTGGCGTTAATCTTTCCGGTCCGGTGGATATGGATTTACGCGCCCAGACGCGACTGGCGGAAGCCGGATTGCCGCTCAACGTGGAAGTGAACAGCAAACAGATTTACTGGCCGTTCACTGGTGAGAAGCAGTATCAGGCGGATGATCTGAAACTGAAACTTACCGGCAAAATGACCGATTACACGCTCTCTATGCGTACGGCAGTGAAGGGACTGGAGATCCCGCCAGCCACCATTACCCTTGATGCCAAAGGTAATGAACAGCAGGTCAATCTCGACAAACTCACCGTCGCGGCGCTGGAAGGGAAAACTGAACTCAAGGCGTTGCTCGACTGGCAGCAGGCCATTAGTTGGCGCGGTGAGCTAACGCTTAACGGCATTAACACCGCCAAAGAGATCCCAGAGTGGCCGTCGAAACTCAATGGCTTGATTAAAACCCGCGGTAGCCTGTACGGCGGCACCTGGCAGATGGAGGTGCCAGAACTGAAGCTGACCGGTAACGTCAAACAGAACAAAGTGAACGTTGACGGCACGCTGAAAGGCAACAGTTATATGCAGTGGATGATCCCAGGGCTGCATCTGGAACTGGGGCCAAACAGTGCCGAAGTGAAAGGCGAGCTGGGGGTAAAAGATCTCAATCTTGATGCCACCATCAACGCGCCGGGTCTGGATAACGCGCTGCCGGGGCTTGGCGGTACAGCGAAAGGGCTGGTGAAAGTACGCGGCACGGTGGAAGCGCCACAACTACTGGCAGATATCACCGCGCGCGGCCTGCGCTGGCAGGAACTTTCCGTGGCGCAGGTTCGCGTGGAAGGCGATATCAAATCCACCGATCAGATTGCGGGTAAACTCGACGTACGCGTTGAGCAAATTTCGCAGCCGGATGTCAATATCAACCTCGTCACCCTGAATGCCAAAGGCAGCGAAAAGCAGCACGAGCTACAGTTGCGGATTCAGGGCGAGCCTGTCTCCGGGCAGCTTAATCTGGCAGGAAGTTTTGATCGCAAAGAAGAACGCTGGAAGGGAACTCTTAGCAATACCCGCTTCCAGACGCCGGTCGGCCCGTGGTCGCTGACCCGCGATATTGCGCTGGATTACCGCAATAAGGAGCAAAAAATCAGCATCGGGCCACACTGCTGGCTTAACCCGAATGCGGAACTGTGCGTGCCGCAAACTATCGATGCGGGGGCCGAAGGGCGTGCGGTGGTGAATCTCAACCGCTTCGACCTCGCCATGCTGAAACCGTTTATGCCAGAAACCACTCAGGCCAGCGGTATCTTCACGGGTAAAGCGGATGTTGCCTGGGACACCACGAAAGAGGGGCTGCCGCAGGGCAGTATCACCCTTTCGGGGCGTAACGTGCAGGTAACGCAAACCGTCAACGATGCGGCGCTGCCCGTGGCGTTTCAGACACTGAATCTGACGGCGGAATTGCGTAACAACCGTGCCGAATTGGGCTGGACCATCCGCCTGACCAATAATGGCCAGTTTGATGGACAGGTGCAGGTGACCGATCCGCAAGGCCGCCGTAATCTTGGTGGCAACGTCAATATCCGTAACTTCAACCTTGCGATGATAAACCCCATCTTTACCCGTGGGGAAAAAGCAGCGGGGATGGTGAGTGCCAACTTGCGTCTGGGTGGTGATGTGCAAAGCCCGCAGTTGTTTGGTCAGCTTCAGGTTACGGGTGTGGATATCGATGGCAACTTTATGCCGTTTGATATGCAACCGAGCCAGCTTGCGGTCAACTTTAACGGTATGCGCTCGACGCTTGCCGGTACAGTACGGACCCAGCAGGGTGAAATCTACCTGAACGGTGATGCCGACTGGAGCCAAATTGAAAACTGGCGGGCGCGGGTAACGGCGAAAGGCAGTAAAGTGCGGATCACCGTGCCGCCGATGGTACGAATGGATGTATCGCCAGATGTTGTATTCGAGGCTACACCAAACCTGTTTACCCTCGATGGTCGCGTGGATGTCCCTTGGGCGCGCATCGTGGTGCACGATCTGCCGGAAAGCGCAGTAGGCGTCTCCAGCGATGTGGTGATGCTTAACGATAACCTGCAACCGGAAGAGCCGAAAACGGCGTCGATTCCGATTAACAGTAACCTGATTGTCCACGTTGGCAACAATGTGCGCATTGACGCCTTTGGCCTGAAAGCGCGGCTGACGGGCGATCTTAACGTCGTTCAGGACAAACAAGGGCTGGGCCTGAACGGGCAGATCAACATCCCTGAAGGGCGCTTCCATGCCTATGGTCAGGATCTGATTGTGCGTAAGGGTGAGTTACTGTTCTCTGGTCCGCCGGATCAACCGTATCTTAATATTGAAGCTATTCGTAACCCGGATGCTACAGAAGACGACGTAATCGCCGGAGTTCGCGTCACTGGTCTGGCGGACGAACCGAAAGCGGAGATCTTCTCTGACCCGGCGATGTCGCAACAAGCTGCATTGTCTTATTTGCTACGTGGACAAGGGCTGGAGAGCGATCAGAGCGACAGTGCGGCAATGACCTCGATGCTGATTGGTCTGGGGGTTGCGCAAAGTGGCCAGATTGTGGGTAAAATCGGCGAGACGTTTGGCGTAAGCAATTTAGCGCTCGACACCCAGGGAGTAGGCGACTCCTCCCAGGTAGTGGTCAGCGGCTATGTATTGCCAGGTCTGCAAGTGAAATACGGCGTGGGTATATTTGACTCTATAGCAACACTCACGTTACGTTATCGCCTGATGCCTAAGCTATATCTGGAAGCCGTGTCTGGTGTAGACCAGGCACTGGATTTGCTCTATCAGTTCGAGTTTTAGCAATGCGAATATTTGTCTACGGCAGTTTACGCCACAAACAAGGCAACAGTCACTGGATGACCAATGCCCAGTTACTGGGCGATTTCAGTATCGATAACTACCAGTTGTATAGCCTGGGCCACTATCCAGGCGCAGTTCCGGGGAACGGAACAGTACACGGTGAAGTTTATCGTATTGACAACGCCACGCTGGCCGAACTTGATGCCTTGCGCACCAGGGGCGGTGAATACGCGCGCCAGTTGATTCAGACGCCGTACGGGAGTGCATGGATGTACGTTTATCAACGACCCGTCGATGGATTAAAGCTAATTGAAAGCGGCGACTGGTTAGACAGGGATAAGTAATAATAAAAGCATGCCACCTTCGGGTGGCGTTGTTTTATGCGATGTATCTCGCGATTTTTTTTTGTAACTTTTCCATCTTTTGCTTTTCTCTCCGAGCCGCTTTCCATATCTGCAATCGCATAAAAAACTCTGCTGGCGTTCACAAATGTGCAGGGGTAAAACGGGGGCACGCTTTGAACGGTGAGTATGAGTGAGGTCGGCTAACTTCCAGCAAGTGGCTATGAACAGCAAAATGGTGGTCGGGTTTGCTTGTTCTTACCGTTCAAGCCTTGCAACCGCTGAGAATAATGATGGTGGAATAGAGAGTTTATTTATCGCGGGCATAAAAAAACCCTTACTAACCGAAGCCCGGCGTTCAGGGTTATTGCGCTAGAAGAACTTATTTATTCTTTGCGCGCTCGAAGGAAGCAACGATTTCAGCTTTAGCGGCTTCTGCGTTTTCCCAACCTTCAACTTTCACCCACTTGCCTTTTTCGAGGTCTTTGTAGTGCTCGAAGAAGTGAGCGATCTGCGCTTTCAGCAGCTCTGGCAGATCGTTAACGTCTTTAATGTGATCGTATTCTTTGCTCAGCTTTGTGTGCGGAACAGCAATCACGTCAACCGGGTCACCGTCCAGAGACAGGGTGTGGTTGATGTAACCGTAGTTGCACGGATAGAACATCGCGGTGGACATGAAGCGGTCAACGAACAGTGCGCCGCTCTCTTTGTCGATTTCGTATTTGATCGGATCTGCGTTAGCCGGGATCTCAATAACAACGTAGATGTCTTCCGGCAGATCTTTACCCGCAGGGACGTTGAGTAAGCTCATGTCTGTTTCCTTTAAAAATATGTGGCAACAAGTGCCGAGTATTATAGCCAACTCGCGCCGAATGTCTTCGCTTGTTTTCGTCTTCATTTTCCTTTTTCACCAGTTTTAAGACGGTATACAGAGCAGGAAAATCCATAACCGTAGCCGCATTTTTCATAGTGAGATGAAAGCGATTACAAACTTGTGATTAACGTTTTATTTACTTTTTTGAAGTGTGATGTAACGCAATCCGTTACATAACGAATTGTCTATAGTTTTTTCGCGAACATCTTTTCACCAATAATAATTACCCCGACGAGGACAACCCTATGTGGAAACGCTTACTTGTAGTCTCTGCAGTCTCGGCAGCCATGTCGTCTATGGCGTTGGCCGCTCCATTAACCGTAGGATTTTCGCAGGTCGGATCGGAATCTGGCTGGCGCGCCGCAGAAACCAATGTGGCGAAAAGTGAGGCCGAAAAACGCGGAATTACGCTGAAAATTGCCGATGGTCAGCAAAAGCAGGAAAACCAGATTAAAGCGGTACGTTCCTTCGTCGCGCAAGGGGTGGATGCGATCTTTATCGCTCCGGTGGTTGCGACTGGTTGGGAACCGGTATTAAAAGAGGCGAAAGATGCCGAAATCCCGGTCTTCTTGCTCGATCGTTCTATTGATGTGAAAGACAAATCTCTCTATATGACCACCGTCACTGCCGACAACATTCTCGAAGGCAAGTTGATTGGTGACTGGCTGGTAAAAGAAGTGAATGGCAAACCATGCAACGTGGTGGAGCTGCAGGGCACTGTTGGGGCCAGCGTCGCCATTGACCGTAAGAAAGGCTTTGCCGAAGCCATTAAGAATGCGCCAAATATCAAAATTATCCGCTCGCAGTCAGGTGACTTCACCCGCAGTAAAGGCAAAGAAGTCATGGAGAGCTTTATCAAAGCGGAAAACAACGGCAAAAACATCTGCATGGTTTACGCCCATAACGACGACATGGTGATTGGTGCAATTCAGGCAATTAAAGAAGCGGGCCTGAAACCAGGCAAAGATATTCTGACAGGTTCTATCGACGGCGTACCGGATATCTACAAAGCGATGATTGATGGCGAAGCGAACGCCAGTGTTGAACTGACGCCGAATATGGCAGGTCCCGCCTTCGACGCGCTGGAGAAATACAAAAAAGACGGCACCATGCCTGAAAAGCTGACGCTGACCAAATCCACCCTTTATCTGCCTGATACCGCAAAAGAAGAGTTAGAGAAGAAGAAAAATATGGGGTATTGAGGGTTGCTATGCCTGATGCCGATTCGTAGGCCGGATAAGGCGCTCGCGCCGCATCCGGCGGTGGTGCGCTGAAGCCTGATGCGACGCTTACCGCGTCTTATCATGCCTACTGGGAGCACGCTTTACACCGGGGGAAACCATGACGACTAACCAACACCAGGAGATCCTCCGCACCGAAGGATTAAGTAAATTTTTCCCCGGCGTCAAAGCGTTAGACAACGTTGATTTCAGCCTGCGCCGCGGCGAAATCATGGCGCTGCTCGGTGAAAACGGGGCAGGAAAATCAACGCTAATCAAAGCATTAACTGGTGTATACCACGCCGATCGCGGCACCATCTGGCTGGAAGGCCAGGCTATCTCACCGAAAAATACCGCCCATGCACAACAACTCGGTATCGGCACCGTCTATCAGGAAGTAAACCTGCTACCCAATATGTCGGTCGCTGATAATCTATTTATAGGCCGCGAACCCAAACGCTTCGGCCTTCTACGCCGCAAAGAGATGGAAAAGCGCGCCACCGAACTGATGGCATCTTACGGTTTCTCCCTCGACGTGCGCGAACCGCTCAACCGCTTTTCAGTCGCGATGCAGCAAATCGTCGCTATTTGCCGGGCTATCGATCTCTCTGCCAAAGTGCTGATCCTCGATGAACCCACCGCCAGTCTCGACACCCAGGAAGTGGAGTTACTGTTTGACCTGATGCGTCAGTTGCGCGATCGCGGCGTCAGCCTGATTTTTGTCACTCACTTTCTCGATCAGGTCTATCAGGTCAGCGATCGGATCACCGTCTTACGCAACGGCAGTTTCGTAGGCTGTCGGGAAACGTGCGAGCTACCGCAGATCGAACTGGTAAAAATGATGCTGGGGCGCGAGCTGGATACCCACGCGCTACAGCGTGCCGGGCGAACATTGTTGAGCGACAAACCCGTTGCCGCGTTCAAAAATTACGGCAAAAAAGGAACGATCGCACCGTTTGATCTCGAAGTACGCCCCGGCGAGATCGTCGGTCTGGCTGGATTGCTGGGATCAGGACGTACCGAAACCGCCGAAGTGATCTTCGGTATCAAACCTGCTGACAGCGGCACGGCGTTGATCAAAGGCAAACCGCAAAACCTGCGATCGCCACATCAGGCTTCGGTACTGGGCATTGGCTTCTGCCCGGAAGACAGGAAAACCGATGGCATCATCGCTGCCGCCTCGGTGCGGGAAAATATCATCCTCGCTCTCCAGGCCCAGCGCGGCTGGCTACGTCCCATTTCCCGCAAAGAACAGCAAGAGATTGCCGAACGCTTTATCCGCCAGCTTGGCATTCGCACACCTTCAACTGAACAACCGATTGAATTTCTCTCTGGCGGCAATCAGCAAAAAGTGTTGCTTTCACGTTGGCTACTGACCCGACCGCAATTTCTGATCCTTGATGAGCCAACCCGCGGCATTGATGTTGGTGCCCACGCCGAGATCATCCGCCTGATTGAAACGCTGTGTGCTGACGGTCTGGCGCTGCTGGTGATCTCCTCCGAACTGGAAGAGCTGGTGGGCTATGCCGATCGGGTGATTATCATGCGCGATCGCAAACAGGTGGCGGAGATCCCGCTGGCAGAGCTTTCCGTTCCGGCGATCATGAACGCCATTGCGGCGTAAGGAGAACAGTGTGATGCCTCAATCTCTCCCGGACACTACGCCGCCGAAAAGGCGCTTTCGCTGGCCGACGGGGATGCCGCAGCTGGTAGCACTATTGCTAGTGCTGCTGGTCGATAGCCTGGTAGCCCCGCATTTCTGGCAGGTGGTGCTTCAGGATGGGCGTTTGTTCGGTAGCCCTATCGACATCCTTAACCGTGCAGCTCCCGTTGCGTTACTGGCGATTGGCATGACGCTGGTGATCGCTACAGGTGGTATCGATCTCTCCGTAGGGGCGGTGATGGCTATCGCCGGAGCCACAACGGCTGCGATGACGGTCGCGGGATTCAGCCTGCCGATTGTTTTGTTAAGCGCCCTGGGCACTGGCATCCTGGCGGGATTGTGGAACGGCATACTGGTAGCGATCCTCAAAATTCAGCCGTTTGTCGCCACTCTGATCCTGATGGTCGCCGGGCGCGGCGTGGCGCAACTGATCACCTCCGGGCAGATCGTCACGTTTAACTCGCCGGATCTCTCATGGTTTGGCAGTGGATCGCTATTGTTCCTGCCAACGCCAGTCATTATTGCGGTACTGACGCTTCTCCTGTTCTGGCTGTTGACCCGCAAAACGGCGCTGGGGATGTTTATCGAAGCCGTTGGTATCAACATTCGGGCGGCAAAAAATGCCGGGGTAAACACGCGGATCATCGTCATGCTTACCTACGTGTTGAGCGGGCTGTGTGCGGCGATTGCGGGCATTATCGTGGCGGCGGATATTCGCGGTGCCGATGCCAATAACGCCGGATTATGGCTGGAGCTGGACGCCATTCTCGCGGTGGTGATTGGCGGCGGATCGCTGATGGGCGGACGTTTTAACCTACTGCTTTCGGTGGTGGGGGCGCTGATTATTCAGGGGATGAACACCGGAATTTTGCTTTCGGGCTTTCCGCCAGAGATGAACCAGGTTGTAAAAGCGGTGGTGGTTCTTTGCGTGCTGATTGTCCAGTCGCAACGCTTTATCAGTCTGATTAAAGGAGTACGTAGCCGTGATAAAACGTAATTTGCCACTGATGATCACCATCGGCGTCTTTGTGTTGGGTTATCTTTACTGCCTGACCCAGTTTCCCGGTTTTGCTTCCACAAGAGTGATCTGCAATATCCTGACCGATAACGCCTTTCTTGGGATCATTGCCGTTGGCATGACCTTTGTGATCCTCTCTGGTGGGATCGATCTCTCCGTCGGTTCGGTGATCGCCTTTACTGGCGTGTTTCTGGCAAAAGTGATTGGCGATTTCGGCCTCTCGCCGCTGCTGGCGTTTCCGCTAGTGCTGGTGATGGGCTGTGCCTTCGGCGCATTTATGGGGCTTTTGATCGACGCCCTGAAGATCCCGGCATTTATCATTACCCTGGCGGGGATGTTCTTTTTGCGCGGTGTCAGCTATCTCGTTTCGGAAGAGTCGATTCCGATAAACCATCCCATTTATGACACGCTCTCAAGCCTTGCGTGGAAAATCCCTGGCGGCGGTCGCTTAAGTGCGATGGGACTGCTGATGTTGGCGGTGGTGGTTATCGGTATTTTCCTCGCGCATCGTACCCGTTTTGGTAATCAGGTATACGCCATTGGCGGCAACGCAACGTCGGCGAACCTGATGGGGATTTCCACTCGCAGCACCACTATTCGCATTTATATGCTCTCCACCGGACTGGCAACGCTGGCGGGGATTGTCTTCTCGATTTATACCCAGGCCGGATATGCGCTGGCGGGCGTAGGTGTGGAACTGGATGCTATCGCCTCAGTGGTAATTGGCGGTACGCTTCTGAGCGGTGGCGTTGGAACGGTATTAGGGACGCTTTTTGGCGTGGCGATTCAGGGACTGATTCAGACTTACATAAACTTTGATGGCACGCTGAGCTCATGGTGGACGAAAATCGCCATCGGTATTTTGTTGTTTATTTTTATAGCATTACAGCGTGGATTAACGGTGCTGTGGGAGAATCGTCAGAGTTCGCCAGTGACAAGAGTCAACATTGCGCAGCGATAAAAACGCCTCTCCGTGTGGAGAGGCGCAGGAGATTACGCGTCCGGGAACTCACGGATAAAGCGTTCGACATCTTCAACCATATGGTCGTTGCCGACAAAGAACGAACGGCGCTGGTGCAGAGTTTCCGGGATGATATCCAGAATACGCTCTTTGCCATCGCTCGCTTTACCGCCCGCTTGTTCCGCCAGGAATGCCATCGGGTTGCACTCATAAAGCAAACGCAGTTTGCCGTCCGGGTGGCTGGCGGTGCTTGGGTAGAGATAAATACCGCCTTTCAGCAGGTTACGGTGGAAATCCGCGACCAGTGAACCGATATAACGTGAGGTATACGGGCGGTTGGTGGATTTATCTTCTTCCTGGCAGAATTTAATGTACTTCTTCACCCCGTTCGGAAACTTAATGTAGTTTCCTTCGTTGATGGAGTAGGTTTTGCCTTTCTCCGGGAAGCGCATCCGTTCTTGGCACAGGCAGAAAACGCCGAGCGAAGGATCGTAAGTAAAGGCGTGAACACCGCATCCGGTGGTGTAAACCAGCATGGTAGAGGAGCCGTATACCACGTAACCTGCCGCAACCTGTTTGTTACCAGGCTGGAGGAAATCTTCTTCCGTTACCGGCGTGCCGACGGGCGTAACGCGGCGGTAGATGGAGAAAATGGTACCGACAGAGACGTTAACATCGATGTTGGACGAGCCATCCAGTGGGTCCATCAGCACCACGTATTTTGCATGTTCACAGCCTTCAAAGACGACAATCTCATCTTCTTCTTCAGAGGCAATGCCCGCAACGATATCGCGTGCTTTCAGTGCGGCTTTCAGTTTTTCATTAGCGAACAAGTCGAGTTTTTGCTGAACCTCGCCCTGCACGTTCTCAGCACCGCTGGCACCCAGGATATCAACCAGTCCTGCTTTGTTGATATCGCGATGGATAATCTTGGCGCCCAGTTTTATTGCCGACAGCAAAGCAGTGAGCTCACCGGTAGCATGAGAAAACTCGTGCTGCTTTTCGACAATAAATTCACCTAACGTTTTCATAAAACTTTCCCTGCAATGTTTATGGAGTAAAGCGACCGTAACAATCTTAACAAATAATCGGAATGTTGCGCTCAGGTGAATCGCGCCAGCAAATTGCGGATTATCCTGAAATGCGTTTCTCACTTGCCCGACATATGCGTAAAATGAGCGGCAGATTAAAAAAGGATAGTGACGTATGCGCATTCATATTTTAGGAATTTGTGGCACGTTTATGGGCGGTCTGGCGATGCTGGCGCGCCAGTTAGGCCATGAAGTAACGGGTTCGGACGCCAATGTGTATCCGCCGATGAGCACCTTACTTGAGAAGCAAGGCATTGAACTGATTCAGGGTTACGATGCCAGCCAGCTCGATCCGCAGCCGGATCTGGTGATTATTGGCAACGCCATGACCCGTGGAAATCCGTGTGTGGAAGCGGTACTGGAAAAAAACATCCCTTATATGTCAGGTCCACAGTGGCTGCACGATTTTGTGCTGCGCGACCGCTGGGTGCTGGCCGTTGCCGGTACACATGGCAAAACCACCACCGCGGGAATGGCGACCTGGATTCTGGAACAGTGCGGTTACAAACCGGGATTTGTGATCGGCGGTGTGCCGGGGAACTTTGAGGTTTCGGCGCGTCTGGGCGAAAGCAACTTCTTTGTTATCGAAGCGGATGAGTATGACTGCGCCTTCTTCGACAAACGCTCTAAATTTGTTCATTACTGCCCGCGTACGCTGATCCTCAACAACCTTGAGTTCGATCACGCCGATATCTTTGACGACCTGAAAGCGATCCAGAAACAGTTCCACCATCTGGTGCGTATCGTTCCGGGGCAGGGCCGTATTATCTGGCCAGAAAACGACATCAACCTGAAACAGACCATGGCGATGGGCTGCTGGAGCGAGCAGGAGCTGGTGGGCGAGCAAGGTCACTGGCAGGCGAAAAAGCTGACCACCGATGCTTCCGAATGGGAAGTCTTGCTGGATGGCGAAAAAGTGGGCGAAGTGAAATGGTCGCTGGTAGGCGAACATAATATGCACAATGGCCTGATGGCGATTGCGGCGGCTCGCCATGTTGGTGTAGCGCCGGCAGATGCCGCTAACGCGCTGGGTTCGTTTATTAACGCTCGCCGCCGTCTGGAGTTGCGTGGTGAAGCGAATGGCGTAACGGTATATGACGATTTTGCCCATCACCCGACGGCGATTCTGGCAACGCTTGCGGCGCTGCGTGGCAAAGTTGGCGGTACGGCGCGCATTATTGCTGTGCTGGAACCGCGCTCGAATACCATGAAAATGGGGATCTGCAAAGACGATCTGGCACCTTCATTAGGTCGTGCCGATGAAGTCTTCCTGCTGCAACCAGCGCATATTCCGTGGCAGGTGGCAGAAGTGGCAGAAGCCTGCGTTCAGCCTGCACACTGGAGTGGCGATGTGGATACGCTGGCAGATATGGTGGTGAAAACCGCTCAGCCTGGCGACCATATTCTGGTGATGAGCAACGGCGGTTTTGGTGGGATCCATCAGAAACTGCTGGATGGTCTGGCGAAGAAGGCGGAAGCTGCGCAGTAATTCGGCCTCAGCCTGATATAGTGTGCGTAGGCCGGATAAGGCGTTCACGCCGCATCCGGCATTTGAGCATAGTGCCTGATGCGACGCTTGATGCGTCTTATCAGGCCTACAGGTGCACCGCATCCGGCAAACCATACTCACATCAACAACGAAAATTACCCTTCATTCTCCGCCAGTTCGCGCAGATACTGGAAAATCTGGCGTGCGGATTTCGGCGGCTTATTCCCTTCTTTCTCTTTCTTCGCGTTGCGGATCAGTGTACGCAGTTGCTGACGATCGGCATCGGGCCACAGATTCAATACTTCAGCGATGGCGTCATCACCTTGATCGATCAGACGATCGCGCAGGTTTTCCAGTTTATGGAACAGCACCACCTGCTGGTTGTGACGGTTTTTCAGCTTATCCAGCGCCTGACGAATAGGCTCTACGTCGCGCTGGCGCAGCATCTTACCGATGAGCTGCAACTGGCGGCGGCGACCTTCCATCTTAATACGCTGGGCGAGCTCAATAGCCGCGCGCAGATCCGCATCTAACGGGATCTTATCCAGCGCGTTTTTCCCCAGATCAACAATTTCCGCGCCAAGGCGTTTTAGCTCCTCGGCATCACGTTTAATTTCACTTTTACTGACCCAGATAATTTCATCGTCTTCGTCTTCGATGTCATCACCGGGAACGTCGTCGAGCCAGTCTTCGGGCTGCTTAGTCATCTCAGGCTCCTTAAAAAAAGAGGCTAATGTTACCAGTTAAGATGCGCACTGAAAAACGGTTCTCTGTTAGACTTCAGAGAAACTCTCTACATTATGGCACTTGCAATGAAAGTAATCTCTCAAGTTGAAGCGCAGCGCAAGATTCTGGAAGAAGCAGTTTCCACTGCGCTGGAGTTGGCCTCAGGCAAATCGGACGGTGCGGAAGTTGCCGTCAGCAAGACCACCGGCATTAGCGTAAGCACGCGTTATGGTGAAGTGGAGAATGTTGAATTCAATAGCGATGGCGCGCTGGGGATCACTGTTTATCACCAGAACCGCAAAGGTAGCGCATCATCCACCGATTTAAGCCCGCAGGCCATTGCCCGCACCGTACAGGCGGCGCTGGATATTGCCCGTTATACCTCGCCAGATCCCTGTGCCGGCGTGGCAGACAAAGAGCTGCTGGCCTTTGAGGCACCGGATCTCGATTTGTTCCACCCTGCGGAAGTTTCCCCGGATGAAGCCATTGAACTGGCGGCCCGCGCAGAACAGGCAGCATTACAGGCGGACAAACGTATCACCAATACCGAAGGTGGCAGCTTTAACAGCCACTACGGTGTCAAAGTTTTTGGCAACAGCCACGGCATGTTGCAGGGTTACTGCTCTACGCGTCATTCGCTCTCCAGCTGTGTAATTGCCGAAGAAAATGGCGATATGGAGCGTGATTACGCCTACACCATTGGTCGTGCGATGAGCGATCTGCAAACGCCAGAGTGGGTTGGGGCCGACTGTGCTCGCCGTACTTTATCGCGCCTGTCACCGCGTAAACTCTCCACCATGAAAGCGCCGGTCATTTTTGCCAATGAAGTGGCAACCGGGCTTTTTGGCCATCTGGTGGGGGCGATAGCGGGTGGCTCGGTTTACCGTAAATCTACCTTTCTGCTGGATTCGCTGGGTAAACAAATTCTGCCGGACTGGCTGACCATTGAAGAGCATCCGCATCTGCTGAAAGGGCTGGCGTCGACGCCATTCGACAGCGAAGGTGTGCGCACCGAGCGTCGCGATATTATTAAAGATGGCATCCTGACTCAGTGGCTGCTGACCAGCTACTCGGCGCGGAAACTGGGGCTGAAAAGCACCGGACATGCGGGCGGTATTCACAACTGGCGGATTGCCGGACAAGGGCTAAGCTTCGAACAAATGCTCAAAGAGATGGGCACCGGGCTGGTGGTGACGGAGCTGATGGGCCAGGGCGTGAGTGCCATTACCGGTGATTATTCCCGTGGTGCTGCGGGCTTCTGGGTAGAGAATGGCGAAATTCAGTATCCGGTGAGCGAAATCACCATCGCAGGTAATTTAAAAGATATGTGGCGCAATATTGTCACCGTCGGTAACGATATTGAAACACGCAGTAATATACAGTGTGGTTCTGTGCTGTTGTCGGAGATGAAAATCGCCGGGCAGTAAAAAACTGGCGCGACCTGCCGCGCCAAATCTTCATAATAAAAAAGGAAGTGAGCAATGCGTAAAAGCCTGTTAGCTATTCTTGCAGTCTCCTCGTTGGTATTCAGTTCGGCGTCGTTTGCCGCTGATCTTGAAGACAATATGGAAACCCTCAACGACAATTTAAAAGTGGTCGAAAAAGCCGATAACGCGGCGCAAGTCAAAGACGCGTTAACGAAGATGCGCGCCGCAGCGCTGGATGCGCAAAAAGCGACGCCGCCGAAGCTTGAAGGCAAATCACCGGACAGCCCGGAAATGAAAGACTTCCGCCACGGTTTCGATATTCTGGTCGGTCAGATTGACGACGCGCTGAAGCTGGCAAATGAAGGTAAAGTAAAAGAAGCGCAGGCTGCCGCAGAGCAACTGAAAACGACCCGCAACGCCTATCACCAGAAGTATCGTTAATTCCTCATTTCCCTGTTGCCTGCACTCAGGTAACAGGGAACTTATCATCGCAAATGATGCACCACCTGATTGCTGCTGCCGCGCCAGATCAGGGAAGGGTCTTTTAAATCCTGCACAAATTTGCCGTCGACCAGCACGTTAATCAAATCAACAACCTGCATTTGCGCAGCGTTGAGTTCGTCGAGTTTATAGCCTGTCCACACCCAGATGTCTTTACCCGGACACTCGGCGCGGATGCGTTGTACCAGTTTCAGAATATCCGGCACGTTTTGCGGATGCAGCGGATCGCCGCCGGAGAGGGAAATACCCTGGCGTTTGATGCGAGTGTCATTCAGATCGTTAATGATCTGGTCTTCCATTGCTTTAGTAAATGTCTGACCGGAATTTACCCGCCATGTGCTTTTGTTATAGCAACCGGGGCATTCATGAACACACCCGGAGACAAACAGGGTGCAGCGAGTGCCGGGGCCGTTGACGATGTCGACAGGATAGTACTGATGATAATTCATTGTTTCGCCTGGCTTATCAGTCCGCGTATAGGATGCATCCGGTAATCAACGCCTGATGCGACGCTGTCGCGTCTTATCAGACCTACAATCGTTGTTGCCATGTAGGCCGGATAAGGCGTTTACGCCGCATCCGGCATTTGCTTAACGTAGAGTGAAGATTAACCTATCTGCCCATTCCCCAAATGTTTAACGCGGCGCTTAACTTCTTCCTGCTTACCGGCGTTAAATGGACGTGCATCCGGGCTACCTAAATATCCGCACACGCGGCGAGTCACCGACACACGGGAGGCGTCATGGTTACCACATTTCGGGCAAGTGAAGCCTTTGCTGGTGCACTCGAACTCACCGGTAAAGCCACACTCGTAGCACTCATCAATCGGTGTATTGGTGCCGTAATACGGTACATGCTGATAGCTGTAATCCCAGACATCTTCCAGCGCCTTCAGGTTGTGCTGAATGTTTGGATACTCGCCGTAGCAAATGAAACCACCGTTCGCCAGCGGCGGGTAAGGCGCTTCAAAGTCGATCTTGTCGTACGGGTTCACCTTCTTCTCCACATCGAGGTGGAAACTGTTGGTGTAGTAACCTTTATCGGTCACGCCCGGCACCACGCCAAACTCAGCAGTATCGAGACGGCAGAAGCGGTCGCACAGGTTTTCACTCGGCGTGCTGTAGAGACTGAAACCATAACCCGTTTCTTCTTTCCACTTATCCACTGCCTGACGCAGACGTTCAACAATGGCGATACCTTTCGCGCGAAGCTGCTCGTTGTCGTAAACATGCTCGCCGCCGAACAGCGCGTTAATGGTTTCGTGGATGCCGATGTAACCCAGCGAAATAGACGCACGACCGTTTTTGAAGATTTCAGAAACATCATCGTCAGCATTGAGACGCACGCCACAAGCACCTTCCATATAGAGGATCGGGGCCACGCGCGCTTTCACGCCTTCGAGACGAGCGATACGGGTCATCAGCGCCTTACGTGCCAGCACCAGACGTTCATCCAGCAGCTTCCAGAAGGTGGCTTCATCGCCTTTTGCTTCCAGAGCAATACGCGGCAGGTTCAGGCTGATCACGCCGAGGTTGTTACGACCATCGTGGATCTGCTCGCCGTTTTCATTTTCCCACACGCCGAGGAAGCTGCGGCAGCCCATCGGGGTTTTAAACGAACCGGTGACTTTCACTACCTGATCGTAGTTCAGGATATCCGGATACATGCGCTTGCTTGCGCACTCCAGCGCCAGCTGTTTGATGTCGTAGTTCGGATCGCCTTTTTTATGGTTCAGACCATCGCGAATCGCAAACACCAGTTTCGGGAACACCGCAGTTTTACGGTTTTTACCGAGGCCTGCGATACGGTTACGCAGGATAGATTCCTGAATCAGGCGCGATTCCCAGCTGGTGCCCAGACCAAAACCAAAGGTTACAAACGGCGTCTGACCGTTGGCGGTGTGCAGGGTGTTTACTTCGTACTCCAGCGACTGGAAGGCATCGTAGCACTCTTTAATGGTACGAGAGTTAGCGTAGCCTTCGGCGTCCGGGATGTTCCACTCTTCTGCGGTCTTGCGATGTTTGTTGTAGCTGGCGGTGACAAACGGTGCCAGCACTTCATCGATACGGTTAATGGTGGTGCCGCCATAAATATGGCTGGCGACCTGAGCAATAATCTGCGCAGTTACAGCGGTTGCCGTAGAGATCGACTTCGGCGGTTCAATCTCGGCGTTCCCCATTTTAAAGCCCTGGGTCAGCATGCCTTTCAGGTCAATCAACATGCAGTTGAACATCGGGAAGAACGGCGAGTAATCGAGATCGTGATAGTGAATATCGCCACGCTCATGTGCCTGCACCACGTCACGCGGCAGCAGGTGCTGGCGTGCATAGTGTTTAGCCACGATCCCGGCCAGCAGGTCGCGCTGGGTTGGAATCACCTTGCTGTCTTTGTTGGCGTTTTCGTTGAGTAACGAGGCGTTGGTCTGCTCGACCAGACCACGGATCTCCTGGTTCAGGCGACCGCGTTTTTCACGTTCAATGTCGCGATCGTGACGGTACTCGATGTAAGCACGAGCCAGTTGTTTGTATGGACCCGACATCAGCTGGTTTTCAACTGCGGTCTGGATCTCGTTGATATCCACCTGGTTGCGGCCCTGCATCTGCTCGCTGACAACCGCAGCAACAGTGGCGCAATAATCGGCATCATCGACTTCCGCTGCTTTAGCTGCACGCAGAATCGCTTCTTTGATGCGCTCTGATTTAAACGGCACTTTGCAGCCGTCTCGTTTCATCACATGCGGTGTCATGATCGCTCCATATTTTTAAGAACAGGTTATCCACAGAAATTGGGAAAGGCGTTTTCCGGTTTTTTCGTTTCGTTTTCCGGTGCTTTCCGCAATCGCCATCCGCTTATCCACAACGCCGCACCTTTTTCGTGGAGAGCTGTAGTAGCAATTATAGTCGATTAATACAACATATTGGGTTGGGACGCATTTTAAAGTCTATATATAGTGCTTTGCATCAAGGATGTTTGAACTTTTTTTGATGTAGCTCAAAGTAAAAAGCAGAGCGTACGGATGACGGGCGCTACAGCGTTATGTAAATTTTTTAATGAATTTGCTGGTTGAAAAATCAACAAAAACAACATGCTGACAGACAAAACCCCGGAATGACCGGCATTACCGGGGCTTAGGGAAGATTTACTTCTGTAACCACCAGACAGCCTCAAAAGGCCGTAAATTCATGGCACAGGGTTGTGGTGAGGCTTCTTCGTAGTTATGCATCACAAGCTGCCAGTTGCCGCGCATTTGCCCTGGCTGCCAGGGTTGGATCCCACGGCTAAGGTTGGCAATGACCAGCAAGGTTTGCCCCTTCCATTCACGGCGATAGCACCACAATACAGGGCTGTTTGGCAGCAGATCCTGGTAATTGCCCCATGTCAGAACGGCTTCTTGCTTACGCAGTGCGATTAACTTTTGGTAGGTGTAAAACACCGAGGACTCATCGGTCAGCGCGGCTTCTACGTTGATTTGTTGATAGTTATCGCCCAGGCCAATCCACGGTTCGCCAGCCGTAAACCCGGCATTATCGCCGTTGCTCCATTGCATGGGCGTGCGACTGTTGTCACGGGATTTACTGGCGAGGATTGCCAATAACTCGTCGGCATCACGCCCATCGTTGCGCAGCTCGGCAAACATATTGAGGCTCTCCACGTCGCGATAGTCAGTAATGCGCGTGAAATGCGGGTTGGTCATGCCAATCTCTTCGCCCTGGTAGATATACGGCGTTCCCTGCATGCCATGCAGCACCATCGCCAGCATTTTTGCCGCAGGCACGCGGTATTCACCTTCATCACCAAAGCGAGAAACAATGCGCGGCTGATCGTGGTTACACCAGAACAAGGCATTCCATGCTACGTTGTGCATTCCTTGTTGCCAGTGGCGGAACAAGGTTTTCAACGCCACAAAGTCAGGTTTAGCCAGCGTCCATTTTTCACCACCGGGATAATCGACCTTCAGGTGATGAAAATTAAAGGTCATCGACAATTCACTGCCTGTCAGTGCCGCGTATCGCTGGCAATGCTCAAGGCTGGTGGAGGACATTTCACCTACGGTCATTAACCCGCGTGGCGTAAACACATCGCGGTTCATCTCGTGCAAAAACTCGTGTGCTCGTGGCCCGTCGGTGTAGAAGCGACGCCCGTCGCCATCCAGGTCATCAGGGAAACGTGGGTCTTTGGAGATCAGATTCACCACATCCAGGCGCAACCCGTCGACCCCACGATCGGCCCAGAACTCACAGACTTTTTTCAGCTCTGCGCGTACCGCTGGATTCTCCCAGTTGAGATCCGCCTGCTCTGGTGCAAAGAGATGCAAATAGTACTGTTCGCTTTCCGCATGCCAGCGCCACGCACTACCGCCAAATTTTGAACGCCAGTTGTTCGGTGGCGTTTCTGGTTCGCCATCGCGCCAGATATAAAACTGGCGGTAAGGGCTTTCTTTGTTCAGCGCCTCGCGAAACCAGGCATGTTGGGTAGAGGTATGGTTAAACACCATATCGAGAATGATACGAATCCCGCGCGATTTTGCCTGCGTCACCAGTTCGTCAAAATCGTCCAGCGTGCCGTAAGTGGGATCAATCGCCGTATAGTTCGCTACGTCGTAACCGTTATCGACCTGGGGAGAGACATAAAAGGGGGTTAGCCAGATGGCATCAACGCCCAGTTTATGCAGATAGTCCAGGCGTTGGATAACGCCACGTAAATCGCCGGTGCCGCTACCCGTGGTGTCCTGAAAACTCTTTGGATAAATCTGGTAGATAACGCCGTTTTGCCACCAGTGGGGAAGATTAGTCATTACGTTATTCCTGCAAATGCGAGAGGGCGCAATTGCGCCCCGAAGAAAATTAAACAATGTCCAGCGTGCCCAGGCGGTATTTCCGCTGATAGATAAACGAGGTGAGTACAATCGGGATGATGATGGCGATAGCCATTGCCAGCGCAAACACCTGCCAGTAGCTCGGTTGAATCGAGAGAATTCCCGGCAGGCCGCCTACGCCGATGCCATTCGCCATAACGCCGTTCAGGCCGCATAGCAATCCTGCCAGACCAGAACCAATCATCGCGCACAGCATCGGGAAGCGATATTTCAGGTTGATGCCGTACATTGCAGGCTCAGTGACCCCAAGCCAGGCGGAGATAGCGGCAGGCACGGAGATCTCGCGTTCATTGTGCTTGCGGCTGGAAATGATAATGCCTATCACGGCGGAGCCCTGAGCGATATTCGACAGCGCAATCAGCGGCCACACTGGCGTGCCACCCATGCTTTGAATCATCTGCAAATCAATAGCAAGGGTGGTCTGGTGTACGCCGGTGATCACCAGCGGCGCGTACAGGAAGCCAAACAATGCCGCACCAATCGGAGCAAAGCTGCCGGTCATCAGGTGACGTACCGCAAAGGCAACGCCATCGCCAATCATGCGACCAAACGGACCAATCAGCGCATGGGCGAGGAACACCGCGAGGATCAGCGAACAGACGGGTACCACCACCAGATAGAGGTAATCCGGCACGATGCGTTTAAGGCGAGTTTCAATAACGCCCAGCGCCAGTCCGGCTAACAGTGCCGGGATCACCTGCGCCTGATAGCCTACTTTGGCGATGCTGAACATGCCAAAGTCCCACACTTCCGGCAGCTGCTGCCCGAGCAGATAAGCGTTCATCAGCTGTGGAGAAACCAGTGTCACGCCAAGCACGATACCGAGGATCGGCGTGCCGCCCATTTTTTTCACCGCTGACCAGCAAATCCCGACCGGCAGGTAGAAGAAGATCGCTTCACCGATCAACCACAGAAAATCGTAGATCGTTTGCAGGGAAGGGTACATTTGCGCCAGCGTTTGACCGTTGCTCATGGGCAAATCGCCGATCACATTGCGAAAACCGAGGATCAAACCGCCGCTAATCAACGCGGGCAGCAACGGGAAGAAGATCTCCGCGAAATGAGAGATCAACTGCTCATGCCATTTCATATTCTGCCGGGCGGCTTTTTTTACCTGCTCTTTATCAACCTGCGCCTGTCCGGTTGACGCTATTAGTGCTTGATAGTAATCACCCACATTGGTGCCAATCACCACCTGAAATTGCCCGGCATTGGTGAAACAGCCTTTCACCATGGGGAGTTGCTCAATTTCTTTCGGTCTGGCATTGGCCGGTTGGTTGAGGACAAAGCGCAGGCGAGTAATACAGTGGCTCACTGTCGCAATATTGCCGCGCCCGCCGACCAGTTCAATCAACCGATCGATATCCGTTTGGTTTATTTTGCTCATCATAAAGCCCCATGGCAGATGACATTTTTGGTTGGCTGCAGAATATATTGCGCGGAAAAATTTAAAAACGGGAACGTTCCCGAAACGCAGCGAAGATCACAATTTATCGTTCAGGAAACGATCAGGACAGGGTGGCGGGGATGATGATTTGTTGCGGTTCGCTGCGCCCGGTTACCTGTGCGATCAATTGGCAGGCCGCCTGGCGTCCAGCTTCGGCGTAACCGGGATCTACGGTGACGATCTCCGGATGGAGGAATTTCATTAACGGTGTATTACCGACGCTCGCCAGTTGCAAGGTGTCGATGCGTTGCTCTTGCAGGTATTTACTTGCGCCAAGTGCCAGCGTGTCGGTTGCGCACAGTAACGCAGTAGTTTCAGGCGTAATCACTTTTGCCACGTTCTCATAGCCTTGCTTCATAGCAAGCCCTGGCAGAGCGGCAACGGGATGCAGTTTATGCGCTTTGCAGAACGCCAGGTAGGCTTCGTGACGTCGCTTACCGGTTGTCACGTCACTATGCGGCACGCCGAGATAACTGATATTACGATGCCCCTGGTCATACAGCCGTTGCATCAGGATCTTGATTGCCTCTTCGTCGTCATAACAGACCGAAGCAAAGCCTTTTGCGTCACGCGCCAGCAGAACCAGCGATGACTGCCAGTGGGCTAACATTTCTTCTGTTATGCCAGTAAAACCGAACAGCACTACGCCGTCGATATTACGCCGTTTCAGCACCCCCAAATGTTCGGCAACTAATTGTGGGGAAAACTGACTTTCCATCATGATTGGGTCGTAACCTTGTTCATAGAACGCTGGCAGCATGGTTTGAACGGCGAGATTTTCTGACAACGAATCCAGACGGGTAACAATGATGGCGACCACTTTATCGCTTTGCCCACGCATAGCGCGCGCAGAGCGGGAAGGGGAAAATCCATGCTGATTCATCACTGCTTCAACACGCTCGCGGGTGCGCTGGCTCACGCCGCTTTCGTTATTCAGCACCCGGGAAACTGTAGATTTCCCCACGCCGCTTAAGCGTGCGATGTCTTTGATGGTCAGCCGATTTTGCATCCTGTTGTCCTGTAACGTGTTGTTTAATTATTTGAGCCTAACTTTACCCGTGCATTCAGCAATGGGTAAAGTCTGGTTTATCGTTGGTTTAGTTGCCAGCAGGTATTATATCGCCATAGATGCTACGAATATTATTGGATTCTCCTTATTATTTGCGGCGCTTTTTTCACTTACCGGAGGTTATATGGAACCTGATCCCACGCCTCTCCCTCGACGGAGATTAAAACTTTTCCGGTAAGCCCGTCTTTTCACGGCGTTACCGGATGCGTAAGGCCGTGACGTTTTAACGTCCCTGCTCAGCTTTATTACCTTCAGGTAAGGCTTCGCCACGCCTGAAGACATTTCTGTACTGTTTCAGACAGTGCGGAGGGACTCCTTATGTTTAAAGAAATTTTTACCCGGCTCATTCGCCATTTACCTTCCCGTCTGGTTCATCGCGATCCATTGCCTGGCGCGCAGCAGACAGTGAATACGGCGGTCCCGCCGTCCTTAAGTGCGCATTGCCTGAAAATGGCGGTGATGCCCGAAGAAGAATTATGGAAAACGTTCGACACCCATCCGGAAGGGTTAAATCAGGCGGAAGTGGAATCTGCCCGCGAACAACATGGTGAAAATAAATTACCCGCACAACAACCGTCGCCGTGGTGGGTACATTTATGGGTCTGCTATCGCAACCCCTTTAATATTTTACTCACCATTCTCGGCGCTATTTCTTACGCCACGGAAGATTTATTTGCCGCGGGCGTTATCGCGCTAATGGTCGCTATTTCAACGTTGCTGAACTTTATTCAGGAAGCACGTTCCACTAAAGCGGCAGATGCCCTGAAAGCGATGGTCAGCAATACCGCGACGGTGCTGCGCGTAATTAACGACAAAGGCGAAAATGGCTGGCTGGAGATCCCGATCGACCAGCTGGTGCCCGGCGATATTATAAAACTGGCGGCGGGAGATATGATCCCGGCAGATTTACGTATCTTGCAGGCGCGGGATCTGTTCGTCGCTCAGGCGTCGTTAACCGGTGAGTCTCTGCCCGTAGAAAAAGCCGCTACCACTCGCCAGCCGGAGCACAGCAATCCGCTGGAGTGCGATACCCTGTGTTTTATGGGCACCACCGTGGTGAGCGGCACGGCACAAGCAATGGTGATTGCTACAGGAGCCAACACCTGGTTTGGTCAACTGGCGGGGCGTGTTAGTGAGCAGGAAAGCGAGCCGAATGCCTTTCAGCAGGGGATCAGCCGCGTCAGTATGCTGCTGATTCGCTTTATGCTGGTGATGGCTCCGGTGGTGTTGCTTATCAACGGTTACACCAAAGGCGACTGGTGGGAAGCGGCACTGTTTGCGCTTTCGGTCGCGGTAGGCTTAACGCCGGAAATGTTGCCGATGATTGTTACCTCGACGCTGGCGCGCGGCGCAGTAAAGCTGTCGAAACAGAAAGTGATCGTCAAACATCTGGATGCTATTCAGAACTTTGGCGCAATGGATATTCTGTGCACTGATAAAACCGGCACCCTGACACAGGACAAAATTGTGCTGGAGAATCATACCGATATCTCCGGTAAAACCAGCGAACGCGTGCTGCATAGCGCGTGGTTGAACAGTCATTATCAGACCGGACTTAAAAACCTGCTCGATACAGCGGTGCTCGAAGGTACGGATGAAGAGTCAGCGCGCTCGCTGGCCAGCCGTTGGCAAAAAATTGATGAGATTCCGTTTGATTTCGAGCGTCGCCGGATGTCGGTGGTAGTGGCAGAAAATACCGAGCACCATCAGCTGGTTTGCAAAGGTGCATTGCAGGAAATCCTCAATGTGTGTTCGCAGGTGCGTCACAATGGCGAGATTGTGCCGCTCGATGACATCATGCTGCGTAAGATTAAGCGGGTTACTGATACGCTGAATCGTCAGGGGCTGCGCGTGGTTGCGGTGGCGACGAAATACCTGCCAGCGCGTGAAGGAGATTACCAGCGGGCGGATGAATCCGACCTGATCCTCGAAGGATATATTGCTTTCCTTGATCCGCCAAAAGAGACAACTGCTCCGGCACTGAAGGCATTAAAAGCGAGTGGAATTACCGTAAAAATCCTTACTGGCGACAGTGAGTTAGTTGCAGCGAAAGTGTGCCATGAAGTGGGGCTGGACGCGGGAGAGGTGGTCATTGGTAGTGATATTGAAACGCTATCTGACGACGAACTGGCAAATCTCGCACAGCGCACCACGCTGTTTGCTCGTCTGACGCCGATGCATAAAGAACGCATTGTGACCTTACTGAAGCGCGAAGGGCATGTGGTTGGCTTTATGGGCGATGGTATTAATGATGCGCCCGCCTTACGCGCTGCGGATATCGGCATTTCTGTGGACGGCGCGGTAGATATTGCCCGTGAAGCGGCTGATATCATCCTGCTGGAAAAAAGCCTGATGGTGCTGGAAGAGGGGGTTATTGAAGGACGTCGCACTTTCGCCAACATGCTGAAATACATCAAAATGACGGCGAGCTCCAACTTCGGTAATGTGTTCAGCGTGCTGGTGGCGAGTGCTTTCTTGCCCTTCCTGCCGATGTTGCCGTTACACTTGCTTATTCAGAACCTGCTGTATGATGTGTCACAGGTGGCGATCCCGTTTGATAACGTCGACGACGAGCAAATTCAAAAGCCGCAGCATTGGAATCCGGCGGATCTGGGGCGCTTTATGATCTTCTTCGGACCGATCAGCTCGATCTTCGATATTCTGACGTTTTGCCTGATGTGGTGGGTATTCCATGCCAACACGCCGGAAACGCAAACGCTGTTCCAGTCGGGATGGTTTGTGGTGGGCTTACTGTCGCAAACGCTGATTGTGCATATGATCCGCACCCGCCGTGTGCCGTTTATTCAGAGCTGTGCATCGTGGCCGTTAATGATCATGACCGTGATCGTGATGATTGTCGGGATCGCATTGCCGTTTTCACCGCTGGCCAGTTATCTGCAATTACAGGCGCTGCCGTTAAGCTATTTCCCGTGGCTGGTTGCGATTCTGGCAGGGTATATGACATTAACCCAGTTGGTGAAAGGGTTCTATAGCCGTCGTTACGGCTGGCAATAAAGAATAAACTGGGCACGATAGCCCCGATTCAGATTGCAGACAAAGTAAGCTTTGTTCATGCCGGATGCGGCGTAAATGCCTTATCCGGCCAACAAATTCAATAAATTGCAGGAATCACGTAGGCCTGATAAGCGTAGCGCATCAGGCGATTTTGCGTTTGTCATCAGACTTAATCCGGGCATGATAGCCCGGATTTCCATCAAGATTAGCGACGAACAGCGATCGCTTCGATCTCAATCTTCACGTCTTTCGGCAGACGGGCGACTTCAACGCAAGAACGTGCCGGGAAGGTGGCGTTGTGTTCGGTGAAGAAGGCTTCGTAGGTAGCATTAACGGTAGCGAAGTCGTTCAGATCTTTCACAAACACGGTGGTTTTAACGATGTCGCCCACTTTCAGGCCAGCGGCTTCGACGATCGCTTTTACGTTATCCAGCGACTGACGTGCCTGTGCAGCGACGTCTGCCGGTACTTCACCCGTTTTCGGATTTACCGGGATCTGACCGGAGGTGATGATCATATTGCCCAGATCAACGCCCTGTACGTAAGGACCGATAGCTGCCGGTGCATTTTCCGTCGCGATAGTTTTGCTCATGATTTCTCCTTTATTACAGCGGTAAAAAGTCTGGCTCATTATAGGGAGCCAGACTTTTATTACCAACCGCAATTAATTGGCCAGCACCACATTATGGGAAAACTCTTTTTCACAGTATTTGCATTTGAGCGCGATGTCATTGGCGCGTTTTCGCACGGCAAAGCTGGAAGAAACCGGTTCGGCATGGCTGATACAGTTGCTGTTCGGGCAGACCAGCACATTGTCGATGCGCTCTGGCAGACTGGGGCGCGATTTACCCACCACTTCATAGTTGTCGATACGGTTAACCGTGGCTTGCGGCGCATACAATGCCAGTTGATCTACCTGATCTTCACTCAAAAAGGTATTTTCGATTTTGATCAGATCTTTGCGGCCCATCTCGCCAGAAGGCAAGTTCAGACCGATGGTGATGCGCTGATCCGTTTCGGTCAGCTTGAACAGACTCAACAGCTTAAAACCGATCTGGGCGGGGATATGGTCAATTACCGTGCCGCGTTTAATAGCTTCAACCTGCAATTTATTATCGTGTGTCATCTCTATTTCCCCTTACAGTACCAGATCGCGATTCAGAACCAGTGCCAGTAACGCCTGGCGAGCGAAAATCCCATTGCCTGCCTGCTGGAAGTACCAGGCGTGTGGCGTTTTATCAACATCCGTCGCAATCTCATCAACACGCGGCAGCGGATGCAGCACTTTCATATTGGCTTTGGCGTTGTGGAGATCGCTGGCGCGAAGAACAAACTGCGCTTTCACGTTGGCGTACTCGGACGGGTCCAGACGCTCTTTTTGCACGCGGGTCATGTACAGGATGTCTACTTCCGCCATCACTTCTTCAATAGAGCTGTGCAGACTCCAGGTGATCCCTTTTTCATCAAGCATATCCAGAATGTATTGCGGCATTGCCAGCGCGTCCGGCGCGATGAAGTAAAAACGGTTGCCGTCGAACTTCGCTAACGCCTGAGTCAGGGAGTGAACGGTGCGGCCATATTTCAGGTCACCAACCATTGCGACGTGGAGATTGTCCAGACGCCCCTGGGTTTCCTGAATAGTGAATAAGTCCAGCAAGGTTTGCGTCGGATGTTGGTTGGAGCCATCACCGGCATTCAGTACCGGTACATTGCCGGAAAACTCGGTGGCCAGGCGCGCCGCACCTTCCTGCGGATGACGCATCACTATCGCATCGACGTAAGTGCTGATAACCGAAATGGTATCGGCCAGCGTTTCGCCCTTTTTACCCAGTGATGTATTGGCGCTGTCGGAGAAGCCCACCACGCTGGCACCCAGGCGGTGCATAGATGTTTCGAAAGAGAGGCGGGTACGGGTAGAGGCTTCGAAGAAACAGCTGGCAATGACTTTGTGCTTCAACAGCTCTGGTTGCGGGTTTGCTTTCAGTTTCGCCGCTGTCGCCAGCACCAGATTAAGGTCATCGCGACTAAGGTCGTTTATGGAAATGATATGTTTCTGATATAGCGGATTAGCCATCTTTTATCTCCTGACGCCTGGGCAAAAAAAAGCCCCTCGATTGAGGGGCTGGGAATGGGTGATCAACGGGAAGAAAAACGGCAGGCCAGCGTCTTTTTTCAGACGCGGTAAGACAAAATGTCGAACACACTGAACCATACATCCTCCCGGCAAATTGTCCGGCATTATACTCATCGTCAGAAGCGGTGCAAGCATTTGATGCAATATTTTGTCAGCGCAAACGGTTTATTTGAATTATAAGTCAAAATACATGCATTTTTATTTGTTGTGATTCTGCAGGGGAACGGTCGTTCGGTATCAATAATTGCAGACATTTCCTGCTTTTTTCTTTTTCACTTTCACGCAATCAGATATGCATTTTATTCCATTCATCCGACTTATAGGGCGGAGTGTGAAAACGAACGGCTAACACTATTGCTTACTGCTCAGGGATGCGCGCTATCACTTTAATTTCAAAATCAAAGCCTGCCAGCCATGTAACACCTACCGCCGTCCAGTTTGGATAAGGTGGGGCGCTAAATATTTCATTTTTCACCGTCATGATGTCTTCAAATTGGTTTTCTGGATCGGTATGGAAGCTCGTAACATCAATGATATCGTCAAAAGTGCATCCCGCAGCAGCCAGGGTCGCATGCAAATTATCAAATGCCAGTCTGACTTGTTGCTGAAAATCGGGTTCTGGTGTTCCGTCCTCTCGACTTCCTACTTGCCCGGAAACAAACAGCAAATCGCCGGAACGAATAGCCGCAGAATAACGATGTTCTGCATACAGTGAATGTTGGCCAGCAGGGAAAACAGCGGTTCTTTCTACCATTTGGTTATCCTCAAGATTTACGACATGAACAGAAGATTTCTATTTACCGGGAGCCGCTTTTAGCGGACGACGTGAGTAAACAAAACCCAGACATCATGGATAATGGCTGGGCTTAATTGAGCGTAGTCGGTTATGCGCCAAACGCGCCATCAATGGTATGCATCGCGCCGGTAACAAAGCTGGCTTCTGGCCCTGCTAACCATGCGACCATACCAGCGACCTCTTCCGGTTGCCCATGTCTTTTGATAGCCATAAAACTATGCAACATATCGCGCATTGGCCCGTTGGCGGGATTAGCGTCGGTATCAATTGGCCCTGGCTGGACGACGTTGATGGTGATCCCACGCGGTCCGAAATCACGGGCCAGCCCGCGCGCCATGCCTTGCAGGGCAGATTTACTGGCGGCATAAGCAGCCATGCCTGCAACAGGCATACGATCGCCATTCACGGAGCCGATGATTAAGATGCGCCCGCCTTCGGGCATCTGCCGGGCGGCTTCAACAGAGGCATGATAAGGAGCATGAATATTGATTTTGAAAAGGCGATCAATATCGTCGGCATTTAATTCCAGGGCCTCGCCAAAGACGCCAATACCTGCATTTACTACCAGAATATCCAATGCGCCACTCTTACGAACGACATCAATGACAGCGTCTCTGTCAGCACTATCTGTGAATACTGCTATCGCTCCAGTCTCTTGTGCCAGGTGTTCAGCGGCATCTTTCGACCCCGCATAGGTGAATCGTACATTGGCCCCATCGGTGACGAAACGACGTACGATAGCGGCACCGATTCCACGGCTGCCACCGAGGATGAGAACTGTCTTACCTGTAAAAGCGCCCATAAGGACTCCTTGATTTATTATGTAACATGCATTACAAAACTGTTTTAACTTTCTGTCAACAAGTTTTGTAATGGTCACTAAAAAACAATCTCGCGTTCCAGGTCGTCCCAGACGTTTCGCTCCTGAGCAGGCAGTCTCTGCGGCAAAAGTGCTTTTTCACCAAAAAGGTTTCGATGCTGTCAGTGTTGCTGAAGTTACTGATTATCTTGGTATTAACCCCCCGAGCCTCTACGCAGCTTTTGGCAGTAAAGCTGGGTTATTTAGCCGTGTACTCAATGAATATGTCGGTACGGAAGCTATTCCGCTTGCCGATATTCTTCGTGATGATCGTCCGGTAGGCGAGTGCCTGGTTGAGGTATTAAAAGAAGCGGCGCGCAGATATAGCCAAAACGGCGGCTGCGCTGGCTGTATGGTTCTTGAAGGTATTCATAGTCATGATCCACAAGCGCGTGATATTGCCGTTCAATATTATCACGCCGCAGAAACGACCATTTATGACTATATCGCCAGGCGGCATCCACAAAGCGCACAATGTGTGACTGATTTTATGAGTACCGTGATGTCAGGGCTTTCTGCGAAGGCACGGGAGGGGCACTCCATCGAACAACTCTGTGCAACAGCTGCACTGGCGGGGGAAGCGATAAAAACTATTCTCAAGGAGTGATGCTGGCCTTGACCCGAAAGGCGGGAACGCGCCTGCCGATAAGTTGTGATAAGACAATAATTCACGCGTTAAGGCTGGCGGAATTGATCATCTTTTCGTATAACGATAGAAATGAAACATTGTTTTAATTAAGGAGTGGAAAAGATGATCATCGGAAATATTCATAATCTTCAGCCGTGGCTACCCCAGGAGTTACGCCAGGCGATTGAGCATATCAAAGCACACGTTACGGCAGAAACGCCAAAGGGCAAGCACGATATCGAAGGCAATCGTCTGTTTTATCTTATCTCGGAAGATATGACCGAGCCGTACGAAGCTCGCCGTGCGGAGTACCATGCCCGCTATCTCGACATTCAGATTGTGTTAAAAGGTCAGGAAGGCATGACCTTCAGCACGCAACCTGCAGGTACGCCGGAGAGCGACTGGTTAGCAGATAAAGACATCGCATTTTTGCCGGAAGGCGTTGATGAGAAAACAGTTATCCTAAATGAAGGTGATTTTGTTGTGTTTTATCCGGGGGAAGTGCATAAACCGCTGTGCGCAGTGGGCGCACCAGCCCAGGTTCGCAAAGCAGTAGTGAAGATGCTGATGGCGTGATGACTTTTCGCCGTAAATAACTCCAGGTTTACGGCGAGCTTATGAAAAGAGCGTTTTTTGATATTTTTTTGTGAGTAGAATTTGTAATGCTTAGACGTTCTTATTAACTCAAGGAGTCCGTCATGAGCAAAATATCAGATTTGAATTATTCTCAACACATTACATTAGCCGACAATTTTAAACAAAAAAGTGAAGTTTTAAATACCTGGCGTGTTGGAATGAATGATTTTGCCCGTATTGCCGGGGGGCAGGATAGCAGAAGGAATATTCTTTCTCCCAGAGCATTTTTGGAGTTTTTGGCAAAAATATTTACCCTGGGTTATGTGGATTTTAGCAAACGCTCCAACGAAGCGGGTAGAAATATGATGGCTCATATTGAGTCCTCATCTTATATCAAAAATAATGATGGCAGTGAAATAATGAATTTTGTTATGAATAATCCTGAAGGTGAGCGTGCGGATTCATCTAAGGTGATTATAGAAATTTCACTTTCTACTACCACTACTATGGGGACTCGTCAAGGACATACAGCCATTATATTTCCACAATCTGATTTTTTGAGTTTTCGTTATGAAGGTAAGTCTTTTGAAAGAAAAGATGATAGTTCATTACACCTGATTACTAACAAGGTTCTGGCGTGTTACCAACGCGAAGCTAACAAGGAAATAGCTCGTCTATTAAATATTCCGCAGGAGTTAAATAATCCTCATGACTTAAATTACTCGCAGGTGAGTTGTAAAAACTCAGTTGATTCTACGATTACGGATTTATTAGAAAAACCATTGAACAATGCATTATTAGCAATAAGGAAAGAACATCTGCTATTAATGCCTTATATGTGTAATGAATCGATTTCATACTTACTTGGTGAAAAATGGACACTGAAAGAAATAGATGCCCTTAACGCCTTAAATAATTATCTTATTAATAATAAGAAAGCTACTGACAATGAAATTAATGACATCAAAGTTAACCTGTCTCATATTCTTATTGATTCCTTAGATGATGCGAAAGTTAACCTTACACCGGTTATCGGTTCGATTCTGGAGACTTTTTTAAAATCCCCATATATTAATGATGTAAGAATGCTGGATTGGTGTTTTAATAAAAGCATGCAATATTTTGGTGATTCTGAAAAGATAAAGTATGCATGCTCTGTGATAAATCATATTGATTTTAGTCGCGATCAATCTAAAGATTTTAGCTGCGATCAATCTAAAATTAAAATAGCTGAGACCTTATTTTTTAATCTCGATAAAGAACCCTATGAAAATAGCCGTAAATTACAGGAATTGATTTGGGATAAGTTGGTTGCGTATGTCAATGATTTTAACTTAAGCAATCAAGAAAAATCACGCTTAATACTAAGGTTATTTGATGATGTTAAGTTGCTATTTAATGAAGTGCCTGTCAGCATTTTAGTAAATGATATTTTTTTGAAGGATTTTTTCATGAGGCAACCTGATTTTGCGAAGTGGTACTTCTATCAATTACTTAAGAAGTATGAGGGCGAACAGCTGTATCTTAATGAGTTAGGATATGTTTATGGTAATGAAGAAAAAACAAATGAAATTGTAAAAAAACATCCGGGTTATGTCATTAAGATTTTTGAAGAAAAGATAGGTAATGAATTAAAAATTAGAACAAGAATGATGAAAATCCTCCGGAATGGCAAAATCAATATATATGAATATATGAATATATGAATATATTAATAATGAACAGTTGGGAAAATTAAATCCTCCGGAAGATTTACGTATAGTAATAGAAAAATTTGGGTGGTAGAATAGAACTATTACTACATAAAATAATGTGATGCCGGGATAGTTTTGTATTTCCCGGCATCTTTATAGCGATATCAATTATTTACTGAGCGTCGCGACCATCACCGCTTTGATGGTATGCATACGGTTTTCCGCCTGATCAAAAACAATGCTGGCGGCAGATTCGAAGACCTCATCAGTAACTTCCATACCGCCATGTAGGCCAAATTCTTCCGCCATTTTCTTACCAAGCGTCGTTTGGTCGTCATGAAACGCGGGCAGGCAGTGGAGGAATTTGACCTCCGGGTTACCAGTCAACTGCATCATCTTGCTGTTCACCTGATAATCACGCAGCAATGCAATCCGTTCCGCCCATTTCTCTTTTGCTTCACCCATCGACACCCATACATCGGTATAGATAAAGTCAGCACCTTCAACTCCTTTGGCTACATCTTCCGTCAGCGTAATATCCCCGCCATTTTGCTGTGCCAGGGCGCGGCATTCCGTAACCAGCGCAGCTTCCGGCCAGCATGCCTTTGGCGCGACCAGACGCAAATCCAGACCGGTAAGCGCCGCAGCTTCAAGCATCGAGTTTCCCATGTTGTTACGTGCGTCACCTGCATAGACCAGCGTCATTTCGTTGAATGTTTTACCGGGCAAATGCTCTTGCATGGTGAGAAGATCCGCCAGCAGCTGGGTGGGGTGGAACTCATTGGTCAGGCCGTTCCATACTGGCACGCCAGCGTATTCCGCCAGTGTTTCGACAATCTCCTGACCATAGCCGCGATACTGAATACCGTCATACATGCGACCAAGCACGCGGGCAGTGTCTTTAATCGACTCTTTATGACCAATCTGGCTGCCGCTTGGGCCGAGATAAGTAACGCGAGCACCCTGGTCATATGCGGCAACTTCGAAAGAGCATCGGGTACGAGTCGAGTCTTTTTCGAAGATGAGCGCGATGTTTTTACCAGTGAGTTTGGCTTCTTCTTTACCACTTTTCTTATCGGCTTTCAGCTTCGCGGCTAACTGCAGCAGGCTGTTGAGTTCAGCTGGCGTGAAATCGAGTAATTTCAGGAAATGCTTATGATAAAACCCAGACATAGATCCCTCCTGTGGCTAACGCCTCAATGAATTAAAATTCAATTTATATGGATGGTTATTCATTTGCAAGTCTAAAGCATAAATCTTTGTCACAAAGGTGGAGGCAATGTCAGTGGTGTGTGACAATAAGAGTATCGGCAGGACATTAAGAGGAATGAGCCATGGCAAACCCGGAACAACTGGAAGAACAGCGTGAAGAAACACGTTTGATTATTGAAGAATTACTGGAAGATGGCAGCGATCCGGACGCGCTGTACACCATCGAACACCATCTTTCCGCAGACGATCTGGAAACCCTGGAAAAAGCAGCAGTTGAAGCGTTTAAACTTGGTTATGAAGTGACCGATCCAGAAGAGCTGGAAGTTGAAGATGGTGATATCGTGATTTGCTGCGACATCCTCAGCGAGTGCGCGTTGAATGCCGATCTGATCGATGCCCAGGTTGAACAACTGATGACGCTGGCGGAGAAATTTGACGTTGAGTACGACGGTTGGGGCACTTACTTTGAAGATCCTAACGGCGAAGACGGCGACGATGAAGATTTTGTCGATGAAGACGATGACGGGGTTCGCCACTAATTAATTGATTAAAATGCCCGATAGCACACACTAGCGGGCATTTTTTTAGAGTTCGCGTAGCATCCGCACTTCACAATCGACATGGCCCGTGCAGCCAAGCGCATAGTCGATATGCTCAAAGCCCAAATGCTCATAAAGCGCAATGGCTTCCTTTAAAAAAGCGGTCGTTTCCAGATAGCAGCGTTTGAAGCCCATCTCTCGTGCCTGCTCCATCGCCATTAAGGCCAGTTTTTTCGCCAGCCCTTTACCGCGAATAGCCGGAAGAAAATACATCTTTTGCAGTTCGCAAATGTCCGATTCACTACCTGCTAATGGCGCAATCCCACCGCCGCCGACCACTTCACCATCGAACTCAACCACCCAATATGCATGGCCAGGCTGACTATACACTTGATACAACTCGTCAAGGTTCGGATCGGCGACGGTGTAGCCTTTATCAGCGGTAAGACCGTATTCGGCGGATACCTGACGAATGACGCGGGCGATAGCGGGATTATCCTGCTGCGTCAGGCGACGCATTACAGGTGATTGCGGCGCAATGTTATTCATAGTTTAACCCAATAAAAATAAAGTAATTATACATTTGTTTAATACCACTCTCTTCTTACGTGCGCAAGCGACTTATAAAGTAATAAAGTTTTTGCCAGCCTATTACTGATAAGAGTATTGTAACGTGGCAGAACATTTTACTGTCTGTATCTATAAATTATATCAATGGATTTTTTAATTCAGGGAATTTTTATGGCTCAAGTTATTAATGAAATGGATGTTCCGTCCCATTCGTTTGTTTTTCATGGCACAGGTGAGAGATATTTTCTTATTTGTGTGGTGAATGTGTTGTTAACGATTATAACGCTAGGTATCTATTTACCATGGGCATTAATGAAATGTAAGCGTTATCTCTATGCTAATATGGAAGTTAACGGACAACGATTTTCTTATGGAATTACCGGTGGGAATGTTTTTGTTAGTTGTCTTGTTTTTGTTTTTTTCTATTTCGCAATCTTAATGACAGTGTCAGCAGATATGCCGCTTGTTGGCTGTGTTTTGACTTTGTCACTGTTGGTTTTGCTTATATTTATGGCAGCAAAAGGACTGCGTTATCAGGCCTTGATGACCAGTCTCAACGGCGTAAGATTTAGTTTTAATTGCTCTTTGAAAGGGTTCTGGTGGGTAACCTTTTTCTTGCCGATTTTAATGGCCATTGGGATGGGGACTGTTTTCTTTATCTCGACAAAGATGCTACATGCCAATAGTTCAAGTAGTGTTATTATATCTGTGGTTCTGATGGCAATAGTTGGTATTGTTTCCATTGGTATTTTTAATGGTACTTTATATAGTCTGGTAATGAGTTTTCTCTGGAGCAATACCAGTTTCGGTATACATCGTTTCAAGGTGAAATTAGATACTACGCATTGTATAAAATATGCCATTCTCGCATTTTTAGCTTTATTACCTTTTCTCGCTGTTGCTGGTTATATTATCTTCGATCAAATATTAAATGCGTATGATAGTTCTGTGTATGCAAGTGATGATATTGAGAATTTACAGCAATTTATGGAAATGCAACGTAAAATGATAATCGCGCAGTTAATCTATTATTTTGGGATTGCTGTTAGCACCAGTTATTTAACGGTGTCGTTGCGAAATCATTTTATGAGCAACCTGTCACTGAATGATGGGCGTATTCGTTTTCGCTCAACTTTAACGTACCACGGTATGCTTTATCGCATGTGTGCGTTGGTGGTGATATCCGGGATTACGGGCGGTCTGGCTTATCCACTGCTGAAAATATGGATGATTGACTGGCAGGCAAAAAATACGTATTTGCTGGGCGATTTGGATGACCTTCCTTTAATCAATAAAGAAGAACAACCAGATAAAGGCTTCTTAGCCAGGATTTCACGGGGAATTATGCCTTCTTTACCATTTCTGTAAGAGATAAAAAAGGCCGGAGTATGCTCCGGCCTTCGTTTTCATCGCTGTGATTTGATTACAGCGCGGCGATAACAGCCTGCTGTTCAATCAGCTTCGCTTTCGCTTCTGCATAGCCTTCCAGCTTCTCACGCTCTTTCGCGATGACCGCTTCCGGTGCGCGCGCTACAAAGCCTTCGTTCGCCAGTTTGTTCTCGATACGGCTGATTTCGCCGTCGATCTTCGCCACTTCTTTCGCCAGACGCGCCAGCTCATCTTCTTTGTTGATGAGGCCAGCCATCGGGATCAGCAGCTCTGCGCCGTCGATGATCTTCGTAACGGAAACCGGACCTTTGTCATCGGCAGGCAGCACGGTGATGCTTTCCAGACGAGCCAGGGTTTGCAGGAAGCCACGGTTTTCATTTACGCGACGTTCTGCATCCGCGCTGCAACCACGCAGCAGCAGCTCCAGCAGTTTGCCCGGCGCGATGTTCATTTCTGCACGGATGTTACGTACCGCAACGATCGCCTGCTTCAACCACTCTGTGTCGGCCAGTGCGGCTTCATCAACCTGAGATGCATCGTACTGCGGGAACGGCTGCAGCATGATGGTGTCGGCAGTGATACCGCAAAGTACTTTCACACGCTGCCAGATGGTTTCGGTGATGAACGGAATGATCGGATGCGCGAGGCGCAGCAGACCTTCCAGCACGGTCACCAGCGTATGGCGAGTACCGCGCAGTTCGGCTACGGTGCCACCGTTCATTACCGGCTTAGTCAGCTCCAGATACCAGTCACAGAACTGGTTCCAGGTGAACTCATACAGAATGCCTGCGGCGATATCGAAGCGGAAGCTGTCCAGCGCTTCGCGGTACGCTTTGATGGTCTGGTTGAACTCTGCCAGAATCCAGCGGTCCGCCAGCGACAGCGTCATTTCACCGCCGTTGAAGCCGCAATCCTGACCTTCTGTGTTCATCAGCACAAAGCGGCTGGCGTTCCACAGCTTGTTACAGAAGTTACGGTAACCTTCCAGGCGCTTCATATCCCAGTTGATGTCACGACCGGTAGACGCCAGCGCCGCCAGGGTGAAGCGCAGGGCATCGGTGCCGTGCGGCTCAATGCCGTTCGGGAACTGTTTCTCGGTGCGCTTACGGATTTTGTCCGCCAGCTGCGGCTGCATCATATTGCCGGTACGTTTTTCCAGCAGTTCTGGCAGCGAAATACCGTCAACCATATCCAGCGGGTCGATAACGTTACCCTTGGATTTGGACATCTTCTGGCCTTCGTCGTCACGAATCAGACCGGTCATGTAAACAGTGTGGAACGGCACCTGCGGTTTGCCATTTTCATCTTTGATGAAGTGCATGGTCATCATGATCATGCGGGCAATCCAGAAGAAGATGATGTCGAAGCCGGATACCATCACGCTGGTTGGGTGGAACTGACGCAGGGCGTCGGTGTTTTCCGGCCAGCCAAGGGTAGAGAAGGTCCACAGTGCAGAAGAGAACCAGGTGTCGAGAACGTCTTCGTCCTGACGCAGGGCAACGTCGGCACCGAGGTTATTTTCCTTGCGCACTTCTTCTTCGTTGCGGCCAACATAAACGTTACCTGCTTCGTCGTACCATGCAGGGATACGGTGACCCCACCACAGCTGACGAGAGATACACCAGTCCTGAATATCGCGCATCCAGGAGAAGTACATGTTTTCGTACTGCTTCGGTACGAACTGAATGTCGCCGTTCTCAACCGCTTCAACCGCCGGTTTCGCCAGTACATCGGCACGCACGTACCACTGGTCGGTCAGCATTGGTTCGATAACTACGCCGCCACGGTCGCCGTAAGGAACGGTCAGGTCGTGCGGTTTAATTTCTTCCAGCAGGCCGAGTGCGTCAACCGCAGCAACGACTGCTTTACGTGCAGCAAAACGCTCGAGTTTCTGGAACTCTGCCGGGATTTCGCTGGAATAAACGTCAGATTCGTTACCTTTGGTATCGAACACCTGGGCGCTTTCACGGATATCGCCGTCAAAGGTCAGGATGTTGATCATCGGCAGCGCGTGACGTTTACCCACTTCATAGTCGTTAAAGTCGTGCGCCGGAGTGATTTTCACGCAGCCGGTGCCTTTTTCCATGTCGGCGTGTTCGTCGCCAACGATCGGAATACGACGGTTAACCAGCGGTAGAATGACATATTTGCCAATCAGGTCTTTGTAACGCGGATCTTCCGGGTTAACGGCCACGCCGGTATCGCCCAACAGGGTTTCCGGACGGGTAGTCGCAACCACCAGATAATCTTTACCGTCTGCGGTTTTCGCGCCGTCAGCCAGCGGATAGCGGATGTGCCACATCGAACCTTTCGATTCGCGGTTTTCCACTTCCAGGTCAGAGATAGCGGTGCGCAGTTTCGGATCCCAGTTTACCAGGCGTTTGCCACGGTAAATCAGGTCTTCTTTATACAGACGAACGAAAACTTCTTTCACCGCATTGGACAGGCCTTCGTCCATCGTGAAGCGTTCACGCTCCCAGTCGACGGAGTTGCCGAGACGGCGCATCTGACGGGTAATGGTGCCGCCGGATTCCGCTTTCCATTCCCAAATTTTGTCGATGAAAGCTTCGCGGCCGTAGTCGTGACGGGTTTTACCTTCTTCTGCGGCAATCTTGCGCTCAACGACCATCTGGGTAGCGATCCCGGCGTGGTCAGTACCGACCTGCCACAGGGTGTTTTTGCCCTGCATGCGCTGATAGCGGATCATGGTATCCATGATGGTTTGCTGGAAGGCGTGACCCATATGCAAACTGCCGGTGACGTTCGGCGGCGGGATCATGATGCAGAAACTTTCCTGGCTTTCATCGCCATTAGGCTTAAAGTAGCCCTGCTTTTCCCAGTGCTCGTAAAGCGGCTGTTCGATATCTTGTGGGTTGTATGTCTTTTCCATTATTTCCAGGTTGCCGTATTCAGGTTGAAACCAGCCACGCGGTAGGCTTTATAGCGTTCGCGCGCCAGTTGTTTCAGAGAATCTTCATAAGGAACGAAGTCTACCACTTCTGTGAAAGCGGTGGCAAAATCTGCAAAGCTTGTTCGCAGACTAATCAATATATCGCGCGGGCTGCTGCTGCGTTTTTGCGGCCAGGCGATCTCCACCGGCGCACCGCCGCGCGGTCCTTCTCCCGCTAAATTATGCGGAACAAAGCTTTCTGCCGGACGCGCCCACAGGGCTTCATCCAGCCGGTAAGCCTGCTTTTCATCTTCACAGGCGATGAGCACGCGCTTACCGCTGCGCCAACGTTCTGCGGCAATTTCACACACCAGCTGCTCAACGGCGCTTAAGCCATCGACGGTGGTGTCATTGTCCAGAAGGTAGAACGTCGCGTTTTTCATAAATGGGGCTTCTTGTGGTGGATTTAAATACGCATCAGGTATACACCGCAGCGCCTGATGCGACGCTGTTGTGTCTTATCAGGCCTACGAGTTCAGTGCTGTGTGTAGGTCGGATAAGGCGCTCACGCCGCATCCGGCAATAACAGCCTTGCCTGACGCAATTACTCTTCGCCGTTAAACCCAGCGCGGTTTAACAGGAACTGTGCCAGCAACGCTACCGGACGGCCGGTTGCGCCTTTTGCTTTACCAGAACGCCAGGCGGTACCGGCGATATCCAGGTGCGCCCAGTTGTACTTACGGGTAAAGCGTGACAGGAAGCAACCTGCGGTAATCGCCCCACCAGGACGACCGCCAATGTTCGCCATATCGGCAAAATTGGACTCCAGTTGTTCCTGATACTCGTCACCCAGCGGTAAGCGCCATGCACGGTCACCGGATTGTTCAGACGCGGCAATCAGTTCATGGGCCAGTGGGTTATGGTTCGCCATCAGGCCGGTAATGTGATGACCCAGCGCGATCACGCAGGCACCGGTCAGCGTCGCCACGTCAATCACCGCTTCCGGCTCAAACCGCTCAACGTAAGTTAACACGTCGCACAGTACCAGACGGCCTTCGGCGTCGGTGTTCAGCACTTCAACGGTTTGACCGGACATGGTGGTTAACACATCGCCCGGACGATAGGCACGCCCGCCAGGCATGTTTTCGCAGCCAGCCAGCACGCCGATAACGTTAATCGGCAGTTGCAGCTCTGCGACCATGCGCATCACGCCGTAAACCGCTGCCGCACCGCACATATCGTACTTCATTTCATCCATGCCTTCTGAAGGCTTGATGGAGATACCGCCGGAGTCGAAGGTTAAACCTTTACCCACCAGTACGATTGGGCGTGCATCTTCCGACGCGTTGCCTTTGTACTCAATGACCGACATCAGCGATTCGTTCTGCGAACCCTGACCGACCGCCAGATAAGAGTGCATTCCCAGCTCTTTCATCTGCTGTTCGCCGATAACGCGGGTGATAACATTCTTGCTGTAGCTGTCAGCCAGCTGGCGCGCTTGTGAAGCGAGGTAAGCGGCGTTACAGATATTCGGCGGCATATTGCCGAGATCTTTTGCTGCTTTAATCCCGGCGGCAATCGCCAGACCGTGCTGGATCGCGCGCTCACCGCTGGTCAGTTCACGGCGGGTCGGCACGTTGAACACCATTTTACGCAGCGGACGACGCGGTTCGCTCTTGTTCGTTTTCAACTGATCGAAACTGTAGAGCGTCTCTTTTGCCGTCTCGACAGCCTGACGCACTTTCCAGTAGTTGTTACGGCCTTTAACGTGCAGTTCAGTCAGAAAGCAGACCGCTTCCATTGAGCCAGTATCATTCAGCGTATTAATGGTTTTCTGAATAACCTGCTTGTACTGACGCTCATCCAGCTCACGTTCTTTGCCGCAACCAATAAGGAGAATTCGCTCGGAAAGTACATTCGGAACATGGTGCAGCAACAATGTCTGCCCCGGTTTCCCTTCCAGTTCGCCCCGACGTAGCAGGGCGCTGATGTACCCATCGCTGATTTTATCGAGCTGTTCTGCAATCGGAGAAAGGCGACGTGGTTCGAAGACGCCCACGACGATGCAGGCACTCCGCTGTTTCTCCGGGCTACCGCTTTTTACACTAAACTCCATGCACTACGCTCCTGAATCTTAAAGACAACGGCGGTGGCTACAGATAGAATTGCAAGCTTTCGTAACTCATGTCCGCTGTTGCGATGACTTCGTGTTAATCTTAACGTTATTACGGCATTGGCACGTCAGAACAAAATCTGAGAGGTGAATCCGTTGAGTATAATTATCTTAGCGACGATTTCGACGACTCAAGAGAATAAATGACGTTTAAGCCATGAAACAAGCTAAAATCCTGCAAAAGACGAGTTTTTACGGGCGTATTTAAAGTGATAATCATAAGATATCTGGTGCGGGAGACGCTCAAAAGCCAGCTGGCGATACTCTTCATCTTGCTTTTGATCTTCTTCTGTCAAAAGTTAGTGAGGATCCTCGGCGCAGCGGTTGACGGCGATATTCCGGCGAATCTGGTGCTCTCCCTTCTCGGGTTGGGCGTGCCGGAAATGGCGCAGCTTATCCTGCCATTAAGCCTGTTCCTCGGGCTGCTGATGACGCTGGGCAAACTGTATACCGAAAGTGAAATTACGGTAATGCATGCCTGCGGCCTGAGCAAAGCGGTTCTGGTGAAAGCGGCAATGATCCTTGCGGTATTCACGGCAATCGTCGCGGCGGTTAACGTGATGTGGGCGGGACCGTGGTCATCGCGTCATCAGGATGAAGTGTTAGCAGAAGCGAAAGCGAACCCTGGCATGGCGGCGCTGGCGCAAGGGCAATTCCAGCAAGCGACTAATGGCAGCTCGGTGCTGTTCATCGAAAGCGTTGACGGCAGCGATTTCAAAGATGTGTTCCTCGCGCAAATTCGACCAAAAGGTAATGCTCGTCCTTCTGTGGTGGTGGCCGATTCCGGACATTTAACCCAGCTGCGCGACGGCTCCCAGGTCGTCACTCTCAACCAGGGAACGCGCTTCGAAGGCACTGCACTGTTACGTGATTTCCGCATTACGGACTTCCAAGATTATCAGGCGATCATTGGTCACCAGGCGGTGGCGCTCGACCCGAACGATACCGACCAGATGGACATGCGTACATTGTGGAACACTGATACCGATCGTGCTCGCGCAGAACTGAACTGGCGTATCACGTTGGTATTCACCGTGTTTATGATGGCACTTATGGTCGTACCGCTGAGCGTGGTTAACCCGCGTCAGGGACGCGTACTGTCGATGCTGCCAGCCATGCTGCTGTATCTACTTTTCTTCCTGATCCAGACCTCCCTGAAATCGAACGGCGGTAAAGGTAAGCTGGACCCGACGCTGTGGATGTGGACCGTTAACCTGATTTATCTGGCTTTGGCGATTGTTCTCAACCTTTGGGACACCGTGCCGGTCCGCCGCCTGCGCGCCAGTTTTTCGCGTAAAGGAGCGGTGTGATGCAACCTTTTGGCGTACTTGACCGCTATATCGGTAAAACTATTTTCACCACCATCATGATGACGCTGTTCATGCTGGTGTCGCTGTCGGGCATTATCAAGTTTGTCGATCAGCTGAAAAAAGCCGGGCAGGGGAGTTACGACGCGTTAGGCGCAGGAATGTATACCTTGCTGAGCGTGCCGAAAGATGTGCAAATCTTCTTCCCGATGGCGGCTCTGCTTGGGGCGTTGCTTGGTCTTGGGATGCTGGCGCAGCGCAGCGAACTGGTGGTGATGCAGGCTTCTGGTTTTACCCGTATGCAGGTGGCGCTGTCGGTGATGAAAACCGCCATTCCACTGGTCTTGCTGACGATGGCTATTGGCGAATGGGTCGCGCCGCAGGGCGAGCAGATGGCGCGTAACTACCGTGCGCAGGCGATGTACGGCGGCTCGTTGCTCTCTACCCAGCAAGGCTTATGGGCGAAAGATGGCAACAACTTCGTCTACATTGAGCGGGTTAAAGGTGACGAAGAGTTAGGTGGCATCAGTATCTATGCCTTTAACGAGAATCGTCGTCTGCAATCCGTACGCTATGCCGCTACCGCGAAGTTTGACCCGGAACATAAAGTCTGGCGTCTGTCGCAGGTTGATGAATCTGATCTGACCAATCCGAAACAGATCACCGGTTCGCAGACGGTGAGCGGCACCTGGAAAACCAACCTCACGCCAGACAAACTGGGCGTGGTGGCGCTGGACCCGGATGCACTCTCAATCAGCGGTTTGCACAACTACGTGAAGTATCTGAAGTCGAGCGGTCAGGATGCCGGACGTTATCAGCTCAATATGTGGAGCAAAATCTTCCAGCCGCTATCCGTGGCGGTGATGATGCTGATGGCGCTGTCGTTCATCTTTGGCCCACTGCGTAGCGTACCGATGGGCGTGCGTGTGGTCACCGGTATCAGCTTCGGTTTTGTCTTCTACGTACTGGACCAGATCTTCGGCCCGCTGACGTTGGTTTATGGCATCCCGCCGATCATCGGCGCACTGTTGCCAAGCGCCAGCTTCTTCTTAATCAGCCTGTGGCTGTTAATGAGAAAATCGTAACCTGATGAACGAATAAAGGGAGCGAAAGCTCCCTTTATTATTGTTAGCAAAGTGTGCTTCGTTCATGCCTGAAAAATCATGAAAATCCAATATATTGCAGTGGTGTAGGCATGATAAGACGCGCCAGCGTCGCATCAGGCAAAGACAAATCGCACCTGACTTACCTTCTTCTCCCTCCCAGCAAACTCCCCAACATTCCACGCACAATCTGATTCGTCACCTGGCGGGCGGCGCTTTTCGCCATTGTTTGCACAACACCATCTTTCTTCCCGCCGCGTGGTCCGGTAGTGCCGAACAAAATATCCTTCAATCCACCAAGAATGCCGTCATCCACCGCCACCTCTTTCCCTTTCACGGCAGGATTATTTTGCTGCTCGGTGCTTGCCTGTACGCCTTTTTGCAACATCTCATAGGCGGATTCCCGGTCCACGTCATCCTCGTACTTGCCATACACCGGAGAGTGATTAATCAAGCCATTACGCTCATCTTCCGTCACCGGTCCCATCCGCGAACAAGGCGCAATCACCATCGCCCGTTCCACCACAGAAGGACTTCCTTTTGCATCGAGAAACGAGATTAACGCCTCGCCGGTCCCCAGTTCCTGGATTGCCTTTTCGGTATCAAATGCCGGATTGGCCCGCATGGTTTGCGCCGCAGCTTTTACCGCTTTCTGATCTTTGGGCGTAAAAGCCCGCAAAGCGTGTTGAACGCGATTACCGAGCTGCCCGAGCACATTATCCGGAATATCAGACGGGTTTTGCGAAACGAACCAGACGCCCACGCCTTTTGAGCGAATAAGCCTTATCACTTGCTCAATCTTATCCAGCAGTACCTGCGGTGCATCGTTAAACAGCAGATGTGCCTCGTCGAAGAAAAACACCAGTTTTGGTTTCTCCAGATCGCCCGCTTCCGGCAATTGTTCATACAACTCTGAAAGCATCCACAGCAGGCTGGCGGCGTACAGTTTCGGCATCTGATAAAGTTTCTCGGCGCTGAGGATATTGATAACGCCTTTACCGTTGGCATCAGTACGCATCCAGTCTTTGATATCCAGCATCGGCTCACCAAAGAAATGCGTTGCCCCTTGCTGTTCCAGCGTCAGTAATCCGCGCTGGATGGCACCAACCGATGCGCTACTAATATTACCGTACTGATTCTGGAATGATTTGGCGTTATCGCCGATGTACTGGGTAATCGCCCGCAAATCTTTAAAGTCGAGCAGTAACAGCCCCTGATCGTCAGCAATGCGGAAGATGATATTTAGCACGCCAGATTGCACATCGTTGAGATTCAACAGCCGCGCCAGCAACAGCGGCCCCAGATCCGAAACCGTCGCCCGCACCGGATGGCCTTTCTCGCCAAAGATATCCCACACCACCACCGGATTGGCATGCGGTTGCCAGTCATTGACGCCGATATTTTTAAGCCTTGCGAGCAGTTTTTCCGACGCCGTTCCTGCCTGCGCGACGCCGGTCAGATCGCCTTTCACATCGGCCATAAACACCGGAACACCGATTTCCGATAGAGACTCCGCCAGTTTTTGCAGCGTGACAGTTTTACCCGTCCCCGTTGCGCCAGTAATCAGCCCGTGACGGTTAGCCATTCCCGGCAGTAAAAACAGTTCTGTGTCCGGCGTGCGGGCAATTAACAGGGGTTCGCTCATGAGATATCCTCCAGTTTCCTGCCTGGAGTATAGGCAACGGCTGTGCACTCTTCACCGCTAAATTAAGCAGATTGCGAGACGCCTTCCAAAGAGATTTAAGTGCCGGGCGACAGGCACCCGGCAAAGAGATCAGAAGTCAGCTTTCAGAACCACGCGGTAACGCGCCTTACCGTCGCGCACATGCTTGATGGCGTCGTTAATTTTCGACATCGGGAACAGTTCGGTGGTCGGCGCAACCTTGCTACGGGCGGCAAAGCGCATCAGCTTTCGCAGCTCATAAGGCGTGCCGGTAGCAGAACCAGAGATGCTGCGGTCGCCCGCAATTAACGTAAAGGCCGGAACAGACAGCGGCGTGAGAACCGCACCGACCGTATGGAAATTACCGCCATAGGTCAGCGCCTCAAAATAAGGCTGCCAGTCGAGGCTGACGTTCACAGTATTGATAATGAGATCAAACTGCTCCGACAGGGCTTTCAGTGCCTGCGGATCGCGGCTATTCACCACTTTATCGGCACCCATCGCCAGTACTTCCTGCTCTTTCGCCGGATTAGAACTAAAGGCCGTCACCTCGCATCCCATTGCGTGCAGAAGTTTTATAGCGATATGCCCCAGCCCGCCAATACCAATTACCCCAACGCGGCTGGTAGCAGTGATATGGTGCATCAACAGTGGTTTAAAGACCGTGATACCGCCGCACAACAGCGGCCCGGCGGACTCGATATCAATATTTTCTGGCAGTGGAATCACCCATTGCCAGTCCGCACGCAACTTCTCGGCAAAGCCACCGCGATTCATAATTGTTGACACCGCGCCTTGCTCGCAGTTGATCTGATTACCGCTAATACAGGCGTCGCAGTGACCACAGCTACGCGCTGTCCAGCCAATCCCGACACGCTGACCGACCTGCAAACCTTTATCCTGCGCGGCGCTCCCGAGTGCCACCACGCGCCCAATCACCTCATGCCCGGCAACCAGCGGATACTGTGAAAATCCCCATTCGTTGTCGATCATCGACAGATCGGAATGGCAGATCCCGCAGTAATCCACCTGCACTTCAATATCTTGTGGCTTCAGCTCACCGGGATCGTACTCATAAACTTCCAGTTCGCCGCCCGCTTCTTTTGCGGCATAGCTTTTTATCATCGACATGCTTTTATCCTTCTCTGGTGTGGTCTGGGAAGTGTAGAGCATGGCAGGGCGGGGTGCCTGGAGTGTGACAAAGGTTACACATCGCGGTATGCAATGCTGAAAATTTCAGCACTTAGCGAGGTGCGAGCAAGCTGGCGCTTGCATGGTGGCGTGCGACAGGTATAATCCACAACGTTTTCCGCATACCTCTTCAGTGCCGAAGTGGCGAAATCGGTAGACGCAGTTGATTCAAAATCAACCGTAGAAATACGTGCCGGTTCGAGTCCGGCCTTCGGCACCATTAGTACTTCCAAGACCATCCGAGAAAGTCCAATTATTCCTTAAAAATCAATGAGTTAAGCGATTTTTACGTCCTGAGTCGTCCGAGGTTGTCCGTTGAAATCCGGATGTCATTGGGGGCATAATTGGGGGCATCTTAACTTCGATTAGAAATGTGCCCCCAAATGAAGCTCAACGCCAGACAGGTCGAGACCGCAAAGCCAAAAGACAAAACCTATAAAATGGCCGATGGCGGCGGTTTGTATCTCGAGGTTTCGGCCAAGGGTTCTAAATACTGGCGCATGAAATACAGACGCCCCTCAGACAAAAAAGAGGATCGCCTCGCTTTTGGTGTTTGGCCTACTGTGACGCTTGCTCAGGCAAGAGCAAAGCGCGACGAAGCTAAAAAGCTGTTAGTGCAGGGCATTGACCCAAAAGCCGAACTGAAAGAAGCTCAGGCCGAGAATTCGGGGGCATATACTTTCGAAACCATTGGCCGTGAATGGCATGCCAGTAACAAGCGCTGGAGTGAAGACCATCGATCACGCGTTCTTCGCTATCTTGAGCTTTATATCTTCCCTCATATCGGTTCGTCCGACATTCGCCAGCTCAAAACTAGCCACCTGTTAGCCCCGATTAAAAAAGTTGATGCCAGTGGAAAGCATGACGTCGCTCAGCGCTTGCAACAGCGCGTTACGGCCATTATGCGTTATGCCGTACAGAACGATTACATCGACTCAAATCCAGCCAGTGATATGGCCGGTGCGCTATCGACAACCAAAGCGCGGCACTATCCTGCTTTGCCCTCTAGCCGCTTCCCAGAGTTTCTTGCTCGTCTTGCTGCATATCGTGGCCGTGTAATGACACGGATCGCGGTCGAGCTTTCCTTACTCACTTTTGTACGTTCCAGTGAGTTACGTTTCGCGCGTTGGGATGAATTCGACTTCGATAAATCTCTTTGGCGTATACCGGCAAAACGAGAAGAAATTAAAGGCGTGCGTTACTCGTATCGTGGCATGAAAATGAAAGAGGAGCATATTGTTCCTCTCAGTCGGCAGGCGATGGTTTTATTAGAGCAGCTCAAGCAAATTAGTGGTGATAAAGAGCTGCTGTTCCCGGGAGATCATGACGCAACTAAGGTTATGAGTGAAAACACGGTAAACAGTGCATTGCGTGCAATGGGATATGACACGAAAACTGAGGTCTGTGGGCATGGGTTCAGAACGATGGCGCGTGGTGCTATGGGTGAGTCAGGGTTGTGGAGTGATGACGCGATAGAGCGACAGCTGAGCCATTCAGAACGTAATAACGTGCGTGCAGCTTATATTCATACTTCTGAGCATTTGGATGAGCGACGTTTAATGATTCAGTGGTGGGCTGATTATCTTGATGAGTTAAATAATAATTACATTACTCCATTTGATTTCGCTAAAATACAAAAAAATTATTAATATTTACATGGAAGGGCTGAAAGAACAGCCCTTCTAATATATTTAATTATTTTTCAGTAATCCTTTATCTTCTAATTCTGTATAGATAGCTAGCGGTAATTTTAAGGAATCATAATCATTATTCCTTAACCATTCCTTCGCCGCACTTACCGAAGGGTTTGAGTTTGGAATGATATTCTCTAGATACGATGCTGTAATTCTAGATAACCCTAGTTCGATGAATACTTGCCCTGCGATAGATGAAACCCCTAGTTCAAGTGATAATGGAAAATCATAGATTTCTTCAGATTTTTTTTCTTGGTTATTTTCAATTAAAGCTTGGCGCAATAAGTCAATATATGCCTTGCCAAGTTGCACATATTTGAATCGCAAGTTATCTTCCACGAAATCAAAAACCTCTCTTACAGTTCTGTCCACATTTACAGGCCTAGTGGAGTTTTTTTCTTTTTTCTTATTTATGGAGAGAGAGATTATCTCCGGCAGAGATTTACCCCTCATCCAATTCAAAGCCATTGAAGTTAGATAGTTAGAAAATTTAGATGTATTATGGTTAAGGATGTATTTATTTATTCTGCTAAAAACACCAACGTAATTTTTGTAAACATCACCTGAAGGATGGCGAGGTATAAGTTCGTCAACTTTACCTTCCTTTATTTTCTGGATAAATCTATTGTACAATCGTTCCTGTCCAAATGGATCAACTGTCCAGTTCAGAGTTAAAACCTCATGAGGTATTTTAAGTGATTCTAATGAGATATAAGTGGCATTTTCAATAGTTTCAAGTTTTGATTTGTCAGATATAGTTCGAAATGATCTTTTAAGAAAATTATGCAAATCTCCTTTTGCGGCTCTGGAGATTAAAAGGCCTGCCGCTGCATCAATATTACTATATGGCGTCACTCCTGAATGATTATTTTTGTCTAATCGTGATATTACTGTGTCAAAATCTTCATTAATTACTTTCTTAAAAGATGAAGTAATTTTGAAGTCTATTTTGGAATCTAAAGGCTTGGTTACCCAATCATCATAGTCAATAAGATAAACATTTCCCGAAAATGCATAACCTAATCTACCTGCCCGCCCTGCGAAATTCCATAGCGATGCTGGATCTAATTTTTCTCCCCTGTTTCCTCGTGTAGGTGTATCAATAAAAACATTCTTTGCAGGCAGATTAACCCCTTGAAAAAGGGTTGTTGTGCAAACTAAAAACTTCAGTTTATTATTCGTGAAATTTTTTTCTAATGTTTCTCTTAATAAGCTTGGCATTTTACCATAATGGTATCCAACCCCTCTCAATACGAGGTTTGCAAGAGAGTAATCCTTGTGGACATGTTTTTTTATAAATTTTGAGAGCTCTTGTAATTCACTGTCATCCTCTAAAAGAGGTAATCCAGAAGATATTTGCTTAGCTACATCTTCTGCATTGGCAGCTCCGGTTCCGTAAACTAAAGACCCCTCATTTTTTCCTAATTCTAATGCGACAGCCGCCAATCTTGTATTTTCATTGGCGAAACCCCTTGTCGATTCTATTTCTCCGATCGGTAATATGTTTGAATTGTCTAATAATGATAATTGTAAGTTGTTTTCTTTTGATGGATCAACTTTGACGATAATTTTGTTTTGAACTACAGGAGATAGATTTGTTTTTTCAATATGGATTGCATCGATTCCAATAATATCTGCTAAATCATCAAAACCTTCAGCACCAGGCGCGAGGAAAACATATTTTGCATTAGGGTTTTGTGTGCTAATTTTATCAAGGCAGTCCTGTAATATCATCCCCCTAATTTCGTCAGAAATTGATTGTGCTTCGTCAATAACTACCAAGTCTATTTTTTCTTCAAAATTATCAAGCAATACTTGAAGTCTTTCCTGTGTTAAAACAAATATCTGCTTATTATATTCGTTATTAATTGTTGGTATGGATGTTACTCTGACTTCATTTTGATATGGTAAAGTCTTGATTATAAATTTTTGTGTTATTTCATTTACTAAAGCACGGGTTGGTGCTATATAAATGGCGGAATTTAATTCGCCGCTAATTATTCTGTTGGCGAGCATTTCCACAACTAAGAACGATTTTCCGGCTGATGTTGGAGCTGATATAGCTTGAGGGACATTCGAGTGCAATGACTCCCATACTCTTTTCTGAAAGTTTGTTAATGTTATTTCTTTGTTGGAGATCTTTATTTTATTTTCATTTTCTATGAAAGATCTTTTTAAGAAGGCATAAAAACTTTCTGGTATAAATCCATTTTCTTGTTGAAGATAAGTTGCTCCAGGGAAGTTGCCCAAAACTCTTAAAAGATTTTCTGACATTTGTTTCAAATAATCATCACCGGTTACTACATTTAAATGGTATGCAATGCTTTGAGCTAAATTCTTATCTTCATCTGACTCAGATTGAGAAAACAAATATGCAGATTCAATTAATCTTTTATAAATAACTATGTTTTCATCGCCAATTTTGCTTTGTTTTGTAGCAAAAGAGGTTCTTTTATGATTTTGCAAAAAAGAGTGTGCAAAAAGAAAACTGAGGTCGTTTTTGAACTCTAAATGTTTTTTTATTTGGCTAATGATTTCAGCAGCTAAAGTGTTCACCAGATAACTCCTTTGCAAAATCTAATTTAAAAGCATCAACGTCAGGTAAGGCAAAGATGTACGCTCTACATTTTTGCGGAGTTGCTCCCGCTTTGGCGAGATCGTTCGTAATAATTTTTATTTTTTCTTCAAAAGTGCTGACGTAATTTTTTTTAAAGTGGTCTAAATGAATGGAAAGTGGGGATTCATCATCAATGGCTATTTTAGATTTATAGCTTTCTTCATTGTAGGCAATTATTCCAACGAAACGCTCTCTGACATTTGATGATTCATTAGAGTAAGGATCAAAGTATTGTATTGCCTTTTTTCGTTCTTCTCCTTCAAGAGACTCTAAATTACTCAAGTCCTGCAGTATTCTGTATTCATTTCTACGACTATTTCTATCGCTTTCAAACCCACTAACTGATTTTGAAAATTGTTCAGAACCGCTATCAAACTCCCTGGTCATTTTAGATTCTAGGTAAAATACCGTCAATGTTCCTTTACTGTCTATGGTTGCATGAATGCCATCAAGACCAAAGACAGGCATTTCAGAGGATGTCTTAAGAGCCATTTTTGAGACTAATTGTGACGCTTTTAAAAAATGAATTGCTATACAATATGATATTAGCTCACCAACTTCACCATAACGTAAGTTAGCATTTTTCACTCGTTGTTCGAACTTTTCAGGGGGTTCACCATTTTTTATTTTTACAGCACTTTCTAATTTGTATTTCATAAAAAGGCTGCGTGCTTCCCTTGCAAGTTCACTATAAAGTCTTGCCTCATCCTTTCCCTCACTTCGTGCTAACTCTTTTCGTTTAACTATCACTGGATGAGGAATGCAATAATGAACTAATTCTAAAAATAGAGTTTCCGCAAGCTCTTTGTCTTTAGGTAGATCTTCTTTGAATCCGAGGCATAGAAGATTAACTTTTACTGGATCTGTAGACTGACACTCTTTAGCAAGTAATACGATATTACTCAACCCATATACAGGATTGTATATTTTATGTAATGAATTAGTATCTTCAGCATTCATTCCCTGTTCAACCTCTAAGTCTAAAGTTGTGATTTGAAGCCGTTCTAATCAGTTCTTTAGGAGTTATCTGATTACTGATAATGCCAGCAGTATGCGTTATAAAAAATGAGCTATCAAGTAACAGCGTTGTGCCTGTGACTGACATCTAATCAGATGATTGGGTGGGAATCTTATGAAAATAGCCCATCCTTTTATATCTCAGCGTGCGCAGCCCCGCCCGCCTGCCCGCTTCGCTTAACAGACTGGTTTTCATGCACCCCGTAAATCGCCTCAGGAGCCGCCACACAAGAGCTTTTGCGTCAAAAATGATGCATGACAGTCATGCGTTTTCATGCGCCATAGACATGCACTCGTGCGCTCTCAGGCCAGCCAGGAAAAAGGCGTAAAAAATCCCGGCGCTGGACCGGGAGTATGTGGGAGGTTTTTGCTAATCAGACCGGTATTGGCTGACGGCTTGATAGCTTTGACGCGGAGCCATAGCGATTGAGAGTTTCCTTGCGCTTTTCAGGCGTTTCCGGTTCATCTGATACATGTTCATTGCGCCAGGGCTTCATAATTATCGTATCCACACTCTCCAGTGCAGTAAACGTGCAAGAACATTCCAGGTTCTGACACTGATACCATGAGCGTTTAACCGACGGCGCTTCATAGGCGGCTGTTCTGGCATGTGCAACTGTGCCGCATTCCGGACATTTAAGTGCCATTAATATCACTCCTGCATATCGTCAATGTAATTCAGGCGTTGCCGAAAGCGTAGATGTTGTGCCGGGGTGTAAGTGCCATGACAATCTCGGATCATCAGGGGATCAGGTATCACACCAGATTCATCCAGAATCTCACGATAAACATCGGCAATTTCAGGTGTGGTTGTTGCCAGCTGGCGAACCAGTGCACTGCGTAACATACGGGATGCAACTTCCAGTCCTCCACGCCCCTTAAGAAACGGAGCCAGCGCAGATGTCAGAGCTGTTCCATTCACCTGCATGAAACTGCTGAGAGCTTCTTCTGTACAGGCCTCCATCAGTAAATGCTGCGAGTAAATGCATTCACGTGCAGCACAGTTAATTTGCCATTCCAGCACATCCAGGCGCTCTCGCTGTAATTCGAGCTGTCGGGCATAGTTTGCTGGTTTTTCATTGGCAGTGAGAAGGGTATCGATCTGCAGTTCAACGGCTTTTCTGTTCTTAGTGTGAGTAACCCAAAGAGTACGGGCATTTCGAAAACTGGCAAACGCCTGTCCGGGAGTGGCTCGGGTCGTCATACTAATTTCCTCTTCTCCGCAACCTCCTGAAGGACCTTCATTTTATTAAGGGCAGCTGGTGACGGGAGTTTGCGGAAATCAGCAAGGGCCGCATAATCCGGTGCAATACCCGCCAGTTTTAACACAGGGTCGTGCTCCGGCATCGCATCGTTAGAGAGTGACGGTTCGGTGATATGTTTACGAATAAGGTCTTTAAGCACAGTGTCCGGATCATTCACGGAATGGACCACACCGGTAACAGCGCTGGCTTTCCGGCCCATCGTGGTTTTAAGCAGACTAAGAGTCTGGATTAACGCTTTACCATGCGACTGCATGAAATCTTCCCAGATTTGTTTTGCGCGGATCTCCATAAGGGTGTTGTGTGCGCTGATATACTGCCCGGCTAACTTCCCGGCTTCCTGCGGTAAAAATGCATTCTCTCTCTCCTCGGATGCAAGCAGTTCATCAAAATCCTCAAGCGTTTCGCGCCCCAGCGCAATTTCCGTGCGCAGTTTTTTCATTTCCTTTGTCACCATGCCCCGACTTTCACGAAACAGCGTGCGCCACTCCTCATTCAGGGCGTTCGTCGTGGCTTCCATTTCTGCGCGGTGCTGGCGGATTGTCGCAAGGTTATCGGCAGCGGCTTTCTGCTTGCGTCGTACTTCAAGCCACTCATTTCTGGCGGCATTCAGGGTTTCCAGTGCCCGCTGCGTTACAGCCGGAAAAGAGGAAAGGTTGTTGTTCTCTGCGGTGTTGTTCATGACTTCTCCTGTCGGATTGATTCGTTAAGTCAATTGTGTCGTGGCTTACACAAGCACACTACTGGAGGGGGTTGTGCCACCTTCAGAACAATGACCTTGTTCTGGCTAGCCAGGAAAGGCCTCGTCTGATTAAGTCTGTTTCACTTTTGCTTTAACTATTCACTACTATTCACTTTGGTAAAAAAATAGATAATACAGTTAGTTAAAAGGTGAATGGTTGAAGGGACAGTATTCATGGACTGTTCATGACTGTTCACAGGAGACAAAAAATAGTTATGATATTTTTTCATAATGGATTGTGTTTTTATTCTTCATGGTTATTTTATTTTTTCTCCTCACCACTATTCACCCTTATTCCGTAGTATTCAACAGGCGGTGAAATAGACAGCATATTTTTGCTGGGGAATAACATTTTCGCCTCATACTATGCTATTGCATTTTGGGCTGAACTTTATAAAACTAGACCCGTCCGGTTCTTCATGGATTCATCTGGATATATTTTTAGATTAAATAAGTGAGGTTATTTATCATCGAGGTTTTTATGCAAATATAATGTTTCTGAGCTGTATGCAATTCCTAAATATGTCCGGAGGTAGGGGCTCGCAATGCTTTTTGTAGAAGTTGTGTGCCTTGCTGTACGGACTCAGGTTTTAGCACCATCACGCGCCATAGTTCAGGGGTAGCAAACCCGGGATGAATGTTAGTTCCTATTGATGTTCCTGTATTTATAGTTCGCAAGCATTGTATCTATTATGTCGTTTTATGTGGTTTGATATGATTTTAAATTCCATAAAATCAATATGTGACGCTAAATAAATAACGCGTGCGCAAGCGAACTATATAAACATAATAAGGAGCTACCTGGAACTGGATGAATTTATCCGGACTGATGTGGAAATTAAAGAGGGTAGGTAAATGCATAATATTTCTGTTTCTGCGCCAGCTCCCGCTGCGCCATTATTTCCTGTGCAGAACCAGCACGAGCGATTTTTACGTCTGCCTGAGGTGATGCACTTGTGCGGTTTGTCCCGTTCGACCATTTACGACCTGATCAGCCGCGATGCATTCCCGAAGCAGATCCCGCTTGGGGGTAAAAATGTCGCTTGGGCACAGTCTGAGGTCAACGCATGGATGTCGGACCGTATCAGGGCCCGTGGGCGGGGACGTGATGCATGATGATGCCTGAACACATTAAACACCTTTTTTCTGGCTTGCATCCAGTCGCCATTTCCAGGTATAGTTTTTCCGCTGTCGCAAAATCGGCAGCCGGAATTGGCGTTCCGTATAACTTATTGGCGACAACTGACGCGCCTTGCGTCTTTTTTTACGTCGTAGCTCAGGCACACCCATTTTCCGGGCTGTGGTGTTTATGTGTACACCGTGGTTCTTTCGAGATAATGGCAGTCCGGGCGGGGCAGCCTTCGGGCTGGCCGGTTTCCAATAAGGCCGGTTACGCCAACCCCGTTCGGGCTGCCACCAGTGAAATTGGCGTTTCCGGTGGTAGCAATAACCGCTACTTATTGGAGGCTGCCATCATGGCTACAATCCTCACCCCGTCATACCCGCAATATATCTTTGTGTTTGCCGCAATCCGCCGTGCTGACACTCAACCCCGTATCTGTATGCTCCGCACTGTCGCCTGCGATGAGCGATCCGCGCGCCTGTCCCTTGTCCGTGATTATGTGCTCTCCCTCTCTGCACGACTGCCCGCCGGGGAGGTAACGCTATGAACCAGTTTGAGATTTCCTACGACGATGTTGTACGCCTGAAACATTTACGCAATGTGGGTGAGTATGTTACCGGCATGGCTGCCCTGCAGGACTGTTATGAAAAGCCAGTAGGCGCTCAATGCGAGCAACTGGTTTCTCTCATTTATCTGATGACTGAGCAACTGGATGAAGTGGTGCAGTACTGCCATGACAATCTGATGAACGCGGAGGTGGCCTGATGAAATCATGTGAATCTCATCTGGCACTTCGTGCCGCTCTGTATCGCCGTGCCGTAGCATGTGCCTGGCTGGCTCTCAGCAACCAGCAGGAATGTTATTCCGTCCTGACGCTCGCTGAACTTGAAGATGCTATAGCCCGCGAGCTGGAAGGATTCTATCTGCGCCAGCATGGGCAGCAAAGAGGATTGGAAATTGCCTGCGCATTGCTTTCGGATCTGATGGAGTCGGGACCGCTTAAAGCCTGTCCGGTTCTCTCACTGCTCGGAATGACGGTAATGGATGAACTTTGCTCCCGTCACCTCAACAAACCCGCGCTGCACTAAGGAGGGCCGCACAATGTCAGGAATGAAAGTTAGCCAGGCTGAGAAAGCAGCTCGCGGTCACTGGTCAAGCATTTTACCCGCGCTGGGCGTAAACGTACTGAAAAATCGACATCAGCCCTGTCCGGTCTGTGCCGGGAAAGACCGTTTTAGATTTGATGACCGGGAGGGGCGGGGAACGTGGTTCTGTAACCAGTGCGGGGCGGGTGATGGCCTGACACTTGTGAGTAAAGTGCTGGACGTAGACATCAGTGAAGCTGCAGACAGAATAAATGGCGTGACCGGAAATCTGCCTCCAGTATCTCAGGAAATACTTGTATCTGATGCCGTTGATAAAGAAGCCAAGAAACAAGCCGCAGCATTGCTGGCTGCCCGTTTGCTTGAGAAATCCCGCCAGACCACTGGCAATGCCTATCTGACGGGTAAAGGGTTTTCTGCACTGTCTTGCCGGGAATTAACCTCCATACATAAAGTCGGTGGTGTGACGTTCCGCGCGGGAGATCTTATCGTTCCACTGTATGCAGATGGAGAGCTGGTAAATCTGCAGTTAATCAACGCAGATGGGGGAAAATGCTTCCTTAAAGGTGGTCAGGTTAAGGATGCGTTTTACCTGGTAGAAGGTACTACCAAAGCAGCGAAACGACTCTGGATAGCGGAAGGATATGCCACTGCACTCACTATAAACTTTCTGACTGGCGATGCTGTCATGGTGGCCTTTTCTTCCGTCAATTTCCTTTCTCTGGCGAGCATTGCCTGCAGCCAGTACCCAACGCACCAGATAATTATTGCTGCTGACCGCGATCTCAATGGTGCAGGGCAAACAAGGGGCGTAGTTGCTGCTAGGGCCTGCAATTGCACAATGGTACTCCCGCCAGTGTTTGGTGACTGGAACGATGCCTTCACTCAGAATGGCGAAGAAGCCACCCGGCAGGCAATTTATGAAGCTATAAAACCAGCCGTTGCCAGCCCCTTCGACACAATGAGCGAAGCTGAATTTACCGCGCTGAGCGTCAGCGAAAAAGCGCAGAGGGTAGTGAATCACTATAAAAATGCGCTGGCAGTAGATCCTAACGGGCAGCTCCTTTCGCGCTATGAAGCGGGTGCCTGGAAAGTTATATCTTACGCAGATTTTGCCCGTGATGTGGCTGCGCTGTTTCAGCGCCTCGGCGCGCCTTTTTCATCCGGGAAAATTGCCTCTCTCGTGGAAACCCTCAAACTGATTGTTCCGCAACAGCAGAATCCGGCGCGGCAGTTGATCGGGTTTCGCAACGGCGTGCTCGATACCCGGACAGGATTTTTTAGCCTGCACGATAAGAAGCACTGGTTGCGTACGTTGTGCGAGGTGGATTACACACAGCCCGTTGACGGCGAGGCTCTGGAAACTCATGCCCCTGCATTCTGGCGCTGGCTGGACAGGTCTGCAGGTTTTAAACCTGAAAAGCGGGACATTATTCTGGCAGCATTGTTTATGGTGCTGGCTAACCGCTATGACTGGCAGCTGTTTCTGGAGGTCACTGGCCCCGGAGGAAGCGGCAAAAGTATCCTGGCTGAAATCGCAACCATGCTGGCAGGTGAGGATAACGCCACCTCGGCAACCATTGAAATGCTTGAGTCACCGCGAGAACGAGCCGCGTTAATAGGTTTTTCACTAATTCGACTTCCCGATCAGGAGAAGTGGAGCGGTGACGGGGCCGGACTAAAGGCCATCACTGGCGGCGATGCGGTATCCGTTGATCCTAAATACCAGAACGCCTATTCAACCCACATTCCGGCGGTCATCCTGGCTGTGAACAATAATCCGATGCGTTTCACGGACCGTAGCGGTGGAGTTTCACGCCGTAGGGTGATCCTGCACTTCCCCGATCAGATAGCCCCAGAAGAACGCGATACTCAGCTCAAAGAGAAAATTGCCAGTGAGCTGGCGGTGATTGTTCGCCAGCTTATGCAGCGTTTCAGCGATCCAATGAGCGCAAGAGCATTACTTCAGGCGCAGCAGAATTCCGATGAAGCACTCACCATCAAACGTGATGCCGATTCAGCGTTTGATTTTTGCGGCTACCTTGAAGTCTTACCTGATACCACGGGCATGTTTATGGGTAACGCTAATATTGTTCCCCGTCAGCCTCGCACATACCTTTACCATGCCTATCTGGTCTACATGGAGGCCAACGGTTATAAAAATACGCTCAGTCTTACCATGTTTGGCAAGGGGCTACCGCTAATGCTCAAGGAGTATGGGGTGCAATATGAGAAACGGCGAACCAATCAGGGAATGCAGACGAACCTCACTTTAAAAGAGGAAAGCAATGCAGACTGGCTACCTAAGTGCGATGGCCCCGCAGCCAATTAACGAATCATCGACCCGGCGAATGCCGGGTTTTTTATGCCCTAAAAGCCGAATGTAGAGTTTGCTGTTCACTCTTCACTTAACGGTTAACATTTATAATATTGATATTTAAAGTGAAAATATGATTGTGAACAGTGTGCATGGTTTTCTTAAGAAAAAGTATTTTTGGGCTGCGAGTATCTCCGGTTAGGATCCGTTTCACGGAACCTAACCGGGAGAAAACGTTCACTTTGCTCCCAACTAATTAAAATTGAGACACAATACATAAATGCAGAAAAAAAACAGGGGGCACAAAAGGGGGCATTGGTATGCTAAATGAAAATAAAGTTGTTTACTTACAGTGTTTTGCATGATGATTTGAGTCCGGCCTTCGCACCTTCGCACCTTCGCACCTTCGCACCATCGGAACATCAATAGACGTCAACGGACGTTTTTTTTATGACTGAAATCCGCGCCACACAAGGCTTTTCGCTATTTTTCGCTCAACCTAAGTCAACCTACATCAACTTACTGATGTGGATACAGCTACAGCTGCGGCTATATCCCGATTCGATAATGTTTGTACCCACACAAAACCCTTGAAAGGCTACAAGGCTGAAATTGTCTAAACCATAGAGATGATTTTTATGATCCAGTCTTTCTCTTGTTGAGATAGTTCCAGTTTGCTCACTCGTGTTAAGAAGGTATTGATCACCTGAACATCCGAATTGGTGAGCCTATTTAATAGAGCGGGTGGTATACCTTTACTAACAATTGCTTTGCGGTGACTTTCGTAGTTTTTATTACTCATTGGTGATCCTCAAATATCATTGTATGGCGGCATTGATCGTTTCCAGCAACCTTTACTTACTCACTTCAAACTGCATCCTCGTAGACTGTTCCACTACAATAATCGAAAAGGCGCGGATGTCCATTCAGGTATCCCGCTAATACGTATAGCAATAACAATGGTTTATGCGGTGCGCGCTGTTCACCCTTATGCCAGATTTTTATATTGGCAATTGCCTGCTGTAGCGATTTACTGGAAGCCATTGATATCCCTGGCAGTGAAATAATTGCGATCATGCTCGCAAATTTTCTGCTGTTCAAGCCTGCAAGTGAAGATATATTACCTTGATCTCATTTGTTTTTTTGCTGCTTGTTCTGAGAACGTATAAGGACATTCTCCATGAATAAACTCCCCGATCATCTTCCTCGGCGGTATATCATCAAAGCTATTCATTTATGGGATGCGGGAGAAACTCATCAGTTCCAGCCTGCACGGTTGTATGAGATTGAATATCATGGCCGACGTTACCCCTCGAAGGCGATTGCTGGTATCGCAGCGACATTGATGACGGGGACGCAATTTACCCCTGCGGATTTCACCGGCGGAATAAAATCTAAATGCGTCAAGCTACTTATAGATCAGGGATTTCATATTCATCAGGATAAAGCCGCTGCGGCTCCCATAGCCGATGTTCTGTTCCCGGATGAGTTGCCGTCGCAGGGGACCTACGTTGAAGGTGCGGCGATAAAGGTGACGGTAAACCGCTATGAACGCGATAAAAAAGCTCGCGAGAAAGCAGTCGAACATCACGGATGCCAGTGCAACGTATGCGGTGTTGATCTGGTGAAGATCTATGGCGATATCGCTGAGGGTTTTATCCATATGCATCACCTGGTGCCGCTTTCAGCCATTAAAGAGGATTACCAGCTGGATCCAGTTAATGATTTACTTCCTGTGTGCCCTAATTGCCATGCGATGCTGCACCGGCGCAAACCACCGTTTACGCCGGAGGAGTTAAAAGCGCTGATGGATGCGAATAAATCAAATTAATGAACGCTCACCTTTCGCGCCAAAACTGCAAAATTGCTTCTACAAACCTGTCAGAAATAATCCCCCGACGGGCTGCCGCGCTGAAATGACTGCTTCGCAGTGCCGTCGTCCAGTTCTCCGGTGACCGGTACGCTGAACCGTAATATCCCGTGCTTAAATCGTCCGGATCTTCATCAGGCGCGTTCGTCAGTCCTCTTTCACCTTGTTGCTGGAAGTCGACGAAAATAATATTGGCTAAAACATTATTTTGATAATTGCCATAAATAACTTCATACGCATGAGGGAAATTTTCTTTCCAGTACCAGGTGGTATCGCCGCAAAACCATGGTGCGTCAGTAATATTATTAAGCTGAGAATGGTATTGTTTTAGATCCCTACGAAAGGCTTCAACCATATGATTAAAGTGTTGAGGATGTGACGCGTAGTCACTGGTCATTAAGTCAAATTCGCCTTGCATCCAGCATACGCCGAGGAATTTGTTCTGCGGGTTTTTTACCAGTGCGGCTCGCGTTCTGCTGACTAAATCCTGGTATAGCGGAGTATCCGTTCCCCAACGACAAGCATCATGGCTGGCTCCGTGCCGTTCTGAATATGTCCCTTCGCTGCCCGCTGTAAAAGCCGATCCGCCACGGCAACATGGAACGATGAGAACCCCTGCATTATCAGGAATAAAGGGTAGTAATTTCCGTGCAATATGCAGTGCCTGGCCAACGGTGCCGTACTGTGTTTGATGATTCGTTGCCAGAGGATGGTGATAACCCTGCATATCCTGAACATCGTGTGGGCAGTGAGTCAGTGGAATAATGTCGTTAAAGTGACATGACGGGCCTCCGGGATGCGTATGCGCAAATCTCGCTAATTGTTTAATTCTGGGATGAAGCGCATCTTCACTGTCCGGTAATGGCAGTCCTTCGCCATACGCCATGGCATTAGACTGACCAGCAACGGTAAGAACATAGTAATAATCGGGCGATATTATTGCGTCCATATAATTTTCGCGTAATTGAAATGGTAAATTGATAGCAGGGCCCCTTTACCGGGGCCCTGAAGCGTTAGTTTTGTACTGTGACTTTATTATCCTTCACAGTGATCAAAACTGAATCCGTCACCGCTTTGCCGCCTGCAGTTTCACCGCCAATAATTAATAAACTATTATTCCAGGGCAATGATACTCCGTAGGCCCGACCTTGCGATAATTCACCCGATTTATCCCATTTCCCGTTATGCCAAAGATGAATATCAGCGCTATATGATTTTTTCAGGCCTTCATGCGCATAGTTCTTACCGTTCTGGTAATTTTCTCGTGAACCTTTGAATCCGGCCCCTCCGGCAAATATAAGAGAATCATTGCTTACCCCCGCAAAACCGCCAGCGACGCCATCTGGTGATGAGACGGGAGCAAGCTTATTCCATTTTAAATTATTACCGGTGAAATCAAGTTCAAATACGGCATCCGTTCGCAATCCTGGTTTGGCTTCGCCATTAATAAGCCAGGTTTTATCACCTTTATTAACAACCGCCGCACCAGCCGTTCCGTACCAGGCAGATTCGCCAGCGTAACTCCATTGCTGTGTTGAGGGATCAAAAGACAACAGAAACTTATTGAAGAAATAATCTTCTGCTTTTTTGTCAAAATAGTGAGCGTTGATTTTATCTACAGCGGTTTGATCTTTTCCAGCCTCGTTGAGATCTTCAAAATAGCCATTGAAGATATTCTGGTTAACACCGCCAGTAACATAAGCCTTGCCGTTGTGTACAAAAGTCACATGGCCCGCCATGCCCACCGGCGCGTGCGACATCAATTTAACCCAACTATTGGTTTTGGGGTTGTATTTGTGTACATCATTAAATACCTGAGTCAAGCCCTCGCTGTTTTTGCCAATGCCGCCAAACACATACAGATTGCCATCAATAAATGCAGAGGTTGCTTGATCTCTTGGTCCACCAGGGAATGCAGCTAACGCTTTCCATTTTTTATCTTTGGCCTGTGTATCCAGCTTGTACCATGCCGTACCTGCGCTACCTAAACCAATGTAGACAGTGTCGTTATCAATTGCTCCGGTACCACTTTTAAATGGCACAGGAGTTTCCGGTAATACAGACGCGTTTGCGGCAAATGAAGCCATCATGATAGCAAGCGCCGTTATTGTTTTATTCATTGTGACTGTCTCCTGTCTACTACAGTTTAAATGACACACCAATGCGATAACTGTTTTCCGATAAATTATCTCTGCCGTTGTAAACACCCTGACGGTCAAGGTAGTCATATTCTATGTATGGCGTAATATCCGGCGTCATATGGTATTGTAGAACAAATGCATTTTCCGTCGCCCATTTCTTATGGTTTGCATAGCGATAATCGTTCTGTTTGCTGTATAGCGTCGTTTGCCATGCGAAGGTGAAATCACTATTAATATGGTAAGTGACATATCCATCCCAACGATGAACGTTATCACGAGACATATCACCGGATAAGTCTTGTTGTCGGTAAGCTTTCCAGTCGTAACGATAGCGAATGCCAAAATTAAGATCTTTTGTCGCGTCCCAGGACAGTTTTACGTAGGGTCCGTAGCGTGTGCCGTTGCTGCTAAAATGCGTTAACATTCCCGGGCGCACCGTCCATTGATCATCAAGTTTAATCGCGTAATTAACATCAACCTGAACATCATTGAGTGCGGTATTTTCCTTTTTATTATCATGAATGGTATTCCAGGTATTACTTTCCATACTTGCCCACCATCCATTTTGCCATCCCTCACTGACTTTGAGTCGAGTCTCATAGGCATGGCTTCCACTACGATATCCACCACGTACGTCCAGTGTCGCAGCTTGAGAAATTAATGGTGACGAAAAGCACAGTAATAATACGCCAGAAAGTATTTTAGCCTTTTTCATAAATTTCACTCATTTGTAGGAAACAGAAAGCAATACAAAGCCCGCATAAACAATTAGCATTTATGTTGTGTAATATTTTTTTGCCAGGCTTATAGTGTCTTTGGCAACCGGTAGCTGTATTTTATATTTTTTGTATAAGGTCTCCTGTGAAAAATCTCTTTTCACATTATTTAAATAAACAGAGAGCCAGATTAAATACCTGAGTATAAAATCTCTTCTGATGTTTAATTGATTTGAATGTTCGTAAGCTATATCACTTACTCAATCCATTTTACCCAGAGTCATAAAATAGAGTGTCTGTTGATCTCATTTTCATATTCCTTTCAGACTGAAGTGCATTTTCATCACCCGATGTGAAAGAACTGAAGTGATGTTTGCCATAGATTGCGAGATGCCCTGTCTCATTGACTATCTTGGTGCACCTTTATACCTGTTATACCAGATCAAAAATCACGCAATCCATACAACAAAACCAGATTTGCAATTCGTGTCACAAAATATGTCGATATTTTTCTAAGAAGAAGATGCCATGTGAAGCCAAACGAACACTTGCGGAGGCCTTCACAAACCAAGGGTTGTTATTTAATTATCTGTTTTATAAGTAATTTATTTAGAGTATAAACAAGGAAAGATTTGCAAGATAACTCAGTGGGCGTGGTGAAAATAAGTGTTTACCCGCCATCAGGCTGAGCATAATTCTCATCATGAAATATGTTTCCTGGTTTGTGGCTTGTAGCTGGTCACTCCTGAAGTCTCTCTGGAGAGGCTTGTTGATGTTGGTGTTTTCAGGATGATGTTTCACTTAGCTTGTTTGCCGAATAGCCCGGCGAACAGCTGTGATTGAGGAAGGTTTAAGTCGCAGTGACCAAAGCCATATTTACCAACGGATGCAGATGAAAAAATCATCTCCTGCTTTCCCCCATATCTCCAGGATAAAAAGGAATGTAACAATCTCATGAACTAAACTGACGAACCAGCCAGGAATAATCGCTAGGGACCTAAGAATTAGCCTGATAATAGCTACTAAGAAATTACTGCGTTCCATGAAATAGCCATTTTGTGGCAAATGGAGTTGTCTAATAATGTCATATGTGAGACGGATAGTTGAACGAATATTAAATTTTGCTGAATTTTTTATGTTGATTTTACTTGTTACAGAACATATCACATGATATATAGATAAGATTAGTTGCATTAATGATGAGGGTTATTATTAGATTCGTATCCGATTGATAAATATATAAAGGTACATAGCATGCAAGAGCATAGCGTTTGTATGGCAACGTTATTATAAGTAACTGTTGCTACTCCATTTAAGTTCACTCAGAAGAACTGGTCCACTTACGTTAGTTATTAAGCAAACGTTCGCTTTTATAAACATAATCAGGATAAAAATGTTGGATTATTGCTAACCCAGCACAGCTAGTGCGCGTCTGTAATTATAAGGGAAAAACGATGAAGAATAAGGCTGATAACAAAAAAAGGAACTTCCTGACCCATAGTGAAATCGAATCACTCCTTAAAGCAGCAAATACCGGGCCTCATGCAGCACGTAATTATTGTCTGACTTTGCTTTGTTTTATTCATGGTTTCCGGGCGAGTGAAATTTGTCGATTGAGGATTTCGGATATTGATCTTAAGGCAAAGTGTATATATATCCATCGATTAAAAAAAGGCTTTTCAACAACGCACCCGCTATTGAACAAAGAAGTTCAGGCTTTAAAAAACTGGTTGAGTATCCGTACTTCGTACCCGCATGCTGAGAGCGAATGGGTATTTTTATCGCGTAAGGGAAATCCGCTTTCTCGGCAACAGTTTTACCATATTATCTCGACTTCCGGTGGTAATGCCGGGTTGTCACTGGAGATTCATCCGCACATGTTACGCCATTCGTGTGGTTTTGCTTTGGCGAATATGGGAATAGATACGCGACTTATCCAGGATTATCTTGGGCATCGCAATATTCGTCATACTGTCTGGTATACCGCCAGCAATGCAGGGCGTTTTTACGGCATCTGGGATAGAGCCAGAGGACGACAGCGTCACGCTGTTTTATAGAGATAGTTGAGATACCAGGGATGGTGTTAAAAACTACATTATTCTTACGATATATCAAAAATGATTAACCATTTATTAATTGATGTTATTGTAAGTGTGATTATTAATTTTCATAATAAACATTAAGTTAACCATATCCATACAAAATACAATGGTTTATGTTCTTCAAAATAAATAAACAAAATCATTCATAAATTTACACATCACTTAAATTCTCCTGTTTCCGCACTTTTTTCTTTATTTTTTAAGCAACTGGAAGTTAATCCACTGCAATCTATTGTTATATTGAATCAAATCAATGAAAATAGATGTTATCACATCAGTGATATTTTATTTTTGTATGATATTTAATGTAATTGACTGATAGCCACATCACTTCGTGTGTGGTTATCTTTTTATCTATTGGGCTAATTTTGACCGATTGAGGTTTCCTATAGGTATTCATTCAAATATATCTCAGTTAGGAGTACTACTATTGTGAGTAAACGTCGTTATCTTACCGGTAAAGAAGTTCAGGCCATGATGCAGGCGGTTTGTTACGGGGCAACGGGAGCCAGAGATTATTGTCTTATTCTGTTGGCATATCGGCATGGGATGCGTATTAGTGAACTGCTTGATCTGCATTATCAGGATCTTGACCTTAATGAAGGTCGAATAAATATTCGCCGACTGAAGAACGGATTTTCTACCGTTCACCCGTTACGTTTTGATGAGCGTGAAGCCGTGGAACGCTGGACCCAGGAACGTGCTAACTGGAAAGGCGCTGACCGGACCGACGCTATATTTATTTCTCGCCGTGGGAGTCGGCTTTCTCGCCAGCAGGCCTATCGCATTATTCGCGATGCCGGTATTGAAGCTGGAACCGTAACGCAGACTCATCCTCATATGTTAAGGCATGCTTGCGGTTATGAACTGGCGGAGCGTGGTGCAGATACTCGTTTAATTCAGGATTATCTCGGGCATCGAAATATTCGCCATACTGTACGTTATACCGCCAGTAATGCTGCTCGTTTTGCCGGATTATGGGAAAGAAATAATCTCATAAACGAAAAATTAAAAAGAGAAGAGGTTTGATTTAACTCATTGATAATAAAGTTAAAAAACAAATAAATACAAGACAATTGGGGCCAAACTGTCCATATCATAAATAAGTTACGTATTTTTTCTCAAGCATAAAAATATTAAAAAACGACAAAAAGCATCTAACTGTTTGATATGTAAATTATTTCTCTTGTAAATTAATTTCACATCACCTCCGCTATATGTAAAGCTAACGTTTCTTTGGCTCGACGCATCTTCCTCATTCTTCTCTCCAAAAACCACCTCATGCAATATAAAAATCTATAAATAAAGATAACAATAGAATATTAAGCCAACAAATAAACTGAAAAAGTTTGTGCGCGATGCTTTCCTCTATGAGTCAAAATGGCCCCAAATGTTTCATCTTTTGGGGGAAAACTGTGCAGTGTTGGCAGTCAAACTCGTTGACAAAACAAAGTGTACAGAACGACTGCCCATGTCGATTTAGAAATAGTTTTTTTAAAGGAAAGCAGCATGAAAATTAAAACTCTGGCAATCGTTGTTCTGTCGGCTCTGTCCCTCAGTTCCGCAGCGGCTCTGGCCGATACTACGACGGTAAATGGTGGGACCGTTCACTTTAAAGGGGAAGTTGTTAACGCCGCTTGCGCAGTTGATGCAGGCTCTGTTGATCAAACCGTTCAGTTGGGACAGGTTCGTACCGCTAGCCTGAAGCAGGCTGGAGCAACCAGCTCTGCCGTTGGTTTTAACATTCAGCTGAATGATTGCGATACCACTGTTGCCACAAAAGCCGCTGTTGCCTTCTTAGGTACGGCAATTGATGCTACGCATACTGATGTACTGGCTCTGCAGAGTTCTGCTGCGGGTAGCGCAACAAACGTTGGTGTGCAGATCCTGGACAGAACGGGTGCTGCGCTGGCGCTGGACGGTGCGACATTTAGTTCAGAAACAACCCTGAATAACGGAACCAATACCATTCCGTTCCAGGCGCGTTATTTTGCAACCGGGGCCGCAACCCCGGGTGCTGCTAATGCGGATGCGACCTTCAAGGTTCAGTATCAATAACCTACCCAGGTTCAAGGACGTCATTACGGGCAGGGATGCCCACCCTTGTGCGATAAAAATAACGATGAAAAGGAAGAGATTATTTCTGTTAGCGTCGTTGCTGCCAATGTTTGCTCTGGCCGGAAATAAATGGAATACCACGCTGCCCGGCGGAAATATGCAATTTCAGGGCGTCATTATTGCGGAAACTTGCCGGATTGAAGCCGGTGATAAACAAATGACGGTCAATATGGGGCAAATCAGCAGTAACCGGTTTCATGCGGCAGGGGAAGATAGCGCACCGGTGCCTTTTGTTATTCATTTACGGGAATGTAGCACGGTGGTGAGTGAACGTGTGGGTGTGGCGTTTCACGGTGTCGCGGATGGTAAAAATCCGGATGTGCTTTCCGTGGGAGAGGGGCCAGGGATAGCCACCAATATTGGCGTAGCGTTGTTTGATGATGAAGGAAACCTCGTACCGATTAATCGTCCTCCAGCAAACTGGAAACGGCTTTACTCAGGCTCTACTTCGCTACATTTCATCGCCAAATATCGTGCTACCGGGCGTCGGGTTACTGGCGGCATCGCCAATGCCCAGGCCTGGTTCTCTTTAACCTATCAGTAATTGTTCAGCAGATAATGTGATAACAGGAACAGGACAGTGAGTAATAAAAACGTCAATGTAAGGAAATCGCAGGAAATAACATTCTGCTTGCTGGCAGGTATCCTGATGTTCATGGCAATGATGGTTGCCGGACGCGCTGAAGCGGGAGTGGCCTTAGGCGCGACTCGCGTAATTTATCCGGCAGGGCAAAAACAAGTGCAACTTGCCGTGACAAATAATGATGAAAATAGTACCTATTTAATTCAATCATGGGTGGAAAATGCCGATGGTGTAAAGGATGGTCGTTTTATCGTGACGCCTCCTCTGTTTGCGATGAAGGGAAAAAAAGAGAATACCTTACGTATTCTTGATGCAACAAATAACCAATTGCCACAGGACCGGGAAAGTTTATTCTGGATGAACGTTAAAGCGATTCCGTCAATGGATAAATCAAAATTGACTGAGAATACGCTACAGCTCGCAATTATCAGCCGCATTAAACTGTACTATCGCCCGGCTAAATTAGCGTTGCCACCCGATCAGGCCGCAGAAAAATTAAGATTTCGTCGTAGCGCGAATTCTCTGACGCTGATTAACCCGACACCCTATTACCTGACGGTAACAGAGTTGAATGCCGGAACCCGGGTTCTTGAAAATGCATTGGTGCCTCCAATGGGCGAAAGCACGGTTAAATTGCCTTCTGATGCAGGAAGCAATATTACTTACCGAACAATAAATGATTATGGCGCACTTACCCCCAAAATGACGGGCGTAATGGAATAACGCAGGGGGAATTTTTCGCCTGAATAAAAAGAATTGACTGCCGGGTGATTTTAAACCGGAGGAATAATGTCATATCTGAATTTAAGACTTTACCAGCGAAACACACAATGCTTGCATATTCGTAAGCATCGTTTGGCTGGTTTTTTTGTCCGACTCGTTGTCGCCTGTGCTTTTGCCGCACAGGCACCTTTGTCATCTGCCGACCTCTATTTTAATCCGCGCTTTTTAGCGGATGATCCCCAGGCTGTGGCCGATTTATCGCGTTTTGAAAATGGGCAAGAATTACCGCCAGGGACGTATCGCGTCGATATCTATTTGAATAATGGTTATATGGCAACGCGTGATGTCACATTTAATACGGGCGACAGTGAACAAGGGATTGTTCCCTGCCTGACACGCGCGCAACTCGCCAGTATGGGGCTGAATACGGCTTCTGTCGCCGGTATGAATCTGCTGGCGGATGATGCCTGTGTGCCATTAACCACAATGGTCCAGGACGCTACTGCGCATCTGGATGTTGGTCAGCAGCGACTGAACCTGACGATCCCTCAGGCATTTATGAGTAATCGCGCGCGTGGTTATATTCCTCCTGAGTTATGGGATCCCGGTATTAATGCCGGATTGCTCAATTATAATTTCAGCGGAAATAGTGTACAGAATCGGATTGGGGGTAACAGCCATTATGCATATTTAAACCTACAGAGTGGGTTAAATATTGGTGCGTGGCGTTTACGCGACAATACCACCTGGAGTTATAACAGTAGCGACAGTTCATCAGGTAGCAAAAATAAATGGCAGCATATCAATACCTGGCTTGAGCGAGACATAATTCCTTTACGTTCCCGGCTGACGTTGGGTGATGGTTATACCCAGGGCGATATTTTCGATGGTATTAACTTTCGCGGCGCACAATTGGCCTCAGATGACAATATGTTACCCGATAGCCAAAGAGGATTTGCCCCGGTGATCCACGGTATTGCTCGTGGTACTGCACAGGTCACTATTAAACAAAATGGGTATGACATTTATAATAGTACGGTGCCACCGGGGCCTTTTACCATCAACGATATCTATGCCGCAGGTAATAGTGGTGACTTGCAGGTAACGATCAAAGAGGCTGACGGCAGCACGCAGATTTTTACCGTACCCTATTCGTCAGTCCCGCTTTTGCAACGTGAAGGGCATACTCGTTATTCCATTACGGCAGGAGAATACCGTAGTGGAAATGCGCAGCAGGAAAAAACCCGCTTTTTCCAGAGTACATTACTCCACGGCCTTCCGGCTGGCTGGACAATATATGGTGGAACGCAACTGGCGGATCGTTATCGTGCTTTTAATTTCGGTATCGGGAAAAACATGGGGGCACTGGGCGCTCTGTCTGTGGATATGACGCAGGCTAATTCCACACTTCCCGATGACAGTCAGCATGACGGACAATCGGTGCGTTTTCTCTATAACAAATCGCTCAATGAGTCAGGCACGAATATTCAGTTAGTGGGTTACCGTTATTCGACCAGCGGATATTTTAATTTCGCTGATACAACATACAGTCGAATGAATGGCTACAACATCGAAACACAGGATGGAGTTATTCAGGTTAAGCCGAAATTCACCGACTATTACAACCTCGCTTATAACAAACGCGGGAAATTACAGCTCACCGTTACTCAGCAACTCGGGCGCACATCAACACTGTATTTGAGTGGTAGCCATCAAACTTATTGGGGAACGAGTAATGTCGATGAGCAATTCCAGGCTGGATTAAATACTGCGTTCGAAGATATCAACTGGACGCTCAGCTATAGCCTGACGAAAAACGCCTGGCAAAAAGGACGGGATCAGATGTTAGCGCTTAACGTCAATATTCCTTTCAGCCACTGGCTGCGTTCTGACAGTAAATCTCAGTGGCGACATGCCAGTGCCAGCTACAGCATGTCACACGATCTCAACGGTCGGATGACCAATCTGGCTGGTGTATACGGTACGTTGCTGGAAGACAACAACCTCAGCTATAGCGTGCAAACCGGCTATGCCGGGGGAGGCGATGGTAATAGCGGAAGCACAGGCTACGCCACGCTGAATTATCGCGGTGGCTACGGCAATGCCAACATCGGTTACAGCCATAGCGATGATATTAAGCAGCTCTATTACGGAGTCAGCGGTGGGGTACTGGCTCATGCCAATGGCGTAACGCTGGGGCAGCCGTTAAACGATACGGTGGTGCTTGTTAAAGCGCCTGGCGCAAAAGATGCAAAAGTCGAAAACCAGACGGGGGTGCGTACCGACTGGCGCGGTTATGCCGTGCTGCCTTATGCCACTGAATATCGGGAAAACAGAGTAGCGCTGGATACCAATACCCTGGCTGATAACGTCGATTTAGATAACGCGGTCGCTAACGTTGTTCCCACTCGTGGGGCGATCGTGCGAGCAGAGTTTAAAGCGCGCGTTGGGATAAAACTGCTCATGACGCTAACCCACAATAATAAGCCGCTGCCGTTCGGGGCGATGGTGACATCAGAGAGTAGCCAGAGTAGCGGCATTGTTGCGGATAATGGCCAGGTTTACCTCAGCGGAATGCCTTTAGCGGGAAAAGTTCAGGTGAAATGGGGAGAAGAGGAAAATGCTCACTGTGTCGCCAATTATCAACTGCCACCAGAGAGTCAGCAGCAGTTATTAACCCAGCTATCAGCTGAATGTCGTTAAGGGGGCGTGATGAGAAACAAACCTTTTTATCTTCTGTGCGCTTTTTTGTGGCTGGCGGTGAGTCACGCTTTGGCTGCGGATAGCACGATTACTATCCGCGGCTATGTCAGAGATAACGGCTGTAGTGTGGCCGCTGAATCAACCAATTTTACTGTTGATCTGATGGAAAACGCGGCGAAGCAATTTAACAACATTGGCGCGACGACTCCTGTCGTTCCATTTCGTATTTTGCTGTCACCCTGTGGTAACGCCGTTTCTGCCGTAAAGGTTGGGTTTACTGGCGTTGCAGATAGCCACAATGCCAACCTGCTTGCACTTGAAAATACGGTGTCAGCGGCTTCGGGACTGGGAATACAACTTCTGAATGAGCAGCAAAATCAAATCCCCCTTAATGCTCCATCGTCCGCGATTTCGTGGACGACCCTGACGCCGGGTAAACCAAATACGCTGAATTTTTACGCCCGGCTAATGGCGACACAGGTGCCTGTCACTGCGGGGCATATCAATGCCACGGCTACCTTCACTCTTGAATATCAGTAACTGGAGATGCTCATGAAATGGTGCAAACGTGGGTATGTATTGGCGGCAATATTGGCGCTCGCAAGTGCGACGATACAGGCAGCCGATGTCACCATCACGGTGAACGGTAAGGTCGTCGCCAAACCGTGTACGGTTTCCACCACCAATGCCACGGTTGATCTCGGCGATCTTTATTCTTTCAGTCTGATGTCTGCCGGGGCGGCATCGGCCTGGCATGATGTTGCGCTTGAGTTGACTAATTGTCCGGTGGGAACGTCGAGGGTCACTGCTAGTTTCAGCGGGGCAGCCGACAGTACTGGATATTATAAAAACCAGGGGACCGCGCAAAACATCCAGTTAGAGCTACAGGATGACAGTGGCAACACATTGAATACTGGCGCAACCAAAACAGTTCAGGTGGATGATTCCTCACAATCAGCGCACTTCCCGTTACAGGTCAGAGCATTGACAGTAAATGGCGGAGCCACTCAGGGAACCATTCAGGCAGTGATTAGCATCACCTATACCTACAGCTGAACCCGAAGAGATGATTGTAATGAAACGAGTTATTACCCTGTTTGCTGTACTGCTGATGGGCTGGTCGGTAAATGCCTGGTCATTCGCCTGTAAAACCGCCAATGGTACAGCTATCCCTATTGGCGGTGGCAGCGCTAATGTTTATGTAAACCTTACGCCTGCCGTGAATGTGGGGCAAAACCTGGTCGTAGATCTTTCGACGCAAATCTTTTGCCATAACGATTATCCGGAAACCATTACAGACTATGTCACACTGCAACGAGGCTCGGCTTATGGCGGCGTGTTATCTAATTTTTCCGGGACCGTAAAATATAGTGGCAGTAGCTATCCATTTCCGACCACCAGCGAAACGCCGCGGGTTGTTTATAATTCGAGAACGGATAAGCCGTGGCCGGTGGCGCTTTATTTGACGCCTGTGAGCAGTGCGGGCGGGGTGGCGATTAAAGCTGGCTCATTAATTGCCGTGCTTATTTTGCGACAGACCAACAACTATAACAGCGATGATTTCCAGTTTGTGTGGAATATTTACGCCAATAATGATGTGGTGGTGCCTACTGGCGGCTGTGATGTTTCTGCTCGTGATGTCACCGTTACTCTGCCGGACTACCCTGGTTCAGTGCCGATTCCTCTTACCGTTTATTGTGCGAAAAGCCAAAACCTGGGGTATTACCTCTCCGGCACAACCGCAGATGCGGGCAACTCGATTTTCACCAATACCGCGTCGTTTTCACCAGCGCAGGGCGTCGGCGTACAGTTGACGCGCAACGGTACGATTATTCCAGCGAATAACACGGTATCGTTAGGAGCAGTAGGGACTTCGGCGGTAAGTCTGGGATTAACGGCAAATTATGCACGTACCGGAGGGCAGGTGACTGCAGGGAATGTGCAATCGATTATTGGCGTGACTTTTGTTTATCAATAAAGAAATCACAGGACATTGCTAATGCTGGTACGCAATATTACCTGAAGCTAAAAACCTGCACGTTAGCCCTTTGTAGGCCAGATAAGACGCGTCAGCGTCGCATCTGGCATAAACAAAGCGCACTTTGCTGGTCTGTTCCCCTCACCCTAACCCTCTCCCCGGAGGGGCGAGGGGACTGTCCGGGCACATTTTTAGACTTTGTCATCAGTCTGAGCCTGCCATTGGCAGGCTCTGGTGTCCTTTTACGCTACCATGCTAATAATCAGCACAATAATAAGCCCAACCACGGAGTTGACCAGCTCCAGCAGACCCCAGGTTTTCAACGTGTCTTTTACTGACAGGTCAAAGTATCCTTTGAACAACCAGAAAGATGCATCGTTAATGTGGGTGAGGGTGTTGGAACCCGCAGCCGTCGCCAGCACCAGCAGCGCCGGATTCACTCCAACCAGCTGACCGGTTGCTGGATCAAGGATTGCAGCACTGATAATCCCGGCGGCGGTCATCGCCGAAACGACACCCTGACCCGTCGCCAGACGAATTAGCACAGTGATCAGCCATGCCATGATGTAGGGCGAGATATTGCCGTGGGACATCAACATGCCGATGGTGTCGCCAATGCCGGTGTCGATGATGGTCTGCTTCAGCACGCCACCCGCACCGATGATCAGAATCACCATTGCAATACTCTTCACCGCGCTTTCAAAAGCGTTCATCACCCACTGCATGTCATGACCACGCGCGGTGCCAAAGAGTACGAATGCAACCACCATCGCAATACACATCGCAATCGGCGAGGAACCAATAAAGTTAACCACTTCCCAGGCAGGGGTATCTTTTACCAGCCAGATATTGGCGATGGTGGTGGAGATCATAATGATCGCCGGGATCAACGGCACCAGAATCGAAACGCCGAAAGAGGGCAGATTATTCATATCTACCGGTTGATCTGCTTTCAGGAATGATGGCGTTGGGCGCTCAAGATTGCCGAGGAACTTCGGCAGGATCAGACCTGCGCAGATTACACTTGGGATCGTCACCAGTACGCCATAGATATAAACCATCCCCATATCCGCGCCATAAGCATTCACCAGCGCCACCGGACCCGGCTGCGGTGGGAACAGTGAATGTGCGGTAGTGGCAGCTGCTACTGCCGGGATCGCCAGTTTCAGGAACGGAATTTTAGCTTCGGCGGCAATAACAATAACCAGCGGCGCTAACATGATAAAGGCCACTTCATAGAACATCGCCAGACCAAAAATCAGGCCGATGATAATCACCGACAGCTGTACATAGCGCAGACCGAGACGCGCCAGCAGCGTATGCGCTATCTGGTGAGCCGCGCCGGAGTCGACCATCAATTTACCGATGACCGCACCGAACACCACGATGATAGCCAGTTCCCCCAGCGTGTTGCCGAAGCCCGCTTTCATAGTGTGCAGCAGCGACATCAAATCCATGCCCGCCAGCATCCCGACGGACAGCGCCGCCACCAACAAAGCCACCATTGAATTGATTTTGAACTTCAAATTCAGTACCAGCATCAGGCCAATGCCGAATACCACCCAGAGAATGTTAAGCACATGCATAACGTTTTACCTTACCTGGTTGAACCGTTGTTATTTTGGGCGACATGTTATGTAAATTGGTCAACCATTGTTGCGATGAATGTCACATCCTCTGATCAATAACCATCGATTACCCTTTGCTGCAATTTGCAGCAACAACCATGAGAGTGAAATTCTTGTGATGTGGTTAACCAATTTCAGAATTCGGGTTGACATGTCTTACCAAAAGGTAGAACTTATACGCCATCTCATCCGATGCAACGCCACGGCTGCGGTCTGGTTGTTCATCCGGATACCTAAACAACTCCAGGGTTCCGCGTCTCTTTGCTGTGGAACCCACTATGTGAAAGAGGAAAAATCATGGAACAGACCTGGCGCTGGTACGGCCCAAACGATCCGGTTTCTTTAGCTGATGTCCGTCAGGCGGGCGCAACTGGCGTGGTTACCGCGCTGCACCATATCCCGAACGGCGAAGTATGGTCCGTAGAAGAGATCCTCAAACGCAAGGCGATCGTTGAAGACGCAGGCCTGGTGTGGTCTGTCGTAGAAAGCGTACCAATTCACGAAGATATCAAAACCCACACTGGCAACTATGAGCAGTGGATCGCTAACTATCAGCAGACTCTGCGCAACCTGGCGCAGTGCGGCATTCGCACCGTGTGCTACAACTTCATGCCGGTGCTCGACTGGACCCGTACTGACCTCGAATACGTGCTGCCAGACGGCTCCAAAGCTCTGCGCTTCGACCAGATCGAATTCGCTGCATTCGAAATGCATATCCTGAAACGTCCAGGCGCGGAAGCGGATTACACCGAAGAAGAAATTGCTCAGGCTGCTGTTCGCTTCGCCACTATGAGCGACGAAGACAAAGCGCGTCTGACGCGTAACATCATTGCCGGTCTGCCGGGCGCGGAAGAAGGGTATACCCTCGACCAGTTCCGTAAGCACCTGGAGCTGTACAAAGATATCGATAAAGCGAAGCTGCGCGAAAACTTTGCCGTCTTCCTGAAAGCGATTATTCCAGTTGCTGAAGAAGTTGGCGTGCGTATGGCGGTTCACCCGGACGATCCGCCGCGCCCGATCCTTGGCCTGCCGCGCATTGTTTCCACCATTGAAGATATGCAGTGGATGGTTGATACCGTAAACAGCATGGCGAACGGTTTCACCATGTGCACCGGTTCCTACGGCGTGCGTGCTGACAACGATCTGGTTGATATGATCAAGCAGTTCGGTCCGCGTATTTACTTCACCCATCTGCGCTCCACCATGCGTGAAGATAACCCGAAAACCTTCCACGAAGCGGCGCACCTGAACGGTGACGTTGATATGTACGAAGTGGTGAAAGCGATTGTTGAAGAAGAACACCGTCGTAAAGCGGAAGGCAAAGAAGACCTGATCCCGATGCGTCCGGACCACGGTCATCAGATGCTGGACGACCTGAAGAAGAAAACCAACCCAGGTTACTCCGCAATTGGTCGTCTGAAAGGCCTGGCCGAAGTTCGCGGTGTCGAACTGGCGATCCAGCGCGCTTTCTTTAGCCGTTAATACCCACCGGCATGGCTGCGCGCCGTGCCGGTTCCTTCTTCCTTGCCGTCACTCTCTGAAGACGGATTCTGGAGTTTACGATGACTACTATTGTTGACAGCAATCTGCCGGTTGCCCGCCCGTCATGGGAGCATTCTCGTCTGGAATCACGCATTGTGCATCTCGGTTGCGGGGCGTTTCACCGCGCGCACCAGGCGCTGTATACCCATCACCTGCTGGAAAGCACCGACAGCGACTGGGGTATCTGCGAAGTTAACCTGATGCCAGGCAACGACCGCGTGCTGATCGAAAACCTGAAAAAACAGCAACTGCTGTACACCGTGGCGGAAAAAGGCGCGGAAAGCACCGAGCTGAAAATTATCGGTTCGATGAAAGAAGCGCTGCATCCGGAAATCGACGGCTGCGAAGGTATTCTCAATGCGATGGCGCGTCCGCAGACGGCGATTGTCTCTCTGACAGTCACGGAAAAAGGCTACTGCGCTGATGCGGCAAGCGGTCAGCTGGATCTCAATAACCCACTGATCAAGCACGATCTGGAAAACCCGACTGCGCCGAAGTCCGCGATTGGTTACATCGTCGAAGCCCTGCGGCTGCGTCGTGAAAAAGGGTTGAAAGCGTTTACGGTGATGTCCTGCGATAACGTGCGTGAAAACGGCCATGTGGCGAAGGTCGCGGTACTGGGACTGGCTCAGGCGCGTGACCCGCAGCTGGCGGCATGGATTGAAGAAAACGTCACCTTCCCGTGCACCATGGTTGACCGCATCGTTCCGGCGGCGACGCCAGAAACCTTGCAGGAAATTGCTGACCAGCTGGGTGTTTACGACCCGTGCGCCATTGCCTGCGAACCGTTCCGTCAGTGGGTGATTGAAGATAACTTCGTTAACGGTCGCCCGGACTGGGATAAAGTGGGCGCACAGTTCGTTGCAGACGTTGTGCCGTTCGAAATGATGAAGCTGCGTATGCTGAACGGCAGCCACTCTTTCCTGGCATACCTCGGTTACCTCGGCGGCTATGAAACCATTGCCGACACCATGACTAACCCGGATTATCGCAAAGCGGCCTTCTCCTTGATGATGCAGGAACAAGCGCCAACGCTGTCGATGCCGGAAGGTACGGACCTGAACGCCTATGCGACGCTGCTGATCGAGCGTTTCAGCAACCCGTCTCTGCGTCACCGTACCTGGCAGATTGCGATGGACGGCAGCCAGAAGTTACCGCAGCGTCTGCTGGACCCGGTGCGTCTGCACCTGCAAAACGGCGGCAGCTGGCGTCACCTGGCGCTGGGCGTGGCTGGCTGGATGCGTTACACCCAGGGCGTGGATGAGCAGGGTAATGCCATTGACGTGGTCGACCCGATGCTGGCGGAGTTCCAGAAGGTCAACGCGCAGTATCAGGGCGCAGACCGCGTGAAAGCGCTGCTGGGCCTGAGCGGTATTTTTGCCGATGATCTGCCGCAGAATGCCGACTTTGTTGGCGCAGTGACGGCGGCATATCAGCAGCTGTGCGAACGCGGTGCGCGCGAGTGTGTGGCTGCGCTGTAACTAACTGATTACCCTACAGACTTACTGGTCAATCAAACTGATATTTGGTTGACCAGTTTTCGTTTTTTTGCCCACCTATACGTGCCAACTTCCAGTGCTAATGGTATAGTTTGAGATTAACGGGGGCCGTAAAATTGCCCGTTGTAGGCCGGATAAGGCGTTCACGCCGCATCCGGCAAAAATTTGATTAACCGCACCTAACGGACACAACACCATGAAATCTGCCACCTCTGCGCAAAGACCTTACCAGGAAGTCGGGGCGATGATCCGCGATCTGATCATAAAGACGCCGTACAATCCTGGCGAACGGCTGCCGCCGGAGCGTGAAATTGCAGAAATGCTTGATGTCACGCGGACGGTGGTACGTGAAGCGCTGATCATGCTGGAGATCAAAGGGCTGGTGGAAGTACGCCGGGGTGCCGGTATCTATGTTCTTGATAACTCAGGCAGCCAGAACACAGACAGTCCGGATGCCAACGTCTGCAACGATGCCGGTCCTTTTGAGCTGTTACAGGCGCGGCAGTTATTGGAGAGCAACATCGCCGAGTTTGCCGCTTTGCAGGCTACCCGCGAAGATATCGTCAAAATGCGTCAGGCATTGCAACTGGAAGAGCGTGAACTGGCTTCCAGTGCGCCGGGCAGCAGCGAAAGCGGTGACATGCAGTTCCATCTCGCTATTGCCGAAGCAACGCATAACAGCATGCTGGTGGAGCTGTTCCGTCAGTCCTGGCAGTGGCGGGAAAACAATCCAATGTGGATCCAGTTGCACAGCCATCTGGATGACAGCCTGTATCGCAAAGAGTGGTTGGGCGATCACAAACAGATCCTCGCCGCGTTAATCAAAAAAGATGCCCGAGCGGCGAAGCTGGCAATGTGGCAGCATCTGGAAAACGTTAAGCAACGTCTGCTGGAATTCTCGAACGTTGACGATATTTATTTTGATGGCTATCTGTTTGATTCATGGCCGCTGGATAAAGTCGACGCCTGACTTATTATAATAAGCGCAAGGGTAAACGTTCCTTGCGCTTTCTTAAATTAAGAAGTCGCAATGAGTATTACTTTGTAAATTGCAGGGTATTGTTTAGCTATCTGTATAACCTGAATGTTAGTACTCATTCTTCTCAGTGGCTATTTACCAATATAATTCCATTCACCATTTTTTAATTCAAACAGTTCTGGAAGAGATGACGGTTGCAGAGTCATACGTTTGAGTGGTGCATTTTCATCACCCGGGATAACTTTATATCCCATTTTTGCATGGATCTCCGCGGTACCGGGATAGGCTTCTATACCAATTATTGGGTCATTACCCAACTCAATATTAGCATTAAGTAATGCGGCAAGGGCGAATCCGGAAGAATTTGCCACCCCTGAGACAGTCATTATCTGATCAATATAGATATCAATCCTTGGCTGCTCATTGGTCCATCTTTTTGCCTGAGAAGCTGGAAGGGTTGAAATATATCCTATCGTGGTTCCGGCGTAACCTGGAACATTGCAACCAGGGCCTAATGTTATTTCATGAACTGTATAGTTCTCAACAGGATAGGAAGGGCTCTTCATAAATAAATTTAGCCGTAATCCTTCTGCTAACTCTGTGGCAGCATGCGCCTTTTTACATATACCACCATATATATCGTCTAAAGCTGAGGTGATTTTCAAGTTTCGATAGAGCATACGTCCTGTTGTTGTAATACCATCGGATTCTCTGCATGTTTCTGTCACATAATTAAATGGCCAGTACTCTTTACTAATATCAAGCTTTCTAATTTCGACAACGCTTTTTCCATCGTAATTATGGTTATTGCCACGAACAAGAGGCAGAAGATAGATATTTTCCGTATCCAGGCGTGCACGTTCATATTTACGTATTAACTCACTGTCGACTATTGGGTGATGAAGGAAGTGATCATCTGTAATAATTTGACTCTGAAGGGCATTGCTTAATGGCATAGACATAATAGTTACCTTTTATGAGTATTTCACTGATGTTTAGAAAAATAGATAAATTTTTCTGTAGTAAAAAGAGAAGTAAACAAATGACATGCATGTTTCTGTTGTAGTGATATCAACTCTACATGGTGATATTAAAGGGTGGGAAACACTCTAAAGTATCAAAAAACGCTCATTTAAAATTATTTGCATGCAATTAAAAAGCATATCTTATTACTAATTGGAATTTGATGTTGCTATATTGAGGTCTATATTAATAATGCCTGTGAATGGTATTTTTGATGTATTTGATATGTTATCAATTTATATTATTTACAAACTAATTGTTTCAAATAATACATGGCTGATTATGCGGAAATAAATAATTTTCCACCGGAATTAAGTAGCGGCGGTGACAAGTATTTTCATCTACGTAACTATTCGGAATATTCAGAATATACTAGCGGTTTTTTTTTGAGTTTGATGATTTTTATCAAATCATGACTTTTTTCCTGAAAAGTCAGTAGATATTCATAGGCAAGTAAGGTTTTATACTTTGCTGACAGGATTCAGGCCTGTCTCAGACTGACATGGATGTAATGAACAAAAGGGAATGGCTATGGAAAATGAGCATCAATACAGTGGTGCCCAGTGTTCAGGGCAAGCCGCATATGTTGCTAAACGTCAGGAGTGCGCAAAATGATGCGCCAATCACTTCAGGCTGTTTTACCTGAAATTTCAGGCAATAAAACGTCATTGCTGCGTAAATCGGTATGCAGCGATATCCTCACTCTTTTTAATTCTCCTCATTCGGCATTACCGTCATTACTTGTTTCAGGCATGCCCGAGTGGCAAGTGCATAACCAGAGCGACAAACATCTCCAGAGCTGGTATTGCCGTCAGCTGCGTTCTGCACTGTTATTTCATGAGCCACGGATTGCGGCGTTGCAGGTTAATTTTAAAGAAGCGTACTGCCACACTCTGGCGATCAGCCTTGAGATAATGCTGTACCACGACGGTGAACCGCTAACGTTTGATCTGGTCTGGGATAATGGCGGTTGGTGTAGTGCGATGCTGGAGAATGTCAGCTAAGCACAATCTCCAGCTCGCGCAGTTCACGCCAGAAGCGTTCGGCAACTGGATTCATGCGGGTATTCATTCGGTATGCATAGGCCTGAATCGGGATCACCAGTTCGTCCCGATTCAGTACAACGAGCTTCCCGCTGCGAATTTCTTGTTGGATGGCGTACTCCGGCAGCCAGGCAATCCCACAGCCGTCGAGGGCAACCTGCTTTAAAAGCTCGCTCATCGAAGAGACAAAAAAGGTGCTGAAACTTAACTCACTGTGGCGCGTCAGGGTGCGATTAATCAATCGCCCCATGTAGGAGTTGCGGCTGTAATTCAGTAACGGAAAGTGTGGCTGCGCGAGGTTAAAAAGTGCTTCTCCGTGTTCGTCACTGGCGCAGACAGGGAACAATTGAGATTCAAATAAGCGAATGTGGTCAAACGGCGCTTCCAGCAAATCTTCGTCGTGAAAGGAAAAAATACAGTCACTTTGCCCTTCACGCAGTTTATCGACCGCTTCATCGACATCAATAGCTTCAATTGCCCAGGTAAAGAGCGGCGGCATCTGGCTGATAATGGACGGTAACAGTCCGAGGGAAAGAGAGTGTGCAGCGGCTATCTTGATTTTTCGTTGCGCGTAATCGCTGCCGCCACGCAGCTCTGCCAGATTGCTCTCTAACTGTTGCAACAGATGGCGGATCTGCGAATGGAAGATTTTCCCTTGTTCTGAGAGTTGCAGCGGCGTTACCTGGCGGTTAAACAATTCAACACCAATCGCCTGTTCCAGCGCACGGATGCGGCGGCTGAATGCCGGTTGCGAGACGTTGCGACTGACTGCCGCCTGGGAAAAATTGCGGCATTTTTCCAGGGTCAGAAAATCATAAAGCCATTTGGTTTCAATATTATGCAAAATCGCACCACAGTCATCCATTACGTTTTACTCTGTCAGCCGCCCTTGCGGGCATTCTACGTCCATTCGGGCGGCTGACAACCGTTTAAGCCGTTTCAAACGTTCCTTTCACGCAGGCTTTGCCGTCTTTGACCATCAGTTTGCCGCGAGCGTATACCTGCTCAATGCGCAGTTCTGGCGTCATGACCAGCAAGTCAGCATCATTGCCTGGCAGAATTTCGCCTTTCCCGGTCAGGTTAAGGAAACCGGCTACGCTACTGGTGAGCGGGCGCAGGGCATCGCTGATACTGAAATCATAGTCTTTGACCAGCACCTGCACGGTTTCCAGCAACGTTTCAAAACCGGCAACACCGATATGGGTTAAATTCCCTTCGTCATCGAAGAACGGCTGGCTACCGTTGCCGTCGGAGCTGAGGGTGACGCGTGCCAGCGGAATACCCGCCTGAACGGCGCGGGCAATACCTTCGGCAGGGGCGACCGGTTCGTCAATGCTGCTGGTGATATCGATAGTGCCGCCTTTGCGCGCGAACTCCAGCGCCTGCTCAAACAACGGAACGTTGCGGTTAACGTGGGTCGGCAGCAACTTGCTGATCGGCACATCGCAGTTTTCCAGCAGGTCATAGACAGGCTGTAACGCCTTTTTGCTGTCGCCCATGTGGAACACGGTGACGCCAGGTTTACCGCCGAGCAAACCGCCAACGCGGGATTCCGCCGCCATATTAGCCAGGTGATAAACGTCCGGTGCGGCAGAACGGTGATCAGAGATGGCGCATTTCACGCCAATCACACGATCGATAATCGCCACGTCTTTTTCCACGGAACCTGTAATGGTGCGGGAAGGGACATGATAAGCGCCGGTCAGCATCCAGGCGCTGATGCCTTCTTCATTGAGCGCACGGGTCTTGGCGAGCAGGGATTCCGGGTGGCGAGAGATAGAGTCGGTGCCCAGCAGACCAACCACTGACGTGACGCCCGCTTCCGTCAGGCGACTTAGCGCCACTTCTGGCGTGCGCGTCGTAGGACCTGCTTCACCGCCACCACCAATCAAATGGACGTGTTGATCAATAAAACCAGGACAGAGGATCTGCCCGCTGAGATCGACAACCGTGCAGTCCGGTACAATGTCAGAAGGGATATTGCTGGCAACGGCGATAATTTTGCCGTTAGCGACGAGGACATCGCAAATTCCCCGATCTTCCGGCGCATACAAATGCGCTCCCTGCAGCAGGGTAAAACCGGCTGCGGTATAATCAATCATGGTAACTCCTTGTTAAACAATAAGCTGCATAACCCAGATCGACAGCAATGCGTTAATCACGCAGACCGTAATGATATGCGGGTAATATTTGGCATTCACTTCGGCTGTCCCCAGGCAGCGACCGACATTTTGCACCGGGTTGCCCATTAAATACATCGCGGGCAGTAAAACGGTGACATCGTGACCGGTTAATGCGCCGGCGGTCGCCAGACTGGCGGCAACACCGACTGCGCCGCCCATACTCATTAATGCGGCTAAAAGGACGGTTGCCGCTTCACCGGGTAATCCCCACAGCGCCATTACGGGTTCACAGATATGCCCCACCCAGTCGAGCAGGCCGGTAATTTTCAGCGCCTGAATGATGACAAACGCCATCACCACGTTTGGCAGCAGGTTGGTCGTGGCGATAGTAAAGCCACGGCGCGCACCATCGATAAACATATCCATGACGTTTTTGCGGACCTGAGTTGTCATGCTTGCGCTCCTTGCGTTGGGTTGCGACGTTCTTCGAAGTTAAGCCAGACGCGCAAAATGTTGGCTCCGACAAATTTAAACACCAGGATGACGGCTAAAGGTACGATTACGGACGTGCCCAGAAAGGCAAACACCGCGACGCCGGAAGAGAAGTAGTTGGTGATGATGGCGCTACCGCTGGTTTGATATGCGGCGAAAATCACTTTATCGCGTTCGGTAATTTCACCTTCCTGCGCCAGCTCTTTGGTCATACCGGCGGCGGCATCGGTGTTTTGCAGGTTAGCGATCAGCGCCAGCGAGCAGATCCCTGGAATGCCCAACAACGGTTTTAGCACAGGTGTCATTAACTGCTGCGCGGCGCGTAATCCACCAAGACCATCGGTAATTGAAATAATCCCCAGAGAGAGAATGACTGACGGTGCCAGCTCCAGCGCAAAGAGAAAGCCATCTTTAGCCCCCGCGCCACCCGCGCCGCGAAATGAGGTGGTGGCTCCGTTCGCACCAGGCAGTTGCCCAAACGATCCGTTCAGAACGGAAAAATCAAAAACGCGCCACCAGCTGTCTGTTCCGGAAAAAACACCGGAAAAAAAGATTATGGTGAGAAAAAAGGCCAGATACCCTTTAATGCCCACTTTTTCTGTCGCCAGCTCCCCGGCTACAGCATCCCCTTGTTGTGTCATAACAATCCCCATTGTTTTTTTGTGTTTGTGTGTTGCTTGAGCCAGGAAAATTCCTGGAACTGAAAAACCTTATCAGCCATGTGGGTATGGGGAAAATGCAAGTATGTTTCTGGCTATGCGTTTTTTGCATAGCGGAAAAATTACGCTGTGTGGAAAAGGCTCTGCGCAGGATTGAGTTGCAGAAAATTCATAAACCAAGTGACAATGACATCAGTAAATAAAAACAGAAAATCCAGGGACGAAAACGAGATGGCAAAGTACAACGAAAAAGAGCTGGCGGATACGAGCAAGTTTTTAAGTTTTGTCCTCCGACACAAACCGGAGGCGATTGGTATCGTACTTGACCGTGAAGGATGGGCGGATATCGATAAGCTTATACTCTGTGCCCAAAAAGCGGGCAAGCGGTTAACCCGTGCATTGCTGGATACTGTGGTTGCCACCAGCGATAAAAAGCGTTTTAGTTATTCCAGTGATGGTAGGTGCATCCGCGCGGTTCAGGGGCATTCGACTTCGCAGGTCGCCATTTCCTTTGCCGAAAAAACACCGCCACAGTTTCTCTACCACGGTACGGCAAGCCGTTTCCTTGACGAGATAAAAAAACAGGGGCTGATTGCAGGGGAGCGTCATTACGTACATCTCTCTGCTGATGAAGCAACGGCACGCAAAGTGGGAGCAAGACACGGATCGCCGGTTATCTTAACCGTCAAAGCACAGGAAATGGCGAAACGAGGCATCCCTTTCTGGCAAGCGGAAAACGGGGTCTGGCTGACATCAACGGTTGCTGTTGAGTTTCTTGAGTGGTAAGGGAAACACTCCTCATGAAGTGACCACTTGCAGCTTAAATAATTGTACTGTGCTGATAAGCGCAGCAATAAACAACGCCGCCGCGCCGCAGAGAGTGGCGCCGGCAAGCGCCGATGTTCCATTGCCGAGCATACTGGTCAGCGCCGGGCCGAGGATTTGTCCAATGCCGTAAATGAGCGTCACAAAGCCTAAAAGATTGAGATTTCCCGGAACGCTCAGTTGGCGGGCGATAGTCATCACCAGAGATGTCGTGCCCATAAAGGTACCGCCAAAACCGATACTACTAATGATAAGCAAGAGAGGAGAGTCGCTGGCGAGAGTAAGCAGCACACTGATAGCCTGCACCAGCAAATTCGCCGTCAGGCAAGGCAAAGCCCCCCAACGTTTTGCTGCCCATAGCCAGCCAAAGCAGCCTGGCACAATTGATAAGCCGACTAACGTCCAGAGATGGGCGGTTAACAATGGTGAGCCTGCATCTTTCGCCATGAGCGGCAGGTAAGTCGCGACGATGATATAACCAAATCCCGCCAGGCCGTACAGAATAGCCAGTAACCACCAGCTCATTATCTGTTGCTCCGTTTTTGCCAATGGCATTGGTGCGATGGCGTGTTTTTTCGAGGGCATTAAAAGCGTAAGTGCAATCAGCATCATGCCAGAAAGCGCCCCGGCGCCTTGCCATAACGTTTGCGAGGATAAGGCAAAATGCAGGCCTGCCAGAACATATTCGTTGCCCAGTGCAATGCCAATGCCAACGCCAGAAAACAAAGCTGCCAGCACAAAAGGATGGCGCGTGTGCTGCATAATCAGCGTCGAACCAAAAATCAGCATACCGGCGCTGGCGACACCCGCCAGGAAGCGAATCAATAACACCAGAATAAATGGCGGCAACCATGCCATTGCGAGGATCAACAACCCGCTCGCCAGGGCAGAAACCAACAGAAATGGGCGCAGGCGCGACGGCTGGTGAAATGCGCCAAACGAAAATAGCAGACTGCCAGCCAGATACCCCGCATAGTTGCCGCTGGCAATCCACGAGAGCTGGCTAAATGAAAACGCCCCTTCCGCCATCATGACGGGCAACATAGGCGTATAAAGGAAGCGACCTAATCCCATACCTAAGGTCAGAACCAGCATCCCGAAAAGCGCGGTGCTGAAAGAAAAGCGTTCTACGGGATGCGAGGACGAAGGCATGTTTAACCTTGTATGTCATTTTTGTTGTTAACAAGTTAATAACAAAAAGGTGAAATATGCCAGCCTGTTAATGCGATGATTTAGGGGTAAAGCGATAAAAACGATTTGGTTCGCTAACGATATAAATATTACCAGAGGCATCCATCGCAATCCCTTCGGCCTGTTTGATGTTATGCGACAAACCTCGACTACCTTTGGTTAGTGATATTTCACCGATAACCTCGCCAACCAGGGTTACTTCCTGGAGTGCGCGAGATTCATGAGACAGCACCAGAAGCGTATTTTTTTGCTGGTTAAATTCTGCGCCGGACACATCATCTAAAGTAAATTGCCGTTGTAGTGCCTCGTCTTTGCTGATGTGTAATTCATTGCTACTTAACAGCCCGTTAACTTTGTAGACCTCAATCGGATTTTTCTCTTTAAAAAACCAGAAAGTGTGATCCTGGCGAGAATAAGCCAACCCTTCAAAACCGCAATTGGTTGGGGAGTCTTGCAGCGGGATTTTTATTTTTTTGAGGATTTTTACTTCCGAGTTTGGGGTCAGTGAAATCACATAAATGGCGTAATCGCGCTCATCGCTAATGACAAACTGATTATCGCCAATGTATTCGATCGTCTCGAGATCCTTAACAAAATCCAGAGGAATTGTGCGGATAAAATCACCATTGGTGGTCATTTCAACAATGGCGGCAGGTTTGTTGATAGTGCTAAAAAGAGTATTGCTTTGTGCCGACCAGGTCAGCGAAGAGATATTATTCGTTATGCCTGCAATTTCTTTGCCGTCAATGGTGGCGTGGTAATTCTGAAATGATGCTGCATGATTGCTTTTACGGGCGCAAGATTGCACGAAGAAAGTACACACTGCCACAATGGCAAAAAGAATCACAATAACGGAGATGCGTTTACTTAACGAAATACTTTTTGTCACGGTAATCCCTTTAAGGCAAATCAATAAGATATCGAGAAGTATACGTAGCGACCTTAATGAATCCTTAACGCGGAGAAACCCCGTAATGTGCAATGCAGCGCCAGACACCATCCTGCTGGCAATAAATTGACTCAGTCAGCCCAGGGATCACCCATTGTATTTCCTCGCCGGGGGGACAGGTCAGCCAAATGCATAACCCGCAGCCGCCGCGTAAATCACGGGGAATATCGCTGACGCGAAAAGTCATGCCCGCTGCCTGCAACGCTTTGCGGGTTTGTATGACGCCGACCGTGGAGTGAAATAAAAATAAAAACTCTTTCATCGGCGTGTCCTCACTCGTTGACCAATTACCGCCGCACCAATTGCGCCAGCAAATTGCGCATCAGGGTGGGTATTTACCGGCATTCCCAGGTGAGATTCCAGCATCCGGGCAAACGTCTGGCAATGACTAACGCCACCAGTAAACAGAATCGGCGCTTCACAGGAGAGACGAGCAATGAAATTGGCACTCCGCCGCGCCATCGCGTTAATCACTCCGGCGAGAATCGCTTCTGGCGCGACGCCCGCTGAGCGCAGGCTGATCACTTCTGATTCGGCAAACACTGTGCACATACTCGTGATGGCGTGCGGCGTGACATTTTCGGTAATGCTGTCGAGTTGCTCGACGCTGGTGCCAAGCGTGCGCGAGATCACCTCCAGGAAACGCCCGGTGCCCGCCGCGCATTTGTCATTCATCAGGAAATCGCACAGGTTACCGTCATCATCAAGCTGAATCACTTTGCTGTCCTGACCACCGATGTCGATTACCGCGCGCGTTGCTGGCGCAAGAAACCGTGCGCCCAGCCCGTGACAGGAGATTTCCGTCACTTGTTTATCGGCAAAATCCACCAGTTGCCGTCCATAGCCGGTGAGCGTCAGAAACGGCGTTGTCTCTAACCCTTCGCGCAGAGTTTCCCAGGCTTCAGTAATTGCTGTTGCCGGACGAAAGGGTGTTGGAACGAGGAAACGGCGCGTAATCACGCCGTCTGCCAGTAAGATCCCTTTGGTGGCGGTAGAACCAGAATCAATGCCAATCGAATATGTCACTGCCACTCCTTACAGCATCTCAATAAAGGCCGCGACACGGGTACTGAGCTGCCCGACATCCGAGGTGGAGTAGTCTGTTTCAATAGCGATATAAGGAATGTTGTGCTGCTGGCGCACATGACGTTTAATCGCCAGCGATTCCACCGCGTAGGTATGGCACGCCTGCAAAATCACATCAACTACGCCATCGACCTGATATTCTTCCACCATCTGGCTGAGCATTTTCAGGCGCTGATCGTTCGGCGAAACACAGGAGCAGCCAATCGCCAGATATTTATCCGCCAGCGCGTCGTAGACATCGCCCGTTTCTGCCACGCATTGCTCGGTCGCTTTCGCCCCGGTGCAGTTTTCATAACCGACAACCCAGCCGCCATTCTCTTCAATCGCGCGCACCACTTTTTCTGCTGCGCCGCCAATCGGGCAGCCGGTGATTAAAATGCGTGGACGCGGGTCCAGTCGCTGGCCTTCTTCCCACTGCTGACGAACGCGGGCGGTCATTGCATCCAGTTCATTGATCAACGCCTCTTTATCGAACCGGAAGGTTGCGCCGTAGACCACTTTCAGAATGTCGCTGCCGCTAAGCGCCGGAGGATTTAACTGCCCAAGATGATAAAAATTGGCCAGTGCGCGACGTTCGCGGTTTTTCAGCGCAATGGCATCGCGCAGAGCATCTTCGCTAATCTCGTGCCCAAAACGTTCTTCTACCGTTTTTTGCAAGCGCAGCATCTCGGCTTTCCATAACGCACGCGAGGCATCGTCCTTAACGCTGTTCGGCAACTGCATCACATGAACGGGCTTAAACTCCGCCATGTATTCATACATTTTCTTTTTGCCGTCGCAGGTGGTTTCACCGACCACCAGATCCGAAAAGTAGAAGTAGGGGCATTTATCGGTTTTGCCGAAGCCGTAGCTGCTTTTAATCAGCGGGCAGAGGTTGCGCGGCAGATCTTTCTCCGCTTCTTCAATGGTTTCATCAGAGGTAGAACAGAGCGAAACCACAACCGCACCGGCTGCCATCGGGATCTCTTGCGGCATAAAGGTGCAGTAAGTGCCAACCAGCGGAATGCCGCGCTCCTTGAGATCCATGACGGTGAGAAAGCCTTTCTGGCGAGCTTCAGAGAACTGATCGAAAATGGCGGGTAGATCGGTGACAAGTGACATGATTTTCCTTCCCCGTACCACGGGAGATAATGAAAAGAGGCCACATTATTACCATTCTTTTAGTGTGGTTTATTTGATCTCTCTCGCGGTTAGCCACTTAGTTTTTTATGGATTTCTAAAAATTGCTGAGGGGGAACAAGGCCGGGAGCTGCGACAACAAATATAAAATTAGCCCAATACAACCGCCAACCAGCGTACCGTTGACACGGATAAACTGCAGATCTTTGCCGATATTTAACTCGATTTGCCGCGACATATCCCGAGCATCCCAGCTTTTTACTGTATCGCTGATGTGGCGCGTCAGGAATGCGGAAAACTCAGGCGCGACGCGGTGCGCGGCTTGTTCCAGGTGACCATTTAACGATGCCCGCAAGGCATCATCGGCAATTAACGTTTCGCCAAACCATTGACCCGCCCGCGCGATACGTTCTTTCACACGAGAATCTTCACTGTTGATATCCGCTTTCAGCCATTCCCGTAAATCCCCCCACAATTCACTGAGATAGCGGTTAAAAGCTTCATCTTCTTTCAGATAACTTTTTACGGCATCGGCTCGCGCTGCCATTTCCGGATCGTTTTTCAACTTGTCGATCAGGGCAAAAGTGGCGCGATCAAACGCATGACGGATCTGATGCGCACGATCACGGCTGATATCATCAAGCAAAGAATTCACCGCGTCAGAAACCAACTCCGCGCTATGTTCGCCCAACCATTCGGTGGGGAGAATTTTGGCTTTCAGTGGATGCTCACTCTCCAGCCAGCGAACAATTTGCTGGGCAATAAACTTGCGCGATTTATCGCGCTGGAGAAGGGCGATCAACTGTGCGATCAGCGTATCGAGCAGCACCTGATGACGATCGTTTTTGGTCATACTCTCCAGCATCAACGCACTGGTTCCGGAAAGATCGACCTTATCAATCGCCCGATGGACCGCGCGCTTAAGCAGGCGCTGAATACGCGCATCATCGGTCAGTTCAAGAAAACCGCTCATGATCTGCAACAGATGCTGACCAACGCGGCGGGCGTTCTCCGGCTGACTAAACCAGTTGCCAATCAACAACGCCGGTTCGTGACGTCGAATCAATGCCACCAGCGACTGGGTATCGAGAAATTTTTCCTGCACGAACTGACCGAGATTTTCGCCAATCCGGTCTTTATTACGCGGGATAATCGCCGTATGACGAGAAATGATCGGAATCGGCACGCGGCGAAACAGCGCCACCACCGCAAACCAGTCCGCCAGCGCGCCGACCATCGCCGCTTCAGCAATCGCCTTCACGCCGCTCACCCAAAAATTGGGCGGCAAAAACAGCGTAACGACAAAGGTAGCAGCGGCGATAAGCAGTAAAGAGAGCGCCAACATTTTGGCGCGTCTGAGTTCAATGAGTTTATTCATAACGTTAAGAATAGAGCCTGACGGCAGGATCGCGCAAAAATCACCGCTCCTCCGCCAGCTCGGCAGCCTGATGTTGGCGCACGCGATTGAGCAATCCTGCCAGGGTGAAAACGACGATAACGCCCGCCACGACGGCTAACAGATGAAACGGCAAGCGACCGCCGTTAAACCACAGCCAGCGGCCGATTTCGACCGAGACAGACATCACCATCAGGATCACCATATTCAGCGATGCGGAGACGGTCCCTTTCGGTAAGTTATTGGAAAAAAGCGTAAAGCGGAATAAGGTCGGGAAGATCAAACCAATCCCGAAAGCATACAGACTGGTGCCCAGCACCGACCACAGCCAGACGTGCGGTGACAGCAGATTGCCGATAATCAACAGCGCGAGGCCGACCAGTTGAATGGGTACGGCACGCCAGATAAAGCGCGGTTCGGTCGGATCTTTAACGAAACGCGCCACGATGGCATTCGCGACAATCACCGCGCCGAACACCGGAACCTGTGTCCAGGCGAACTGCGAAGTTGTTAAGCCGCCCGCGTCGATCAGGATCACCGGCGAGACAGCCACCCAACTCATCATTGGGATATAGCTTAAAGAGATGGTTGCTGCGCCAAAGAGGAACAGCCGATTGCAAAAGACATTACGAAAATCGCGCAAGACGCTTTTGGCGCTAAATGGAACCGCGCCGCGCTTCACCGTCTCTGGCATCGCCAGCAGTAAGCCAACAAATGAGATAAACCCCATAACCGCAATGATGGCAAAAAGGACTTTCCAGTGCACAAAGTGCATCAGAGCTGCGCCGGAAAGCGGGCCAATAATCGGCGCAATCAGTACGATGGAGGTGATAATCGCCATCAACTTAATCCCTTTTGTCTGTCCGAACGCCTCCTGCACCGTGACATAACCAACGGTAGCAATAAAACAGATACTGGTGCCCTGAATTGCACGCGCGATAAGAAACTGTGTCATAGACGTTGTGAACATTGTCGCAGCGCAGGCAAGGGTAAATATTAGCGCCCCGGTAATCAGCACCGGCCTGCGGCCAATCCTGTCGGAAAGCGGCCCCAGCAGCCACTGCAATGCCATGCCTCCAGCGAGATAGAGACTGACGGCAGCCGGGGCCAGACTGACATCGGCATTAAAATCACGGACCACATTAATGATCCCTGGCTGAATCAGGTCCGTCGACAGGTACGCGGCAAAATCATACAAAATCAACGCCATCGGGAAAAACAGCGTGGCGGTATGGCGGGCAAAAAAACGTGGCATAACAAACAACTCCTTGTCCGGAGAACCCCAACGGGGAAAACGAAATTCAATACCGTCGGTAATGACGAAAGGCAGGCGAGAAGGGCAACGAGACTGCAAATGTACTGAATTTCATGTAATCAACCACACTGCCTGTGAACACACAGACAGAGAAATACCTTCTGACTTCGGGTCAGAATGTAGGTGATGCTGCCAACTTACTGATTTAGTGTATGATGGTGTTTTTGAGGTGCTCCAGTGGCTTCTGTTTCTATCAGCT
>PPYF01241634.1_pt1 | contig 152701 bp, 133 predicted proteins | sample 1559871 | NCBI WGS metagenome assembly PPYF01 (sample SAMN08240021, study PRJNA423297) | Human gut metagenome, whole genome shotgun sequencing project. | reverse complement strand
CAGCAAATACAGTGATAGCGCATACGGCGGACATAAACGGAGACGGATATGTAAGATCAGTAGACGCAATGATAGTAAACGACCTGTATTACAACAACCGAATAGGAGACACATCAGACGAAATGAGAATAAAAGCAAACTACTATAACAGTGACGACGCGGTAGACACAAGTGATATAGCTGCAGTTCTTTATACTGTTGTAGGACGTTCTTTTACTAAATAAGACTGGAGGATTAGATTGAAAAAATATATTTCGCTATTTATAATATGTTGTATGTTTTTATCTTTAATGCCGGGAACAGCAGTATTTGCGGCCGCTGATTTTGATTTTATTTTAACATCAGACGGTCAAAGCACGGTAACTATTGGTGTTGGGGATGAAATAACTGTTGAATTTGAATTGGTAAAAAATGATGGGGCTTCATATTCAATGTATTCAATGCAGAATGAAATATTGTATGATACTGAATATTTTGATTATGTGCAAGGCAGTATAAATGTTGAAAACGGATTTAAGTATGGATTTAGAAAACTTGAGTCTTCAAGCGGAGCAAAAGTTTTAATTGGTTTTGTTGATTCGAGTGAAAACGGAACCGAACGCCGCGGCAGAACATTAGTCGGTAGTTTTAAACTAAAGGCAAAAAAGACAGGAAACAGCAGTATAAAAAATGATTCTGCTTATGTGACAAAAAGCGATTTAAGCAGATATTCATCATCATATTCAGATATTGACGCGGAAATAGTAGAAGGTTCAATATCCACTCCAACACCTGTTCCGTCGTTGCAGCCGACTTCGGGACCTACTGCTAAGCCAAAGCCAACCTCAAAGCCTGATACAAACGGAAACGGTGGAAATGGAGGCGGCGGAGGCGGCAATGATACAAATACCGCCACACCAAAGCCAACTGCTGCTCCTTCAGCTTCAGAAGGACCGACATCTGAACCAATAATAACACCTGTTCCAACAAGTGGAACTTCTGTTCAGATTTTTGATGATGTTGAAACTGGTTATTGGGCATATGATGATATTATGGAGCTTTATTATGCAGGTATAGTTAACGGAGACAGTCCTAATACATTTTTGCCGGAAAATAATATTACTAGAGCAGAGTTTACGAAATTAGTTGCATTGCTTTTTGAGTTTGAGGTGGATGAAACCGCAGAGACAAACTTTGTGGATGTTCCGGCAGGCGAATGGTATACTCCATATATTGCGGCTGCATACAATGAAGGTATTGTGACAGGATATTCTGAAACTAATTTTGAGCCTGATAAAAATGTATCAAGACAAGAAATGTGTGCAATAATTGGCAGAAAACTTAATATTGTATCAGATAAAGAAACTGTATTTACTGATTCTGATGAAATAGAGGATTATGCTAAACCTTATGTGCAATCAATGACGGAAGCGGGATTTATAAAGGGATATGACGACAACACGTTCAGACCGTTTGAAAATGCTACAAGAGCAGAATCGGCAGCTGTCATTAACCGAGTAAAAAAATCTAAATAGACGAATGAACATGAAATGTGTTTCGTGTTTAGCTGGGCAACAGAGCTATTTTGAAGCTCTGTTGCCTTTTTAGTTATAAGCCAAAGATTAAAATCTGTTATTTTAATAAATTATAAAAATATAATGTGTATAATGTGTATAATTGACAAAATATAACTAATAAACAACAAAATAAATGTAGCAATCAAAAGAAATGTGTGCTAAACTAAGTTTAGTTGTTAGTATTTACTGTAATGTTGTGAAATATATAAAAATATAAAATAAATTTATTATTAGGAGGTACATTATGTTATCAAAAGCAGACAGGGCAGGTAAATTTTTAACGCGTATTTTTCTTTGTGCGGCAATTATTCTTGGAACTATGGTTCAGTTCGTTTCGGCGGCAACCCAGGATTTGAGCTATCCGGCTCAATTGGTGAAAATTTCAGTCTATGGCGGTGAACGAAATTTAAATATTTCCGGGTATGGTGAAGGTTCTGCTCTTAATACATGGAATTCAAACGGTTCAACAAACGAGCAGTGGAGAATTGATTATGTAAGCAGCGGAGTTTTTAAAATTGTTAACGTAACTACAGACAAGCTGGTATCAGCTGAAAATAATTCTGCTGTAAGCAACGCAAAATGTGTACTTCTTAATGATAACGGAAGTTCTTCTCAAATGTGGAATATTGTTGGTGTTCAGCAAGATTTTTTGGGAAACGATTTATATTACAAAATTTCTAACTATGCAAATCCAGACCTTGTTATAAGTTATAATACAACTACAAATGCTATTACCTTAAAAACTTATACAGGCGCCAACAATCAAAAATGGAAGTTAAACTGTGATGGTTTAGACGGTTTTGCCGGAAATTGTCTTGTTCAGGAAGGTGAAAAAGCTGGTACCATTGGAGGTTTATTAGGCGAAACAGTATATGTGTCAAATTTATCTCAACTTAAAAGTGCATTGCTCAGCACGAAACCGCTTACAATTGTTATAACTGCAAATATTGACAACTGCAACAGTGAAATGTATGATTTAAGGATAGAAGATAATAAGACGATTATTGGTTCTTATGGTGCAAATAGGCTTACTGACCCCCGTCTGCGCACGGACGACTATTTTAAAGAGGAGGCGGTAAGCAATAACATTGTTATCAAAAATATTAATTTCAATATTGCTGAAAGAGAAGATGTAGTTGCTTTTGCAGTATATGGTTCAAGAAATATTTGGATTGACCATTGTTCATTTAATTGCTCATTAGATTTATATTATGATGAAGTAGGTAAGTTCATTTGGGTAAATAGATGCGAATATGCAAGTTTAGATCCTGATTTTGTAACCATATCTTATAATGAATTTAATCATAGATTTTGGGGTATAGCTTTTGGAGCTAAATATACTGCAGAAGATAGGGCGAGCGCTATGTATAACAAATTTACTTCTGTTGTTCACCGCGCACCGCAGCTTGGAAACGGAACTCTTCATGTATTAAACAACTCATATTATAGAAATGATTCTACCCTTTATAATGACGGATACGCTTCCATAAAATGCGGAGCTGGTTCGGCAGTATATTCTGATTCGAACAGATTTGTCGGATATAGGAAAGAATCAAGCGGCTATTGGGATATGGAAGTTACAGTAGATTCTTCAGCCAGTTTCATAGACCATGGTTCATATACAAACAAGGGTGAAACACCTGTGTCTGTACCTTATAAGTTAGCAGCACCGACTGATGGAAGCGTTACAACATGGAGCCCGGCTGAAAATTATGGTTATAGTATTGTAAAAGCCTATGGAAATAATGATATTACAGTATTCTGTGATAATTATTCCGGAGCAGTAAAGAACTTTTCTGAACTGCATTATATAAATCATGAGGCTTGTTCAAATTACATTGATTCAACTGTAATTTCGCCTGTTAATTTTGCCTTTAGTGACCCGGATAATGACGGTGATGATACTGTAGATACCGGAATCGTTGACGGCGGAAAATATATGATAAAAAATGTTAACAGTGGTCTGTATCTTGATGTAGCTGGCGGTGCTGCGTCAAATGGGACAAATGTACAGCAGTGGGGGGCTAGCTCATCCGCTTCTTACAATACGTGGAAAGCTGTTTCGGTAGGAAATGGATATTATCAGCTTTATTCTCAGGTTGGTGATGGAAACACATATTTATTAGATGTTGCAGACGGGAATACATCAAGCGGAACCAATATAAGGATTTGGCAAAATACTTTTTGTGACGCACAGGTATATAAACTGGAGAAGCAGAGTGACGGAAGCTATGCTATTTTAACTAAAATCACTAATAACCAATCAGGTTTGGATGTGGAATCAGGGTCAAAATCTAGTGGTGCAAATGTACAGCAATGGGGGTACGCTGGAGGTGCACATCAAAAATGGATTTTTGAAAAGGTGAACTAAAATCACTAAATAAATATTGGTAAAATAACTAAACATTGGAACTTTTTTCTAAAACATTCGTCTTATTAAGTATAAGTGATTAATTTTTGCTTATATAAAATGTACTGAAAGGCGGAGTTATTATGAAGTGTAAGAAATTAGTTTCAATGTTTTTAGTTGTCTTTATGTTAGTTTCAATTGCTTTAATTCAAACAATTAATGTATCGGCGGATAGTTCCGGGGCTATTTATGTTTCCTCTTATCCTGATTTAGTGAACATGATGAAGAATCCTGGCGGAAGTTATATTCTTTTAAAGGATATAAAGATAAATAACGCTGATAATTTTAATGTTCAAAATTTTAGCGGCATTTTTGACGGCAATGGTCATAGTATAAGTTTCTCAAATTCAAGGGAAGGCGGTTTTGTTGAAGTTCTTGAAAAAGGAGCAACGATAAAAAATCTCCATGTTTATATTTCAGCGGCAACCGGTACTGATAACGTAGGTATTATTGCCGGAACTTCATATGGAACGATGGCAAACTGCTGGGTTTCAGGGTATGTCAGCGCATCTGGCATTAATTGCGGCGGTCTTGTTGGTAAGCTTTCGGGCGGTTCGGTGAGCGATTGTTATTCGTTGGCAACGGTAAGCGGAACCAGTATTTATGGAGGACTAATCGGAGCAGCTGAAAATGCAAGTGTTGAAAGATGTTATGTTTCAGCTTCAATAGAGGGGTCAAGAGCTGAGGCGGGGTCTTTTTTGGGAAGCAACAGTTCATCTTCAATAAATAACTGTTATTATAATTCTAGTAAAAACGGAGCGTTTTTAGGGGTAGGAATTGGTTCGGACACTGTCACTGCAAAGACTAGTGAAGAAATGAAATCAGCGGAGACTTTTGCCGGATTTGACTTTTCTAATACGTGGGTACATATTGATGGTGAATTTCCTAAACTTGTCTGCTATAACGGAAAGGGAACTTCAGATAATCCATATAAAATTCACACTAATGACGAGTTAATATCAATAATTCAGCCATATTTGGGAGATGCAGGAACAGGCAGATATTATCAGCTCGCTGCAAATATAAAGAATTATTCAGGTCCATCACTGGGAGATGATAATAGCAGATTTACCGGTTTTTTTGATGGAAATGGTTATGTATTTTATAACACCAATATATCAAGCGGAGGAATTTTTTATTCAGTTGCTGAAAATGCCGTTGTAAAAAACGTTGTTTTTGATGGATACAATTTTTCCGGCGGAGGTGTAGCTGGCGCTGTCGCCTCAATAAATCACGGAACAATAGATAATTGTCATGTTGGAAACGGTACAATTTCAGGTTCAAAAGATTTAGGTGGAATCGTTGGGGAGAATATTAATGGCACTGTCACTAATTGTTCTTTTACAGGCGATATTAATGGTCGTGGTTCCGGCATAGGCGGTATTGTGGGATATAACAGTTACGGCACAATATCGAATTGTGCGGTCTATTCGGGAACTATTAGAAGCTCCGATCATAGTGTTGGAGGTGTTGTTGGGGATAACTCCAATGGATTAGCAGAAAATTGTTTTTCACTTGCAAGTGTGAACACAAGTACCAGCGAAAGCGGAGGAGTCGCAGGAAGACTGTATAATGGAGTTATACGTAATAGTTATTCTAATGCCGGAGTTTATGGAAACGACTTAAATAGTATCGGAGGTATTGTTGGCAGTATAATCGAAGACGGAGTTGTTGAAAACTGTCTTTACAATAAAGAACTTGTTTCTGTTTTAATAGGCGGAACAGAGGATAAAACTGGAGGTATATCAGCAGATGAACTCAAAAATGCTTATTACTATTCGGGATTTGATTTTACTTCGGTTTGGACTGTAGATGAAAGCGGAGAGTGTATTGTATTGTCTTCGATTTCAGGAAAGGGCACAAAAGAAAATCCGTATTTGATTAGAACATCTTCAGATTGGATCAGAGTTGGAATTGGGATAAAAAACAGCGGAGAAAGAAATTATTATAAAATAATGAATGATTTATTCTCTGTAAGGGCCTTAGGTCAATTTTGCGGAAGTTTGGATGGCGGAGGTCATGAGGTAGGACAACATAACGGAAATTTGATTACCACATTAAATCCGGGTGGATATATTGGCAATTTAACGGTATCAGGAATAATTGTTGAGACCGTTGACAAAGCAACAATAGAGCATTGTACAGTATATAATTCAAATGTTAGCTATTTTGATGGAGGATTTGTAAATAAAAATTTGGGAGGTAAAATTTCTGATTGTTCAGTAATTGACTCAACCATTTCTTTGACTGATATAACAGGCGGATTTGTAGGGCAAAATTCCGAAGGCGGAGTAATAAATAATTGTTATATAATGAATTGTAAAGTTTCCGGTAATAGTATTGCCGGTGGATTTGTTGGAAACAACACTAACGGCACAATTGAAAATTGTTATGTTTATGACACTGTTGTAAGCGCGCCAAGTACTGTTGGCGGTATGGCAGGAAGAAATGATAATAACGGAAAGATTAATAATTGTTATACGGGGGCTTCTGTTTCGGAAGCGAATTATGCAGGAGCTTTTGTAGGTATGAATTACGCAGCAATAAGTTCTTCGTATGCAAACGGTGGATATTCAGCAGGCAATGCTGTACCGGCAGTGAAATTTGCAGGATTGAATGAAGGAAACATCACCGGAGAAAATCTTGATTTCAGCGGAAATACTTTACCATATAAATATATTCAAACTTCAGGTTTAAATATATCTGTTAACGATACAACGGTTTATACACCTCAAACTCCTGATGTTACACCAGGCAGATTAACTGATATTAGCGGTCATTGGGCTGAGCAAACCATAAGAAATCTGGTTTCTAAAAATGTTGTAAACGGATACGAAGACGGAACTTTCAGACCTGAGGATAGCGTTACTAAGGGAGAGTTTATTAAACTTTTGATGAGTGCAACAGGAAAAGGAACTTCTGACGGATTTACAAATTATAAAGATGTTAATGCGAGTTGGGCAAGACCATATGTAAGTAAGGCTATATATCTTGGAATTTGTGATAATATAAGCGACAGCACTGAGATATTTGGAGTTGACAAGTCTATAACAAGAGCTCAGGCAGTTGCTCTTATGGGCAGGTTATTAGCGCCGGATAAAACAGGAATTCCATCGTTTACAGATAACAGTAGTATTCCGGACTGGGCGTCAAACGAGGTTTATTCTATGGTTGAACTTGGCTTAATAACAGGTATGGAGGACGGAAGCTTTAAACCTTTAGATAATCTTACCCGTGCAGAAGCGGCAACAATAATTGAACGTATTATGAATTTAGGGTAGGTAATAAATATGAAAAATAAATTAACAACATTTATCCTGACTGTTTGTTTGGTTTTTAGCATAGTTCAAATAGGAGCTGTGTCGGCAGATGATAATTTGACTGTTACTTCACCAAACGGCTGTATATCCATTTCAATAGAAACAAAAGACGGAAAAATAAATTATAGTGTTAAGTATAACTCAATCAGTATAATCGAAAGTTCTAATATTGGAATTACATTTTCTTCAGTTGATTTTAGTGAAGGGGTAAAATATGTATCATCATATAAGAATACTGTAGATGAAACATATTCGATGCTGACAGGAAAAGCATCTGTATATACAAATAAGGCAAATGAAACAGTTATGACATTTGAAAAAGACGGGCATTTGCTTGATTTATATGTAAGAGCTTATGATGATGGAATAGCGTTCAGATATGGGTTCAATGAAAACGGTCAGGCACTTTCAGAAAACACAACTTTCAGATTACCTCAAAATTGCACAGTAAATGCTATGGAATACGAAATGTGTTATGAAAATTTTTATAATAGACATAACTTATATGAGCTGAATGGAGTATATGGTATGCCTATGACTGTCAAGGTTGCTGATAATACTTATGCTTTAATTACCGAAGCGGAACTTAATGGAAACTATGCAGGTTCAGTATTAAATGCTGACGGCAGCAATGTTTTAAAACTCGGATATGAGCCTAAACAATCAGAGCCGGTTGAAATTTCAGCACCATTTTTGTCGCCGTGGCGCACTGTTATAATTGGAGATTTGAATACCATAGTTTCTACAGAAATGCCGGAAAATCTCTGTGCTCCTTCCAAATTAGAAGATACCTCGTGGATAAAGCCAGGAGTATCAAGCTGGACATGGTTTAACGGTGACCCAACAAATGACCCTGAAGTTTATAAACAGTATATTGACTTATCTGCCGATATGGGCTGGCAATATGTATTGTTGGACGAGGGCTGGCAGCCATTAGAATACGATGAGTATGGGAGAAAGACATATAGTGGAATTATGGATTGGACAGAGGAAGTTATTGAGTACGGAAAACAAAGGGGAATTGGTATTATTGTTTGGTCTACAAGCTGGGATCTTGATACTGAACAAAAGCGCGAGAGATTAAAAGAATGGGCCAATATGGGTATTAAAGGTATAAAAGTTGACTTTTTTAATAGCGAAACTCAGCAGACGTTAAAACTTATGGACTCAATAACTCAGGAGTCAGCAGAGTTAAAGCTGCTGGTAAACTTTCATGGATGCGTTAAGCCGACAGGAGAACGCAGAACTTGGCCAAATCTTATTACACGTGAGGCAGTATATGGAAATGAACATTTTTTAAGCGGAGAAAATTGGGGCCCGACGGCTGAGCATAATTGCACATTGCCATTTACAAGAAATGCAGTAGGACCAATGGATTTTACACCTGAACTTACTAATCATAATGATAAAAATTATTTTACCGATGGTCAAAAATGTGCGTTGCCTATAGTTTTTGAATCCGGGATACAGTGTTTGTCAGATAAGCCTCAAATATATGAAAATAGTGCGGCTCGTGAATTATTTAAAAGCATTCCTGCTGTTTGGGATGAAACGAAGCTCTTATCAGGAGATATTGGAGAAAGTGCCGCAGTTATGAGAAGGTTTGGTGATACATATTATGTTGGGAGCATTTGTAATAATCAATATGTTGTGGATATAAATCTTGATTTTCTTAAAAGCGGCAAGTATTGGTTTGAAATGTATACTGACGGTTCCAATGATACAGATATAGCTGTTTATAATGGTGTTGTTACTAATCGGGATACAATAACTATTCCGCAGTTAACGCACGGCGGAGGAGCTGTAAAGTTTACACCGATAAAAGAAAATACAAAGTTATTTTCGGACATTGACGGACACTGGTGTGAAAAAAATATATTATCATTAGCTGAAAAAAATAAATTGAATAAATATTTTTACGGCGAGTTTGGAGTGGATGAATATATAACCAGAGCTGAATTTGTTATGCTTTTGACAGACGCTTTGGATATAGGTTGTATGCAAGGAAGTCCTAGATTTTATGATAGTATAAGGCATATTGCCAAGAATTATATTTATACAGCCACAGAAAAAGGTATTATTAATGGAACAAGTGAGGAAACGTTTTTATCGGAATCGAATATCACTCGTGAAGATGCGGCAACTATAATAGGCCGATATGAGAATCTTAAAGGCGGTATAAACAGTGGATTTTCTGACAGCAATGAGATATCCCAATATGCTAAAGAGTATGTTGCACAATGTGTTGCAATGGGAGTTATAACCGGATACGAAGATAACTCGTTTAAGCCTAAAAATAATATTACTAAAGCTGAAGCCGCTGCAATGCTATTTAGGTGTCAAAACTTAAAGTGATACTTTTAAATCCCATGATTTCATATCATGGGATTTTATATTTTTATTTCTTTAGAATATGCTGACTTTTTAGTTGCAAATACTATTATTGTTATATCAATATAAAAAAACGTTATAGCTATTGCCAATATATGTTAAATATGTTATAATAAAAATAATAAACTATTAGCTTTATTTATAAATATTGATAAAAATTTATATAAAAAGATTTTATCTTTTTTTGGGAGATGGGGAAAATAAATAAAATAAAAAAATATATTAGATATGTTTTTCCTTTCATTTTAGCTGGTATGTTTTGTTTTATAAGTGTTACGTCTATTGTTACAATTATTCATATGCAGGGTAACGCACGGGTGATTAATTATACCGGAATTGTAAGAGGTGCCACTCAAAGGCTTGTAAAACAAGAAATGAATCAGTACCCAAATGATGAATTAATAAATTATATTGACGGAATACTTCTTGAACTTTCAACAGGTGATGGTGAGAATGGTTTGAGAATGATTAATGATAAAGAATATCAGGGATTAGTTAACGAAATGAAGGAAAAGTGGGAAGTTATAAAATCTGAGGTACAGTTTGTCAGGGCTGGAGGAGATAAGCATAAATTATTTGATTTAAGTGAAGATTATTTTGCGCTTGCCAACAAGACAGTTTCTTCTGTTGAACTTTATACTGAGGAGCGCGTAAAAAGTGCAAAGTGGACTTTGTTTGTTTTAAATGCCGGTTTTGTTATATTATTTATTTTATTCTTTATGCTTGGTATGAGACAAAAAAAGGTTCAAACAGACCTTATATCTGCTAAAAACGCCAGCCGTGCTAAGAGTGAATTTCTTTCAAGAATGTCTCATGAAATAAGAACGCCAATGAATGGGATTATCGGAATGACAGCGGTTGCGCGTATGTCTTTGGATAATAGAGAAATGTTGATAGATTCATTAAATAAAATTGATTTGTCCTCAAGTTATTTGTTATCACTAATCAATGATATACTAGATATGTCTCGGATTGAAAGCGGGAAAATTAAACTTGATAATGAAGTTTTTGAGATCACTGAAGTTTTAAAACGAATATATATAATGTTTAAGCAAAAGAGTGATGAGAGCGGTATAGATTTTAAAATTAAAAGCGATAATGTAACCGTAAATAAAGTTATTGGTGATGAATTAAGAATTAGTCAAGTTATTATTAATATAATCTCTAATTCAATAAAATTTACTCAGTTCGGCGGTAAGGTAACTCTTGATGTCAGACAGAAAATCGATGATGATGAAAAAGTTATATTTGAATTTGTTGTTTCTGATACAGGGATAGGTATGAGTAAAGAATTTCAGAGACATATGTTTGAACCGTTTGAGCAGGAACGGAATGGAAACTCTCATCAATATGCAGGTACTGGGTTAGGATTGGCAATAAGTTATAACTTTGTAAAATTGATGGGCGGTGAAATCATTGTACATAGTGAATTAAATAAAGGTTCTGAATTTGTTATTTATTTACCTCTTCAAAAAGCAGAAAATGCGAAGCTTAATGAAAAACAAGATAAAAATATTTTTGAACAAAAGAAAGAGGAGCTTATGAATCTTTGTGAGGTTCATATCCTTTTAGCTGAAGATAATGAAATAAACGCAGAAATTATTACTTTTTTATTGCAAAAATGCGGTGCTGAAGTAGATTTAGCTATCAATGGAGAAGAGGCAGTGAAAAAATTTGCTGAATCAGCTGTTGGAAGTTATGATTTGATTTTGATGGATATTCAAATGCCTATAATGAACGGTTTGGAAGCAAGCAAATTAATAAGAGCAATGGAGCGGCCGGATGCGAAAGATATTTTAATAGTGGGAGTCTCGGCAAATGCGTTTAGTGAAGATGTTCAAAAAGCTAAACAGAATGGAATGAATGAATATATATCCAAACCTATAGATATGTCGAAATTGTTTGAGGCTATTAAAAAGTATTTATAATTATATATAACTAGAATAAGGTTTAACTAAAAAATATTTGAAATATATACTTTCTTTTAATGTGGCATTTTGTTCTTTTATAGAAAAAATAATTTATATTTTAATAATGACAGTTAAAGATATTACCGGTTTTAAAAGTTGATAAATTTGGTGAGAGTGAACAATAAAAAGCTCTGTAGACAATAAATTCTCATTATTTATATAGTAAAATCATAATTTGGTTATATCCAACTTATGATTTGTAATAAATCCTGCAATCCGGACAATTAAGTTAGCGTGCTGCCTTGATTATTTCACAAAGAACCTAAAATTTGTTAAGCATGTTTTTATAACTGCAGAAATACAAAAGAGGTTATGTTGATGAGATAGATTAAAAAGTGCATAATATAAATAGAATAAAAAGTAGCGGGATAGCATGTGCTATCCTGCTACTTTCTGGTAAACTTAAAGTATAAGTAATACCGATTCAAAAATCAATACATTTTTGAATATCAAACCATTTGGTGACTCCTAGGGGATTTGAACCCCTGTAGCCGGCGTGAGAGGCCGGAGTCTTAACCACTTGACCAAGGAGCCATATGGTAGCGGTAACTGGATTTGAACCAGTGACACTACGGGTATGAACCGTATGCTCTAGCCAACTGAGCTATACCGCCAAATACTGTTATTCCCTCAATTTGCGAACAACAGTTGATATTATATCAGAGAAAATAATATATGTCAACACTTTTTTTAAAAATTTATAAAAAATTTTTTAATGCGGCTTTTTAATCTTTTACAGGCTATTTATTATTTTTTAAATTTTCTTTTTTTATGAATATCAATTCTTAAAAAAGAAATAATATTAATATGCTGATACGATATATTATATATGGCTTGCTCGGAATGAATATGGAAATCTTCTGGACCAGCCTTTCGGGAATAAAAAGCGGTTCTCATAATTTAATCGGCCATACTTCTATATGGATGTTTTTTATATATGGTCTTGCTGTGGTCATTATGGAACCAATTCATAATTTAATTGCTGACCAAAATTGGTTTCTAAGAGGTTGTGTTTGGGCTTCGGTAATTTTTGTCATAGAATTTACTACCGGAGGTATTTTGAGATTGTTTCAAATTGAGCCTTGGCATTATACCGGTGAATTTTCTATCATGGGGCTTATTCGAATAGATTATGCGCCTGCCTGGTTTGCCGTCGGCTTACTGTTCGAACGTATTCATACTTTGCTTTTAAATTATAATATTGGGCTGAAATAGGTGATTGAATTAACTGTTTATCATTTTGTTCATATCTTTTCTTAGCCTTTTTATAATTCTTTTTTCAAGTCTTGAAATATATGACTGCGAAATACCAAGAAGGTCTGCTACTTCTTTTTGTGTCATTTCATCTCCGTTATTGTTTATTCCAAATCTTAATTCAACAATATTTCTTTCTCGGCCTGAAAGTTTTTCCATTGCAAGATAAAGCAGTTCTCTATCTGTTTCGTCTTCTATGTTTTTTTGGGTTACGTCATTATCAGTTCCCAATATATCAGAAAGTAAAAGTTCGTTTCCGTCCCAATCTACGTTTAGCGGTTCGTCAATTGATACTTCTATTCTGTTATTATTGTTTTTTCTTAAATACATTAATATTTCATTTTCTATACATCTTGAAGCATATGTAGCGAGTTTTATATTTTTTTCTGGCTTAAATGTATTTATTGCCTTAATTAGTCCGATGGTTCCGATTGAGATTAAGTCTTCAATACCTATACCGGTACTGTCAAATCGTTTTGCTATATATACTACCAATCTCAAATTGTGCTCAATTAATATTTGTCTTGCCTTGTCGGAATAGTCAGGATTTCCAAGTCTCGATGTCCACCATTGTTCATCTTCTTTATTCAGCGGAGGAGGCAGAGTGTCGCTTCCTCCTACGTAGAAAACTTTGCCATCCTTTTTTGCAACAAAGTTTAGATAAAGCTGTTTTAAGTACTTTTTTAGTTTTTGGTACATTATTCTTCCCCCTGAAGATATATTTATTATTTTTTTCTGTAAAGGCGTCCGGGCTTGCAATTGCATTATACAGACCATCACTGCAAAATTCCGTATTTACGAACCCAACATAGCAATTTTTTTTGTCAAAATAATATTTTCCATATTTTGTTGTTATTTGTTCGGGTTCAAATACCGGTATTAAGTTATCATTATTTTTGGATACAGTAGATATTTTAACCAACCTATATTTTATATGTTCGTTTTCTAAAAATGTATATGAGTTTTTTTCGCCGCCGATTAAAATAACAGGTTTTCCGCTTAGCGGTTCAATTAGCTCACATCCTGTGTCCATTAAAATATTTAGTTTGTATTTTTTATTCATCAATATCAATTCAGCGCTTTGTATTATTTTATTTCGGCTTAGGTTTCTGCTGCATATTTTTATAAAAGCGAGAATAACCAAATAGGCAGCTATAACTAATGATATAAGAGTTGTAATGTTTAAGTCCAAGTATGGTACCCCGTTTGAGATTATAGATGTATCTTTTATAGAAATTTGATATGCTATAAAATAAACAAATCCCGAAAACAATAATGATACTATAAAGAATACCAAAGTATGTTTAATCAGTTTAATAAAAGTGTTGCATTTATAAAATATCATTACGAATAAAACAGTAAATAATATTCGGCCTAATAAAGTATATAATAAATATGTATGCGGAAAAAACATAATTACAGAATATAGAGCTGATATTGCTGAACCTAGTGCCAGTCTCAATATCGTGGTTCTAAATCTAATAATTATGCTTGCTGCAAAAATTATTAAAGAGTTAATCAAAAAATTGCTTAAATATAAAATATCTATGTATATGGTCAATTATATCACCAAAGATATTATAGAGCAGTTTTTGAAAAAAATATGTCAGAATGGGGGAAAAATAAAAATAAATTAATTGATGTGAAGTAACTTCGCATTTTAATGTTAAAACAATAAAATAACAAATATTTATAGTATATAGATAAAAATTTTTTAATTTTGTGTCTTGAATTCCATATTGTTATATGATACAATAAAAAAGTTAAATATATATATTTAGAAAATAATATTAAATTTTTTTAATGTAATCTTTAATAAGGGAAGGTTGATAAATGTGGAAATCACTATAAACAAAACGCAAAATCCTAAGGTAAAGCCTGATATGAGTAATTTGCCGTTTGGAAAGTATTTTTCAGATCATATGTTCATTATGGACTATGACGAAGGAAAGGGCTGGCATGATCCGAGAATTGTCCCATATGGACCAATTGAACTTGACCCGTCTGCTATGGTTTTCCACTATGCACAAGAGGTATTTGAAGGTTTAAAAGCATATAAATCTTCTGATGGACATGTTCGTTTGTTTAGACCGGACAAAAATTTTGCCAGATTAAATGTTTCTAATGAAAGACTGGCAATTCCGCAAATTGATGAAGCTTTATGTCTTGAAGGTTTAAAAAAGCTTGTAGAATTAGACAAAGAATGGATTCCTGAGCAGGAAGGCACGTCTTTATATATTAGACCGTTTATTATTGCTACCGATCCATTTTTAGGTGTTAAACCATCCGAGTCATATAAGTTTATGATTATATGCTCGCCGAGCGGTTTGTATTATCCTGAAGGTTTAGCTCCTGTAAAAATATATGTTGAGGATTCTTATGTTCGTGCGGTTCGCGGCGGAACAGGATTTACTAAGACCGGCGGTAACTATGCAGGCAGTATTAGAGCTCAGGTTGTTGCTCATGAGAAGGGATATTCTCAGGTTCTTTGGCTTGACGGTGTTGAACAGAAATATATTGAAGAAGTTGGTTCTATGAACATATTCTTTAAAATCAATGGTGAAGTTGTTACTCCTGCTCTAAACGGAAGTATTTTGAGCGGTATAACCAGAATGTCTACTATTGAACTTTTGAAGTCTTGGGGAGTTCCGGTATCTGAAAGAAAAATATCAATCCAGGAAGTATCCGACGCTTATGATAACGGTACTCTTGAAGAGTGTTTCGGAACCGGTACCGCAGCTATTATTTCTCCGGTTGGTGAGCTTAGCTGGGATGATAAAGTTATGTTGATAAATGATAATAAAATCGGAGAGATTACTCAAAGAATTTTTGATACAATAACAAATATTCAGACCGGAAAAGAAGAAGATAAAATGGGCTGGGTTTTAAAAGTTGATTAAGTAATTGATTGGGTATTATAATATATATAATATAATTAGGAATGCAGGCATCAGTGTCATTTAAATTCAAAATATTTTGATAGAATGACCAATGCCTGTTTTTTTATAATTTAAGGGGATGAGCTGATGGAGCGCGGAAGTGGAATATTAATGCATATTTCATCTTTCCCTGCAAAATACGGAATAGGTACAATGGGAAAGGAATCTTTTCAATTTGTTGATTTTTTGAAAAAAAGCGGTCAAAAATATTGGCAGATCCTACCTATTGGTCCTACCAGTTTTGGAGACTCACCGTATCAATCATTTTCAACTTTTGCGGGTAATCCTTATTTTATAGATTTTGATTTGCTGTGCGAAGATGGTTCTTTAAATTTAGAGGATTATTCTGAAATTGATTGGGGAAACGAGCCTGACAGAGTTGATTATGAAAAAATATTTAAAAACAGATTTAAGGTTCTTAAGATTGCATACTCTAGAGACAGAATAAGAAAAAAGGCGGAAATAGATAATTTTAGATTTAATCATTCATATTGGATTGAAAATTATTCTTTATTTATGGCCTTAAAGTTTGATAATAATCTAAAAATGTATCGAAATTGGAATGAGGATATTGTAAAAAGAACTCCTGAAGCAATTATTAATGCGTATAATGATTTAAATACTGAAATTGATTTTTGGGTATATGTACAGTATTTATTTTATAAACAATGGTATGCGTTAAAAGAATATGCTAATATGCAGGGAATAAAAATTATTGGAGATATACCAATTTATGTAGCTGAAGACAGCGCAGACGCCTGGTCTCATAACGAGGTGCTTATGCTTGATAGCTGTGGTATTCCAATAAAAGTGGCAGGCTGCCCGCCGGATGGTTACGCACCCAAAGGTCAGCTTTGGGGAAATCCGCTCTATAATTGGGACTACCTAGCTTCAACCGGTTATGAATGGTGGATAGAACGTTTAAAAGCAGCTCTAAAAATGTATGATGTTGTTCGTATTGACCATTTTAGAGCTTTTGACGCTTTTTATGCAATAGATTATGGAAAACCTGACGCCACTGAGGGAGAGTGGCTTAAAGGTCCAGGAGTTGATTTCTTTAATAGGCTGAAAGAAACTTTGGGTGAATCCCTCGCATTAATAGCGGAAGATTTAGGAACTATAACGGATGATGTTAGAGCCTTACTGAAATACAGTGGATTTCCCGGAATGAAAGTTATGCAGTTTGGCTTTTCTCCGGGAGAAAACAGTGATTATTTACCTCATAATTATAAAAATAATTCTGTTGTATATATCGGCACTCATGATAATGATACTCTAAAAGGGTGGTTTGATTCACAATCTGAAGAAGTTCAAAATTTTGCGGTTAAATATCTTCGTCTGAATAAAGATGAGGGATACAATTGGGGATTTATAAAAAATTTATTATCAACTGTTGCGAATACGGCAATAGTAACGATGCAGGATATTCTGAACTTAGGAAATGATGCAAGAATGAATACGCCTTCAACACTGGGAGGAAATTGGGAGTGGAGATTAAAGTCTATGGATTTGCTTTCAGACTCTCTTTCTTCAAAACTTTTAGAAATTACTAATATTTATTCAAGGTAAGTTATATTTTGTTTGGTTCGCCTGGAAAATTTGGGCGAACCTTTTTATTTAGAATAATTTTATAAATTATATTATTATAATTTTGTTAATCTACTTGAAGTTTAAGCTTTTATTTGCTATAATAAATTTTAAAATTAAGAAAAATGTCTGATTAGGACGTGTTTAAATGGGCAAAAAAAATATTGAATCAAACAAAGGAAAAAGTAAACGAATATGGATTTATTCTATTATTGGCGTGCTGTTGGTTTTGACTGGAGTTTTTTTATTAAGTGAATCTCAATTTGACGTTAATCAAATTCCTAATTTGTTTTTAGAGATGAAAAATATGCTGTTTGATAAAACAGAGAATAAAGTTCAAATTGCCGAGGAAATGCCTGCGGCTAAAATTAAGGTGTATTCAGAACAAGCATCGGTTGTTGAGCCTGACAAAATAACCCCGTCTAATCTAAAGAGTGCTGATGGAACTTATAATGCTGAAGGCGGAGCTAATAATCTTTATGACGGAGATATTTATACATGCTCAGGAAGTTCCAATTCTTGGGCAACTCTAGATGCTGGAGAGTTAAAAACTCTTTCATATATAAGATATATACCAAACACTTCATCGCAAATCATGGGCAATACATGCGTCGGAACTAAATTTTTGGCTTCTAAGGATAATAAATATTTTGTTGAGCTGGGAACAGTTAATCCTGACGTTAACGGTGATATAAATTTAGATTGGCATACACTTGAGTTCAGCGGTTATGGAGAATACAGATATTTTAAAGTTGAGCTTTCTCCGTATGCGTCTTTTGGAGAAATTGAATGGGTAAGTGATACTGGTATAATCGCAGATGAAAATGATAAAACTGATTTTAGTTTTATGGCCTTTGACGCTATGGAAGGATTTGAAGGATATACTGTCTTATCTATATATAATAAAGATAAAATATTAAAATGCGTGGAAACTATCGACTCTGATTTTAAGGTGGGTGATTATACAAAACTGGAATTTTCTGATATTAAATTAGAGCTTGGGGATTACATACGAGTAATAACATATGATAAGCAGGATATGAAAATGGCGGTTGACTTACCTTTGGATTATCGCTTTACGGAGGCGTCTTCAAATTTATCGGTTTCAAATATATATAGCGATAATATGATGTTTCAGGCAGATCAGGAACTCGTGGTATCAGGAAAAGGAGTGTGCGGTTCTGAGGTTAAAGCGGTTATTAAAAACATGGATACGGGAGAAGAATTTTCGGGAAGCGGTATTGCCAAAGATATTTCCGACTGGGAGATAAATTTAGGAGTTTTTGAAAACGGCGGAAATTATGAACTTTTTATATCGTCTGAAGATGAAAAGTTAGAATTTAAGAATATAACCTTTGGTGATATATGGGTTTTTGCCGGACAATCTAATATGGAATTTTATCTGTGCGGGGAAAAAAGCGGAAATGAACTATTAAATACTAAGGAAGGTAAGAAGAAATCAACTACTGATAAAATCAGAATGATAAATATGTATAATATCGGATACATGGGAGCAGCAGGTGAAGTTGAGAATGTTCCGTTAAACGACTGGAACGAATATTGGACAGAACTCACGCCTGACAGAGTTTCTTATATGTCTGCAATAGCATATTATTTTTCCCAGGGAATAAAAGACCGATATGACCGTAATGTAGGAATAATCAGTGTAGCGGTCGGAGATACCGAAATTAATCAATGGTATCCAAGAGGAGAGAGTTTTGGAAAATTTACAGGTGACAGCGGAAAGCTGTACAATAACCGTATATATCCATTTACTAAGCAGAAAATAAAAGGTATTTTATGGTATCAAGGTGAAGCGGATAATTACAGAACTAATATGAATGCTGAGGAATACAGCGACGCGATGGCCGGATTAATTGATCTGTACAGACAAAAATGGAGCAGTGAAGATTTGCCGTTTTATTATGTTCAATTAACAAGATATGAAACGAAGGATGCAAGTGAAATTCGAGAAGGGCAGCGCATAGCCCTCCAAAAAGTGAGAAATAAAAAGAATGTAGGAATGTTTGGTCTGCTTGATATAATCGGACGGTATGACCAAGGAGAAGGATGTGCAAGAACCGATATTCATCCATGGCAGAAAGAAGTAGTGGCAGATAGATTTCTTGATTATGTAGGACATGATATATACAAGGATTCAGAAGCCAATACTTCGGGACCTGTATATCAGTCTAAGCAGAAAATTGATAATACCATAGTTCTGACTTTTAAACATAAAGGGAAGTTAAAAGTTATGGATAAAAGTCAATATGCTGATTCTGTCTGCGAGCAAAAAATATCAGCTTCATCTACAGATACCAGCATTTTGCATGAGTTCTGGATTTCTGATGAGAATGGCAAATTTTATCCGGCAAATGCAAGACTTGAAAATGATAAAGTTGTCGTATGGAGCGACAGCGTTTCTAATCCTACAGATGTTATGTATGCTTGGGGAGCGTATCCCGAAATGCCAAATTTAACTGATGATTCAGGACTTCCCGCAGTAACTTTTAATACATATAACGGAAGTGAAGTTTTATAGTGTTTATTTGATAAATATTTTGATTTATTGTTTTGACCCCGCCTAATATATTAAGCGGGGTTAAGTATAGCATGGAATAAAAATATTACCGGTAAAATTTATAATATGACCAAAAAATTGTCAAAAAATATGGTTTGTTTATAAAATAGTAATCTAAATTATTGACATTAAAGTCATTCAAAGGTATAATAAATAGAATGCTAATTTGAGTTTTTTTGGTCTAAAACATTTTCAGTTTTTATACTGTTTTTTTGCACTCTGATTCTAAGTATAAAATCTAAAATTTGTGTCTTTTGGCAGTTTATTTTGAAGATGATATTTTGTTACATAGGAGGTATTTAAAATGTTGAAAACATTTCGTGGCGGTATTCATCCAAACGATATGAAAGAGCCAACAGCCGGAAAGGCTATCGTTGAACTTGATCCGTCGCAGGAAATGGTTTATCCTGTTGCCCAGCATATAGGAGCGCCTGCAAGTCCGATTGTCGAGGTTGGTGATATCGTTTATGCAGGGCAGAAGATTGCAGAAGCCGGAGGATTTGTGTCTGCCTGTATTCATTCATCTGTATCAGGTACGGTTAAAGCGATTGAAAAGAGGCTTCATCCAAATGGATTAATGGTTAATTCCATAGTTATTGAGGATGACGGACAGGATACTATTTATCCTAACTTAAAGGGCTGTGATGATTATACACAGCTTTCGCCTAAGGAAATAATTGAAATTATAAAAGAAGCGGGGATCGTTGGTCTTGGCGGAGCTACCTTCCCAACGCATGTTAAACTGTCGCCGCCTCCGGAAGCTAAAATAGATTATGTAATAGTTAATGCCGCTGAGTGCGAACCATATTTAACATCGGATTATAGAACGATGCTTGAAATACCTGAACAGATTATTGGCGGATTAAAAATAGTAATGCATATTTTTGGATTAAAAGATGGTTACATAGGTATTGAAGATAACAAAGAGTTAGCAATTGAGACGATGAATGCTCTTGCGGCAAAATCTAAAGATGTTGATATTCATGTGGAAAAATTAAAAACCAAATATCCGCAGGGCGGTGAAAAACAGCTTATTAATGCCATAACCGGCCGAAAAGTAGGACCGGGACAGCTTCCATATCAGGTTGGCGCCATTGTATGCAATGTTGATACTTGCAGAGCTATTTATCAGGCTGTTAAAAGAGGTCTGCCGGTTATGACAAGGGTGGTAACAACCGGCGGTGACTGTGTTAAAAATCCAGGAAATTACAAAGTTCGTATCGGTACCTCTCTTAAAGATGTTATTGAACAAACGGGTGGATTTGTACAAGAGCCGACCAAGCTGATAATGGGAGGTCCTATGATGGGTATGGCTATCCCTACACTTGATGTGCCGGCGGTTAAAGGCACGTCCGGTCTTTTAGCTTTTGGCCCGGATTTGGCGTATGGTTTTGAAGAAAACGCTTGTCTCAGATGTGGTAAATGTGTGTATGCCTGTCCTATGAAGTTGTTGCCGAACAGGCTTGATGAGGCGGCGAGAGCAGATGATTTTAAAGCACTGGAGAAGTTGAATATTGCAGATTGTATTGAGTGTGGAAGCTGCGCGTTTAGCTGTCCTTCAAAACGTAGACAGGTTCAGCAGATAAAGGTGGCAAAAGTTAAGCTTCGTGCCGCACAGCAAAGAAATAAATAAAGGTGGAGGGAATAAATTTGGATAATTTACTTGTTGTTTCACATTCCCCGCATATATCAGGTAATGATACGGTCAGAAAAACAATGCTTGATGTTATAATTGCTTTGATTCCGGCATTGCTTGCAGGGGTTTTGGTTTTTGGCTATAGGGCTGCGGTCGTCACTGTTATCAGTGTTTTGGCATGCGTCTTATTTGAGTGGTTATGGAATAAGATATTAAATAAACCAACTACTGTTGGTGACTTCAGCGCTATTGTAACAGGTATGCTTTTGGCCTTTAATATGCCGGTTACAATTCCGCTTTGGATGGTTGTTATAGGAGCATTTTTTGCCATTATAATTGTTAAGCAATTTTTTGGCGGTCTTGGTCATAATTTTATGAACCCTGCACTGGCTGCAAGAGCGTTTTTGCTGGCGTCGTGGGCATTAGCGATGACTACATGGGTTGCTCCGCATACAGCTGTTCCGCTTTGGAATACTGCGGATGTTGTGACATCAGCGACACCGCTTGCGGCATATGCAGGAACCGAAGGAGCTTCTCAGCTTCCGAGCTATTTTAATTTATTTATTGGAAACGTTGGCGGATGTATTGGAGAGACTTCAGCTTTGGCAATTTTAATCGGCGGAGCCTATCTCCTTATTAAAAAAGTTATAAGATTGAGAATCCCGCTTGCATATCTTTTGACATTAGCTCTTGGAACTTGGATATTTGCCGGTCCGGATGGATTTTTTACAGGAGACGCTTTGTATCAAGTTATTGCCGGCGGCGTAATGCTGGGAGCTTTCTTTATGGCAACGGACTATACTACTACTCCATATACTCCTGTCGGTCAAATTATTTTTGGTATCGGCTGCGGGGTAATAACTGTTTTAATCAGAGTGTGGGGCGGATATCCGGAAGGCTGCTCATACTCGATTCTTCTTATGAATATTGTTACGCCTTTAATTGACAGAATCACAGCACCAAAACGTTATGGTGCCTCAAGAAAAAGAAAGGAGGCACAAGTATAATGAAAGAGACAGCTACTCTTACTATAAAGTTGCTTTTGATAACTGCGATTGTGGCAGCTCTGCTTGGCGGTGTAAATATGGTAACATCACCTATAATCGCTAAAAATACTGAGGCTGCTTTTAATGAGAATATGAAAGAACTGCTTCCTGAAGCAGATAAGTTTGAAAAGGACGGTACAAAACTGCCTGAACCTGAATCCGGTGTAACTGTTGACGGTATATATGCCGGTATGCTGAATGACGGTACTATAGTTGGATATGTCGCAAGTGCTGTATGCGGAGAAGGCTACGGCGGTGATATAGTTGTGATGGTAGGAATTGATTCAGAATGTAAGGTAACAAAAGCTAAAGTTACGGAAATGAGTGAAACCCCGGGACTTGGAGCAAAAAGTCAGTCCGATTGGATAGACCAATATATAGGTTTGGGTCAGGATATACAAGTTGATAAGAATGGAAGCGCTGCATCAGCAGAATACAAGGTTGAAGCTATATCAGGTGCAACTATTACTTCAAAAGCTGTTACTAAAGCTGTAAACGCTTCTCTTGACGCCGCACGCGTGGTTATTGATGATAATAATATTCCGCCGGCTGAAGAAGTGCAAAATAATGAAAATTCGGATCAAAATCAAGTTGAGGAAGGTCAGCCAAGTGCTGAATCTGAAACAATAGATTCTGAAGCAGAAGTTAGTCAGGAAGATTCTGAAACTAATAGAGAAGAACCGGCTGACAGTGATGAAGATGTTGAAGGGGGTGCGGCAGAATGAAGCAAAATACATATTTTAAAACTTTCCTGAATGGATTGCTTTATGAAAATCCTTCGTTTGTATTATTTCTAGGTATGTGTCCTACTCTTGCCGTTACAACCGGAGTTGTTAACGCTATCGGAATGGGTCTTTCAACTACGGCGGTTTTGATTTGTTCGAATATCGTTATATCGCTTTTGAGAAAGTTTATACCAGACAAGATAAGAATAGCGGCTTATATAGTTATAATAGCCGGTTTCGTAACAGTTGTTCAAATGCTTATGAACGCTTATGTTCCTGCTCTGTCAAGCAGTCTTGGAATTTACATTCCTTTGATTGTTGTTAACTGTATAATTTTAGGAAGAGCTGAAGCGTTTGCCAATAAAAATTCTGTTGGTAAATCAATGTTTGATGGATTAGGTATGGGTCTTGGTTTTACAGCCGCTCTTATTTTAATCTCAGCAGTAAGAGAAATTCTAGGAGCCGGAACATTTGCCGGTATTTCATTGTTTGGCAGCGGATTTCAGCCGGTTTCCATTATGATACTTCCTCCGGGAGCATTCTTGACGCTAGGTTGTCTGCTTGCGGTAATTAATATAATTGTTATGAAAAGGAAAAAGAAAAAAACTGCTCTGAATTCGTCAGATGAAAAGGAGGGCATATAATATGGTTGCAGATTTATTGGTAATCAGTATAGGCGCTATACTTATAAATAATTTTGTATTAGTTCAGTTTTTAGGAATATGTCCTTTCCTAGGAGTGTCAAAAAAGGTTGATACATCTGTTGGTATGGGGTTTGCCGTTGTGTTTGTTATGGCATGCGCGTCAATAATAACATGGTGTGTTCAATATTATTTGTTGGTTCCGTTCCATCTGGAATATTTACAGACGATAGCGTTTATTTTAGTTATAGCTGTGCTTGTGCAGTTTGTTGAGATGTTTTTGAAAAAGTCTATTCCGTCTTTATATAGCTCACTTGGCGTTTATTTGCCGCTTATTACTACAAACTGTGCGGTGCTTGGTGTAGCTATACAAAATATAACTAAGTTCGGCGGAACAGATATGAGTTTTTTGAAGTCGGTGGTTTATGGTGTTTCAGCTGGTATTGGATTCACCATAGCTATTGTATTGTTTGCAGGTGTACGAGAGAGATTAGAAAGTTCAAACGTTCCCAAATTCCTGAAAGGTATGCCGATTACGCTCGTAACGGCGGCGCTTCTTTCGATTGCCTTCCTCGGATTTTCGGGATTAAGTTTCTAAAGGAGGGGAAATAAATGGTTTCAAGTATTCTTATCCCTGTCCTTGTTGTCGGTGGAATGGGATTAATTTTTGGAGTTTTACTTGGTGTTGCTTCAAAAGTATTTGCTGTAAAAGAGGATGAGCGTGTTCCTAAAATTTTAGAGGTTCTGCCGGGAGCAAATTGCGGAGGATGTGGCTTTGCAGGATGTTCGGCTTATGCAACTGCTTTGTGTAAAGGCGGAGTTAAGACCAATATGTGTCCTGTGGGCGGTGACGCTGTTTCCGAAAAGATTTCTGAAATAATGGGTGTTAAGAATGAAGTAAAAGAAAAAATGGTTGCCCGTGTTCTATGTAACGGAAGTCCTGAAAGAGCCGTTCAAAAATATTATTTTGACGGTCCAAGAGATTGTTACAGTGCTTCGCGTCTTGGCGGCGGGGAAAAAATGTGTGCTTACGGATGTTTGGGATTTGGCTCTTGCGTTAAGGTTTGTAAGTTCGGCGCAATGAGCATTAAGGATGGAGTAGCATATGTTGATATAGACAAATGTGTTGCGTGCGGAGCCTGTGCGGAAGAATGTCCAAAAAAGATTATTAAAATACTGCCGCTTAAAAGTAAGTATACTATAACATGTAAGAGTGTTGAAAAAGGAAAAATTACCAGACGGGACTGTGCGGTTGGTTGTATTGGCTGCGGAATTTGTGCAAAAGCTTGTCCGAAGGGGGCTATAACAATAAGTGAGCATTTGGCGGTTATTGACCCTAATAAATGCGTTAATTGTGGTATCTGCGCACAAAAATGTCCGCAAAAGGCTATTAATAAAGTTACTCCAGCTGGATTGGTTCGTCCTGAACCAAAACCGTCTAAACCTAAATTGACGCCGGAACAAATAGAAGCTTTGAAAGCTAAAAAAGCTGCTGAAAGAAAAGACTTAAATCAGTCTCCCGGCGAAAGTGAAAAGAATATAAAGTCAAAAGTTGTTGATGCAGATACTAAATTCAACGATGTTGTAAAGAATAATATTGATAGAGAAGTAAAAATAAAAAGTGGTGTGCAAATTTCTGATACTCAGGAAATAAATGTTAAAGAATCGAATAGAATATAATCATGGATTTATATTCAGGAGGTATATGTATGATTGATAATAACTGCGCATATTGTGTTGAAGGCGAGTTAGTTGAAAAGTTTGGAATAAAAATATGTGAACTCGAAACTTGTAAGGTATATTTGTTTAAAGAACAAAGTTATAGAGGAAGAGTTATAGCAGCTCATAAAAAACATGTTGGTGATATGACGGAACTTACTCCGGAAGAAAGATGCTCATATTTTGAGGATATAGCAAAAATCTCTTCTGCTCTCAGAAAAATTTTTAATCCTCAAAAAATAAATTATGGGGCATATGGGGATACCGGAAGCCATTTGCATTTTCATCTGGTTCCAAAGTATAAAGATGAATACGAGTGGGGTGGAGTGTTCCTAATGAATCCTGATCGTGTGTATCTTGACGATGCTGAATATGCAGATATGATAAATGAAATAAGAGAAGCACTAAAAGAAGAGGATGCAGGTTAAATAAAATGCAATTAAGCAGGGTCTTGTTTGACTCTGCTTAATTTAGACTCGGAGGTGTGTTTATGCTTTCAAAAATTCTCTCAAAAGAACAGTGCGCTGACTGCGGTTTTTGCTGTGTTTTCAGAAGAACCAGTATTTGGGAAACTCCTCTTTTTTCAAAGTCAGTTATTGAAAAACTCAAAACAAAATATCAAGATTCTGAATTTGTTCGCGTAGGTGATTTATATACTATAGATTTAAGCAAAGAGTATAAAACTGATTCTGATGATGAGGAAGCAGCTTGTTTTTTTCTTGACAAAAAAAGTGGCTGTATGCTTAATGATGATGAAAAGCCTCTGGACTGTAAAATATGGCCTCTTAGAATAATGAAGGATGCTGAACATTTAGTTATTGCTTTGACCCCAACTTGCAAGGAGATTAATAAATTGCCTGTTGAAACAGTTAAAGAGTTTGTCCAGTCGGGGATTGGTGAATATATTAGAGATAAAGCTATGGAAATGCCAGATATTATAAAGGAATATAGAAGTGATTTTCCGGTAATAATGACATTTTCTGATTAGTATACAAATGAAAGGTGATTTAATGCCAAGTTTAGAATTTAAGAGGATTGAACTTTCAGATAAAGAAATAGTTAATAATTTTTTAAATAAAACAAATTCGAATTCATGTCAAATGACATTCGCAAACTTGTTTTGTCTTCGTGAAAAATATAATACTGAAATATGCGTTCGGGATAATGTTTTATTTATTCGTCAGAAGAATAGAAATTTTGGCGGTGAAAATAATCAAATTGCATATTTTGTTCCGATACCGATAGGAACCGGAAATCTTGAGTCTGCCATAAATTTAATTATTGAGATATCGAGGAAAGAAGGGCATAGACCTTATTTTTTTGCTGTGACCGATGATACGAAAGATGAACTTGAAAAATTAGATAAGTTTGAGTTTTGTATAGAGGAGCAGGAAGATTGGGCAGAGTATATTTATAAAAGTGAAAAACTTGTTGATTTTTCTTCATCAGACCTTTCAAAACAGCGTAGGGCAGTAAATCGTTTTTGGAATCTCTATGGAGAGGAAACCAGGATTGAAAGAATCAGCGAAAGTAATATAAAACAATTATTAAAGTATCAAAGCAAATGGCTTAAAGAAAACATAGAAAGAAATATGGATTCTGATTCTTTAATAAAAGAAAACGTTTCTATATGCAACGCGCTTGAAAATTTTAATGAGTTAGACCTTGAAGGAATTATAATATTTGTTGGTAAATCAATCAGAGGCTATGGATACGGGACAATTTTGCCCGGAGGGGCTTTTGATATTATAGCACAGAAAGGTGATATAAGTTATCAGCAGATTTATAAGGTAGTATTGCAGGAGCATGTTAAGACCTATTATGAAAGAGCTGAATTGACTAATATGGAGGAAGATATAGGTCTTATAGGTTTAAGACGTTCAAAAACCAGGTATAGACCTGAATATATGTTAAAAAAATATACAGCTTTCTTCAAATAAGTAATTATTATACAAAAGACAGGGATAGCATATATCCCTGTCTTAATTTTGTTTATATAGGAAAATCTTAATAAATCAATAAAATTTATCTTTGTCAACATGAAGCCCATACTTCTCGTTATATTTTTTGAGCTGCTCTTCTTTATTCTTTTCAAGTTTTATATCTTCATGTATATCAGCGACCTTTTGGGTAACCATTTCGATCTGATGTTTCTCCTGCATACGGTCTACAAGAGTTGTGTTGTAGACTGGGTCTTCATAGTGAGCTGCTTGGTACTTATAAACAAGTTTGAGCAATACTGGTGTGATTATTGTAGTGACCACCACGACAATTACAACGGGAGCAAAGAACTCCTGAACCATTAAACCAAGCGCTGCACCCTTGCTGGCGACAATCAGTGCAACTTCACCACGTGAGATCATCCCAATTCCTATCTTTGTAGACTGTAGATTAGTATATCCGCACATTTTAGCACCAACGCCGCACCCGACTACTTTTGAAAGTATAGCAACAATTAATAAGAAAAATGTGAAAGCGATTATAGCCGGTCCCATTGAGTTAATGGTAACTTTTAATCCGACGCTGGCAAAAAATACAGGAGAGAGCAACATAAAAGACACCGTATCGAATCTGGAAATTATATATGAAGTCCTTTTAGTTCCTGATAATATAAGCCCGGCAACGAAAGCTCCAGTTATATCTGAAACACCAAAAAATGCTTCAGAGCAATATGCCATAAGAAGACAAAATACAAAACTCAAAACGCTGAAACGGCGTAAATCTTTTTTATAACCATTCATCCAAGGCCTAACAAATTTAAAAAACAGATAAGCGACAATACCACAGAATGCAAAGAAAGCTAAAATTTTAATAAGTACAATCGGTAGACTTATAGTCGGATCAGCACAGCTGGTTATTATTGTGAGCGCTATAATACCTAAAACGTCATCAATAAGTGCCGCTCCTAAAATAGCATTACCTGAATGGGTAGAAAGCTTGCCTAATTCTTTGAGCGTTTCAACTGTGATACTTACCGATGTTGCAGTTAAAATAACGCCAATAAAAATGTTTTGCAGCAGCGTATTTGGGTCGCCTGATTTGTTAAAAAAGTAAGCTACAACCCAACCGCCAATCAAAGGGAGAATTACACCCATCAGTGCTATAACCGTAGAGGCTACACCGCATTTTTTCAATTCTTTTATATCGGTTTCGAGACCTGCGCTGAACATTAGAACTATGACGCCAAGTTCAGATATAGAAGTTATAAAATCAGTGCTGTGAAGCCATCCAAGGCAAGCCGGTCCTAAAATTAAACCTGCCAGCAGAGCACCGACAACCTGAGGCATTTGTATTTTTCTTGTGAGCAAACCTAATAATTTAGTGCTTAACAATATAAGCGCTAAATCAATCAAATATCCATATTCCATAATCCCTACCATCCTTATAAATTCATATTAACCCCAAAATAACATTATAGCTTTTATTTTATAAAAATATATTGATGCAGAACACAAATTGATTTAAGCAATAATGCACCAAGAACTATGATACTACTTTTTTTAGTTTTTGTCTACCTATATTTTATCGTTAATGTGTTTTTTTTTGCTATTATTTCTGTTTTGAAAATATCTTGGAATATAATGTATAATAGTATAAAGGTTTGTTATAGTATATCAATTATAAAACTTGTTAATTAATGATTTTATTATTTATATGTAATAATTATATTGTACAACATAATCAAAAATCTGCATAATCATAAATACATCATGTTGAAAAGACCAGCAAACGCTGGTCTTTTTCGTATATTTATGATGAAATTATATGTGTAAAACAAGAAAGATATTATTGTTACACTTAACGGCAACTACACATTATATGGTGTAAATAATATGTTAAAATATTATGTATAACTCGTCCTCATTGCTCCGCAAGCGGTCAAAGCCGTTGTTTTTACCAAAATTATTTTATATTGTCAACAACCTCAAAGTAATGTGACAAATAGCTCTGTCAAATAGCTTTGAAAAATGAAACTAATTTTATGTCATAAATTAGTTTTTAAGACTATGTATCGGTGCAGGAATACGTCCGCCGCGGTTAATAAATACTTCACTGCTGTAGTTGTGAACAGGCATAACCGGAGCTTCTCCGAGCAGTCCTCCAAATTCAAGAGAATCTCCAACAGTTTTACCGGCAGCAGGTATTATTCTGACAGCTGTGGTTTTTTGGTTTATAACTCCTATTGCCATTTCATCTGCAATAATCGCGGAAATTGTTGACGCCGGTGTATCTCCTGGTATTGCTATCATATCCAGACCTACCGAACAAACACATGTCATGGCTTCCAGCTTATCTAAAGTTAGAGCACCGCATTCGGCTGCGGATATCATACCTGCGTCTTCACTAACTGGAATAAACGCACCGCTAAGTCCGCCAACATAGCTTGACGCCATAACTCCGCCTTTTTTGACCGCGTCATTTAATAGTGCAAGAGCAGCGGTGGTGCCGTGGCATCCGCACTTTTCTAGCCCCATTTCTTCGAGAATGTAAGCTACGCTATCGCCAACCTCAGGTGTTGGAGCAAGTGATAGGTCAACTATTCCATAAGAAGAGTTAAGCATCTTTGAAGCTTCGCGAGCTACAAGCTGACCCATTCTCGTTATTTTGAAAGCAGTCTTTTTTATAGTTTCAGATACAGTGCCAAAGTCTTCACCTTTGACTTGCTCAAGTGCTTTTTTTACTACTCCGGGACCGCTTACGCCTACGTTTATAACAGTATCGCCCTCGCCTACGCCATGAAACGCTCCAGCCATAAAAGGATTATCCTCGACAGGATTGGCGAAAACAACAAATTTTGCGCAGCCTAATGAGTCATCGTCTTTTGACATGTCAGACATCTGTTTGATTATTTCTCCCATCTCTTTGACTGCATCCATATTAATACCGGCTTTAGTTGTTGCAACTCCGACAGAAGAACATACATATTCAGTGGTTGAAAGAGCTTCTGGAATTGATTTTATCAATTTTTTATCCGATTCGGTATATCCCTTATATACAAGAGCGGAATATCCGCCGATAAAATTAACTCCGAGTTCTTTTGCAGCCTTGTCCAATGTTTTCGCGAACTGAACATAGTTATCAGTTTTGCTTGCTGCGGCAACCAATGATATTGGTGTAACTGATATACGTTTATGTATAATAGGGATACCATATCTCCTGCTGATAATGTTTCCAGTTTCGACTAAATCTTTTGCACATCTAGTAATTTTATCGTAGATTTTTTGACATGCTCTGTCAGGATTCTCGTCTGCACAATCTAGTAATGATATTCCCATAGTTATAGTTCTAATATCTAGATGTTCATCCCTAATCATTTTTATGGTTTCGGTAATCTCATTTGTATTTAAGTTTATCATATGTATTTCCTTTCGGTGGTTTAAATTCTGTGCATTGAATTAAATATGTCTTCATGTTGAATTCTAATTTCAACTCCAAGTTCTTTTCCCAGGCCGGCCAGTTTATCAGACAGTTCGCCGAAATCTAATTTGGTTGAGCTTACATCGACGAGCATTACCATGGTGAAAATATTTTGCATTATTGTTTGGTTAATATCGAGAATATTAATATCGTTTTCATAGAGCAGACTGCTGGTTTTCGCAATTATACCCGTCTTGTCTATTCCCATAACTGTTAATACTGCTTTCATAATTTTTCTCCTTAAGTATATAATTATAATTTATCTTATGTTTAGAGTAATGGTCTAAAGATTTTAAACCATTACTCTAATAAATATATTATCATTAAATTTTAAAAAAGTACAGTACAATATTACATCAATTTAAAATTGCTATACCTATATTAAGATACAATGCAAAAATGCACCATAATAAATATGGTATCAGCATATAAGCAGATGCTTTGGATATTCTATAAAATGCTAAAATGTTTAAAATAATCAGAGCAATTAATATTGTAAGCCATACAGCTGAAAACGTGTGCAGTCCGAATACAAAAAATAAAATTGTCCAAGCAAAGTTAAAAAACAGCTGTAAGCCAAAAATTAAATAGCATAATGATTTCTTAGGCTGCGGAGCCGTTGAGTTAGCAATTCCATACAGTGATAAACTCATAAGAAAATATAAAACCGCCCATACTATAGGAAAAACCACACCTGGCGGTGAAAGCGGAGGCGATGCGAGATTTGCATATTCTTCCATAGCGTTTTTTGTCAATATTTCTGATAAAAAGGCAACTCCAAATGGTATCAAAAATGACAAAATGAGTTTTTTCAAATTTAATGTTTTAAACATACAACCACCTCATATAGTTTTTAGTATATTGTATGTTTATTGTTATAATTGTATTCAACCGATAAAGCTAGTGAACAAAAAATACGTCTTATATTAGACCATAATTTTTTAATCCAACAGTTATTCCTTCATTCAACACGGTTTCTGTTACAAAACTTGCTATATTTTCAAGTTGCTTTGTGTGTTTTCCCATTGCAATACCGTATCCAACAGTTTTTAGCATATCATAGTCATTATCACCGTCTCCAAAGGCATATGTATCATTTAAGTCAAGTTTAAAGTGCTTCATTATTTGATTTATACCCGAAGCCTTTGAAATGTTTTGTTTAACCAGGTCGCCGGAAGGATTGGAACGGTGTTTGGTTATATTATATTTATCTCCAAAATTTTCAATTAGTTTGCTGAATAACTTGTCACCGTTATACGTAAACATCATTTTATTTGCCTGAACTATATTTATATCTTCCGGCATTGGGAAGAAACAGTTCATGCTAATATTAAAATGATTCATCATTTCCATAAAACTTTCATAATTATTTTTACTGTAATAGCAGGCGTCATGATTTTCTGTAATATAACCATAATTATTTTCATCAAAATAACTTATTAATTCAGTTAATTCATTTGTTGTGAGTTTATCATTTATAATGTATTCTCCGTTTACAGTGGCACAAGCTCCATTTGATGTAATATAACAATCAAAGTCAATTCCTGTTTCAGGTACATAACAGCGTGCTCTGCCGGTTGCAAGACCAACCATAAAATTGTTTTCCTGCAGTTTTTGAATAGAATCTTTAGTAGATTTAGTAGGAATAAAGATTTTTTCACCTTCGTCAACAAGGGTACCATCGAAGTCAAAAAATACCGCTCCCCTGTAATTCTTCATAAATATATCTCCTTATATCATGTTTAGTCGTAATTCAGCAGACTGAAATAGATTTACTTAATCTTTAAATATTCTACCTCAAACTTTAAATCTTTGCAATACATTTTTTATATAATAGGTAATAAATCTATTAAGAAAATTTGCGCCTATTATGTATTTATATTGTATAAAAATACTATTTATAAAAATTTTTATATAGTCTGATTTTATATAATTTAAGTAATATTTTTCTTCGTATTCTTTTTTACAAATATGAAAAAATAAGTATGGAGGGTTATTATGAAAACACTAAAAAAATCATTGACATTAATATTTATAATTTCTTTGTTTTGCATCACAGCAGAAGCAAAGACAATACAGCATACGGTTGTTAAAGGCGAAAGTATGTGGAAAATAGCGGTAAAATATCAGGTCGGATTAAGTGAGATAATCTCAGCTAATCCCCAAGTATCTAATCCTGCTTTAATTTATCCGAATCAGGTTTTAAATATACCATTGATGGATGAGTCTATAACCTCTTTCGAGCAGCAGGTAATAGATTTAACAAATGAAAAAAGGGCATCACGAGGATTAAAACCTTTGAATGCTAATTGGGAATTATCAAGAGTCGCTCGTTATAAATCTCAAGATATGGCAAATAACAAATATTTTTCTCATACCAGTCCTACGTATGGTTCACCTTTTAATATGATAAAGAATTTTGGAATCAAATACCGTTCAGCCGGAGAAAATATTGCTTATGGTCAGCGTACACCGGCACAGGTTGTAAACAGCTGGTGGAATTCGGCAGGTCACCGAGCAAATATGCTTAACGCTAATTATACTGATATTGGCGTAGGCTATGTAGCAAATGGAAACTATTGGACTCAGATGTTTATACAAAAGTAGGATATTTTAGAAATCTCAGAAAGAAATTTTAAAACATGTGTAAAAGCTCTCAGCCGAGGGCTTTTAATTTGTTTGAAAATTTAGATTATAATAATTTATTTGACATAATATATTATATAATGCTATAATCATAACATGAATAAATTTTTGCCTATTTCTAAAAAAGATTTAGATTTAAGAGGAATTAAGCAGCTGGATTTTGTATATGTAATCGGTGACGCATATGTTGACCATCCGAGTTTTGGACATGCAATAATTTCTCGTGTACTTGAGCATAATGGATATACTGTAGGAATAATTTCACAGCCGTCATGGAAAAGCTGCGATGATTTCAAAATACTGGGAAAGCCCAGATTGGGCTTTATTGTTATGTCCGGAAATATTGATCCCATGGTAAACAGATATACTGTTTCAAAAAAGGTCAGAAATACAGATTTATATTCTCCGGGCGGAAAAGGCGGAATGAGACCTGATAGGGCTACAATAGTATATTGTAATAAAATAAGAGAAGCCTTTGGCAGTGTTCCGATTATTATAGGCGGAATAGAAGCAAGTTTGAGACGATTTGCTCATTATGATTATTGGAGCAATAAAGTAAGAAGAAGTATTTTAATTGACAGCGGAGCTGACCTGCTTATATTTGGTATGGGTGAAAGGCAAATAGTTGAAGTGGCCGAACTTCTTGACACTGAAGTTCCTGTGAGTGAAATCAAAGGAATTTTGGGAACCATGTATATAGAGAATGATAAAAATAATCTTCCATATGATGCAATTTCGCTTCCGGGATTTGATATGGTTTCAAATGATAAAAAATCTTATGCTATAGCGACAAAAATTCAATATGAAGAACAGGATGCTGTCAGAGGAAAACCTTTAGTTCAGCTTGACAATGACAGATATATTGTGCAAAATCCGCCTGCTGCTCCTTTATCCACTGAAGAACTTGACGATGTATATGCTTTGCCATATATGCGCACTTATCATCCGGTATATAAAAAACAGGGCGGAGTTCCTGCGATTAATGAAGTAGAGTTTTCTATTACTTCATGCCGCGGGTGTTTTGGAGGCTGCAATTTTTGCGCTTTAACATTTCATCAAGGAAGAACTGTAACTGCACGAAGCCATAAGTCAATAATAAACGAGGCTGAACTGTTAACAGAATTAAAGAATTTTAAAGGTTATATTCACGATGTCGGAGGACCGACTGCAAATTTTAGATTCCCTTCATGCGAGGAACAACTTCAGAGAGGTGTGTGTAAAAATAAACAGTGTCTTTTCCCGCAGCCTTGTAAAAATCTAGTTGTTGACCATTCTGATTATATTGAGCTGCTTAGAAAGCTTAGAAAGTTACCTAAGATTAAAAAAGTTTTTATTCGCAGCGGTATAAGATTTGATTACTTAATGGCAGATAAAAATGATAGTTTTTTATATGAATTATCAAAATATCATATAAGCGGACAATTAAAGGTTGCTCCTGAACACATTTCAGATAATGTTTTGAAATATATGGGTAAACCTAAGCATGAAGTTTTTGAAAAATTTTCCGCTAAGTATAAAAAAATAAACGAAGAGTTAGGTAAAGAACAATTTTTGGTTCCTTATTTAATGTCATCGCATCCAGGCAGCACTTTAAAAGAGGCAGTTAAGTTAGCGGAATATCTTAGAGATACAGGACATAATCCGGAACAGGTGCAGGATTTTTATCCAACGCCCGGAAGTATATCTACTTGCATGTATTATACCGGTCTCGACCCTAGGACTATGACAGAAGTTTATGTTCCAAAAACATATGAAGAGAAGCAAATGCAAAGAGCTCTTCTCCAATATAGAAACCCTAAAAATTATAATTTGGTTCTGAAAGCCTTAAAAAAGGCAGGCAGGGAAGATTTAATTGGATTTGATTCCAAATGTTTAATTAAACCGTTAGGAAATAAAAAAATATATAAACCTGATACAAAGAGGAGAGGATAATTATGGCAAAGATTTTGAGCGGTAAAATTGTTTCTGCCCGTGTAAAAGATGAGCTTAAAAAAGAGGTGGAAGAACTATCACAGCGTGGAAAACAAACAGGACTTGCTGTTGTTCTTGTTGGGGATGATTCTGCTTCAAAAGTTTATGTCAGAAATAAGGAAAAAGCTTGTGAAGAGGTAGGAATTTATTCAGAAGTTCATAGGTTGTCTGCAAATACATCGGAAGAAGAACTTTTAAAACTTATAAATGAATTAAATGAAAATGATAAAATTGATGGAATACTAGTTCAGCTTCCATTGCCAAAACATCTTGATGATAAGGTTATAATTGATAATATTAAACCTGAAAAAGATGTTGATGCTTTTCATCCAAGTAATGTTGGTAAAATAATGATTGGAGATTACGACTTTTTGCCTTGTACTCCTGCCGGAATTATGGAATTAATACATGAAAGCGGAGTTGAAGTTGACGGAAAGACATGTGTTGTTATAGGAAGAAGCAACATAGTCGGAAAGCCAATGTCAATGCTGCTTTTACATGAAAACGGTACTGTTACAACATGCCATTCTCATACAAAAAATTTAGCTGAAGTTACAAAAAGTGCTGACATTCTTGTGGCAGCTGTAGGTATTCCTAAATTTGTAAAAGCCGATATGGTAAAACCCGGTGCGGTAGTCATTGATGTCGGAATGGATAGAGACGAAAATGGAAAGTTGTGCGGCGATGTTGATTTTAATGAGGTTGAGCCTGTTGCAGGAGCAATTACTCCGGTTCCCGGAGGAGTTGGACCTATGACAATAGCTATGCTTATGAGAAATACCGTTACGGCTTCAAAAAAGAAATTAGGAAAATAAAAATGAAACAGGGAAGACAAAAAGTCTTCCCTGTTAAAATTTTGAAGTTAAAAATTGAATTATATAAATAATTATTTTAAGGTATAAGCTCATAAGAGCATAGCCTCCCAATGTTCCTGTAATAAATCTTCTGATATTGTTACATTTTATTATGTTTTTAGATTGTAAAAACCAATCTAAAAACATTGAAAAACAAAATAATATTATAATAAATATATTTGGTTTATAAAAAAATATTAAACAAAGAGCGGCAATCCAACCAAAGAATACGCCGGTACATCTAGAACATACAGGAAACTGAAATCCATTGATAAAAAAACTTCTTTCAGGTATTTGATGACATTTTGTCAGCCTTCCGAAATTCATGAGTTTTAACCAAAGCTTATTTGAATCAAAATTTTTATCCATTAAAACGTCTTCCGCAATTTCTGCAAATCCAATAGGTACGGTTAGTTGACGTAGTTCCGCTGTTACAAGCTCCGCATAAAAGACCCAAAGGACCAAACAAAATATATCCGCAGCATCCGCTTCCGGGGTCGTATCCTCCGCCGGAAACTTTAGTTTCTGTCATTGGCTGACAATTATTACTTCCGCAATGAGGACACTTTATGCCTGAATAACCATTTGCTTGTTCATTATTTGAAGCATTTTTAGTACCTCCTACAACTTCTGCATCATATTCAGGCACACTGGCAGGTTGTCCGCAATTTGGGCAGAAAGTTGAGTTGCCCATATCCGTTCCGCATTTTTTGCAATACATAAATTTCACTCCTAAATCTACATCAAGGCTTTACTAAATGTTATTGAATCTCATCTAAATTATATGGTGTTGTTTGGTATACAAAATAATTCAGCCAATTTGAATATAATAAGTTTGCGTGAGAACGCCACATCATAAGAGGTTCTTTTAATGGATCATTATCCGGAAAATAATTTTTTGGCAAATTAATATCAATACCTTTGGCTTTATCCCTAAAATATTCATTTGCTAATGTAATATTATCATACTCAGAGTGTCCGGTAACGAAAAATTGACGTCCGCTTTTAGCTGATACTATGTAAACGCCGGCTTCGTCAGATTTTGATAAAATTTCTAGTTCTGGAACCTTAACAATATCAGATTCTCTGGTTTCTGTATGTCTGGAATGAGGGGCATAAAACTTATCGTCAAATCCTCTTAGAAGTATCTTATGTTTTTTTTCAGGAAGCACATAGTGTTCAAAAATGCCAAAAAGTTTATCCTTCATTTCATATTTTGGTATCCCATAATGGTAATAAAGGCCGGCTTGAGCGCCCCAGCAAATATGAAAAGTTGATGTAACATTTTTCTTTGACCATTCCATGATTTCGCAAAGCTCATCCCAATAATCTACTTCTTCGAAATCCATCTGCTCCACAGGTGCGCCTGTAATTATCAAACCGTCAAATTTTTTGTCTTTAAATTTATCAAACGTATCATAAAATGTTTCAATATGACTTTTTGGTGTATTTTTTGATTCATAGCTCTTTGTGTGCATAAAACTAATGTTAATTTGAAGCGGCGTATTTCCAAGAACCCTGAGAAGTTGAGTTTCAGTTTCTATTTTTTTAGGCATCAGGTTTAATATTACTATTTCAAGAGGTCTTATTTCTTGCTTAAGAGCTCTAGTCTCTGTCATTACGAATATATTCTCACTGTTAAGAGTTCCGGTTGCCGGAAGAGTATCTGTAACTTTTATCGGCATATTTCTCACCACCATTTATTTTGTATTCTCGATTATAACATATAAATTTATACTAGTAAAGCAATTTTATATTAATAATTTTATAAATAAGCAGAATGATTTTATAATAAGCAGATTTAAAATATTATTTACTTTATTTTATAATACAGATTTATTATTCTAACAAAATATATAAAATATTAGATATAATATAAAAAACTAAAGAGTAACATATAGATTTTATATTGAAATATTTTCAGTTTGTTTTTAATGTATATTTCAAGTCTTTATATTTATATAAATATAATTATGATAATATTGTCATGCGTATTTTTTATTGTTAAATTTAAATAACTATTTGCTAAATATGTATTATGTAAAATTTTTAATAACAGTTACTTTTTATGTAATAAAATATATAATTACTATTAAATTTCTACAGATAGGTGTTTGTTATTTAAAATAAAGAACAGCTAAATAATATGATACGGTTTTAATTATATATTAAACAAGGTGAAACATGATAATTTTCTAGTTTGATTTTAAAATACATTTATGATAAAATATGTTATTATTAGACTGTTTAAATATTAAATTTTAAGGAGGATTAAAATATGAAAATTGCTGTTTTATATCAAAAGAATAGTCCGCCTGTTATCAAAGGAATAAAAAAACCGATGAAGGAAGGCGGATACAGCGACAGCGGAGCGGATATTTGCTATTGTCTTCAAAAACATAATATTGATGTTGTGACTCCTGTTAAACATCCTGATATGCTAAAGGATTTTGATTGGGTTTTTCCGGATACTAAGGAAGGAATACAGAATGCAATTTCTTTGGGCGCAGACACAATATGGCTAAATACAGTTTTATATGACAATCATCCGATTGAAAGTTTTAACGGTATTAATATTATAGGTCAGCGTCCGTCAGATGTGTCAAAATATGATGATAAGTACTATACAAATAATTATTTGAGAAATTTGGGATTTCCGGTAGTAAAGGGTGTTTTGCTTAATAAAGCGAGTAAATATAACGGAGATTTTCCTTGTGTGATAAAACCCGTTCGCGGCAGAGGAAGCCAGGGAGTTGTGAAATGCTGTTCAGCTGAAGAACTTTACAGTGCTTTAAAAAACCTGATTGATAGTGGAATCTATGGGGATGAAATGATTGTTGAGCCGTTTTTAGATGGAAAAGAAATTACTATTTCTGTTTTACCAAATGGCACATGTTTGCCGGTTGTTGAAAGATTTAACCATTGCAATGGTATAGCTCCATATAATGGCGTTGTTGCGGTTTCTAAAAATAGCCGGGCCATTTTAAAAAATAATGAAAGTTTAAACAAAATTTCTGAAGCCTGTTCAAAAGCTGTTATTTCAATGGATTTAAAAGCTTTAGTAAGAATTGACTGCAGGGAGAACATCCATGGAGAATATGAGATGTTTGATTTTAATTTGAAACCTAATATGACCGGAGCGGTTAGACCTCACAGATTAGACCAGGATAGTCTTACAATGATTGCCGCCTCGGCTGTTGGCTGGTCGTTTTATGATTTACTAAATGAATTAATACAAACAAAATGGCAGTTATAATTAATGTTTTAATTTTATACGTCTAACAAAGTGTTTTTATATAGTTTGTAAATAATTTGGGTAAATCGTAAAATAATATAATTATCAAAGAAAATATTAAATTGTTAAATTGAACAAATTACTTTTAACTTAAAAATATGAATTTATGCAGTTATACAAGATTGGATAAAATCATTAAATTTCAAATAAAAACTAGTATAATTTCAAAATTTCTACTTGACTTATCTTGAAAACTCTTGTATTATAGTAATGACAACTGTAAAGTCTCAGTTAATTTTTTGCATTAAAAGGAGCGGTATTATGTACATGAAAGAGGTAGTAGTTCAGAATCAGGTTGGACTCCATGCGAGACCGGCAACTTTCTTTATACAGAAGGCCAATGAATTTAAGTCCAGTATTTGGGTTGAGAGTGAAGATAGAAAGGTTAACGCAAAAAGTCTGCTGGGTGTTCTTTCGCTCGGTATTACTAAAGGTCTTACGATCACCATAATTGCTGATGGTCCGGATGAGGAAGACGCTGTTAATAACTTGGTTGATTTGATTTCTTATAATTTTGCATAAACCGTTTGGTTAAAATATACTAAAATTTGAGTGAACTGTTTTCACAGTTTACTCTTTTTTGATACATAAAATAAAATGTGGGGTGATATTAATGACAGAAGATATTATGTGTAGAATAAAAGAAAAATTAAAAACTCTTCCAATGTCACCTGGCGTGTATTTAATGAAGGATAAGGACGGAAAAATAATTTATGTCGGAAAAAGCAAGGTTCTTAAAAGCAGGGTCAGCTCATATTTTATAAATTCGAAAAGCCATACTGTCAAAACTGTTAAAATGGTGAATCAGGTCAATGATTTTGACTATATATTAACTGACAGTGAGGTTGAGGCGCTTATACTTGAATGTAACTTAATAAAAAAGTATATGCCGAAATATAACATACTCTTAAAAGATGATAAACAATATCCGTATATTAAAATAACTGTAAAAGAAGATTATCCAAAAATATTTGTTACAAGAAGACTTGTAAAAGACGGTTCAAAGTATTTCGGTCCATATATGAGCGCCGCCAATACAAAAGAAACTCTTGACACGATTAAAAGAATTTTTAAAATAAGAACTTGCAATAGGGTTCTGCCCAGGGATATAGGAAAAGACAGGCCATGTCTTTATTATCAGATTGGTCAGTGCAGCGCTCCGTGTGCAGGAAAAATTTCTCAGGAAGAATATTCTGAAATGTTTAATAAAATTTCAGATGTTTTAAGCGGCAACTATTCAATGTTAGAAAAAGCATTGACTGAGAAAATGTACAAAGCTTCAGATAATTTAGAATACGAAAAGGCGGCAGGTTATAGGGACAGAATTAATAATCTAAGAGCACTTGATGAAAAGCAGAAAATAATATCTACAAATGAGGATAACCGAGATATTATTGGCGTGTACAGAGAGAATAACGACTGCTGTGTTCAGATTTTTTATATGCGAGGCGGAAAAATGCTTGGTTCCGAGCACTATGTTTTTGAAAATAGTGACGATACATTGGAAGAACTTATTTCGGGATTTATAAAACAATTTTATTTTACGGCAACAAATATACCTAAAGAAATTTTGATTCCCGTAGAGATAGAAGATTCTGAAGAAATAGAGAAATGGCTATCTGAAAAGAGCGGACATAAAATACGGGTTCATATGCCAAAACGCGGGGATAAAGCGCATACTATTACAATGGTTAATAAAAATGCTGAGGAATCTTTAAAAGTTCATAAATTTAAAAGGGACAGGGAGCAAACAAATCAAAATGCTGTATTAAAAGGACTAATGGAATTGCTTAAGCTTAAAAGCACACCTTTTAGAATTGAAAGTTATGATATTTCTAATATTTCCGGTTCTCAAAGCGTAGGTGTTTGTGTTGTGTATAATAATGCGCGTCCTCATAAATCTTCATATAGAAAGTTTAACATAAAAACAGTGGAGGGAGCAAATGACTACGAAAGTACAAGAGAGGTTATATTTCGCAGGATATCTAAAGCATATGAGGAAGAGGACGCAATAAAATCAGGAACTCTGCAAGATGATAAAGCAAAATTTCTGCCGCTTCCTGATTTAATTTTATTAGACGGCGGCAAAGGGCATGTCCACGTAATAAAAGAACTGTTTGAAACCATGGGAGAAGAAATCCCAGTATATGGTATGGTTAAGGATGATAAACACAGAACCAGAGCGCTAACTGATGAAAATCAAGAATTTTATATTGATAAAGACAGCGAGTTATTTAAGTTTCTTACGGGTCTTCAGGAGGAAGTACATAGGTTTGCGATTACTGCCTTTAGAAAAAAACATGAAAAAGCCAGCGTTCACAGTGAACTTGATGATATAAAAGGAGTTGGTCCGGCAAAGAGAAATAAACTTCTATTAAGTTTTTCATCTATTAAAAAAATTAAGAATGCTACAGTCGGAGAGTTATCCGCTGTTATAGACCCTCAAACAGCAAGGAATGTATATAAATATTTTCATCCTGAAAATTAAAAATAAATAAAAGGCTAAGTAATTTTGTAAACCGAACAAGCATATAAATCAGTGAGGAGTTGATTTATATGTCTTTTGACTTAAGAAGTATTATCGTTTACATATTTGGCCTTTTTTTGTTTTTTATGTGTATTAAGTTATTCAAAAAACCGCTGATTTGGATTTTTAGGCTGATGATTAGCTGTATTATTGGTATTGGAATACTTCTGCTGTTTAATTTAATATTTCAAAAAGCCGGCTTTACTTTGGCGCTCAATCCGTTTAATGCGGTTACAATAGGCGTATTAGGGCTTCCGGGACTTGTTTTGCTATGCGTGTTGTCATGTTTAGCATAGCAGCGGTATTGTGTTAAAAGCCACGTAGATTTTCATAACTTATTAAGTCCAGCATTTGTTCAAGAGTATCACACTGATTAATAAGATTTCTCAGTTTTGCTCCGCCGCACAAACCTTTAAAATACCATGCCATATGTTTTCTTCCCTCAAGAACGCCGCGGTGTTCGCCTTTAAATTTCACTAAAAGCCGGAGATGTTTTTCGGCAATGTCAGAACGTTCCTCAAGTGTAGGCGGAGCAAGTTCATCACCGGTTTTCAGATAATGAAGCACAGAACTAAACAACCAAGGGTTTCCCTGAGCTGCTCTGCCTATCATTATACCGTCGCATCCGGTATAATCAAGCATATATTTTGCGGATTTGCCGTCATGTACATCTCCGTTGCCTATTACCGGTATTTTTACAGCTTCTTTTACTTTTTTTATTATTTCAAGATTCGCTTTGCCGGAATAAAATTGTGCTCTGGTTCTTCCGTGTATTGTTATTGCGTCAGCACCGTTGTTTTCTGCTGTTTTTGCAAACTCAACTGCGTTTATACTGTCATCGTCCCAGCCCATCCTGAATTTTACTGACATAGGACAATTGACGGATTTTCTTACTGCACTGATAATTTTACCTGCCAGTTCAGGATTTTTCATTAATGCACTGCCGTCACCGTTATTTACAATCTTAGGTGCCGGACAACCCATATTAATATCTATCATGTCTGCCCCAAATTCAAGTGAGCGTTCAGCAATTTCTGACATTACTTCAGGTTCGTGCCCAAAAATCTGAGCGGCGGTAGGTTTTTCAAAATTCAAAACTTCCAGCAAAACCTCAGTCCTTTTATTTTTATACAGAAGCCCCTTTCCGGATACCATTTCCGTATACATCAAAGCAGGACCGAACGGTTTTGTTATGAGCCTAAACGCTTTGTCCGTCACTCCGGCCATTGGTGCAAGTATTATATTGTTTTTAAGATTTAAAGTTCCTATTTTCATATCGTTTCTCCTTGCGGATATTATACACTATATATTGTGATTTGCCAATATGAAATATTGACATAAAGAGACATTATTGATATAATACCCGGGTTAGATTTTAACAATTATGAAGAATGAAATTTAAGGGTTGATTATTTTGAAAACAAAAAGAATAGTAATAAAGGTTGGAACTTCTACGCTTACCCATGAAAGCGGGAAATTAAATCTGGAGAGAATAGAGCAGTTGGTTCGTGTTATCTCAAATATTAAAAATATGGGTCATGAAGTAATATTGGTCTCAAGCGGCGCTATTGGCGTCGGAGCAGGGAAAGTAGGTTTGAAAGAGAAGCCTGATTCAGTCAGAATGAAACAAGCCCTGGCTGCTATAGGTCAGGCAAGTTTGGTTTCTATTTATGATAAAATCTTTAAAGAATACGGATACAGCACCGGTCAGGTTCTTTTAACAAAGTTTATCCTTGATGAGGAAACCAGATATAACAGCGCTCGCAGGGCTTTTGACGCTATGATTTCATTTGGCGTTGTTCCTATAGTAAATGAGAACGATGTGATATCTACTTATGAGATAGAGTTTGGTGACAATGATACGTTATCAGCTACAGTAGCCGAACTTGTCAGAGCCGACCTCTTAATAATTCTTTCAGATATTGACGGATTTTATGACAGCGACCCAAGAAAAGATAAAAACGCAAAAATTATTCCTGTGGTATCGGAAATATCTGAGGAGATTATGTCGTGTGCAGGAGCGGAAGGTTCCAGCCGAGGAACAGGCGGTATGAAAACAAAATTAAGGGCTGCTAAGTTTGTGAATGATAATGGTATAGATATGGTTTTATTAAATGGAAATGTTCCTGAAAAAATCTATAGAGTTTTAGAAGGCGAGAATATTGGAACATTATTTAAACATAAAGAAAAATAATTACAAATAATATATTGGAACTTTTTCCATTTTTTTACGTCTAAATACTATAAAATCTATCGGGAGGTATTTTTGTGCGTAAAAAAATATATGGTTTGTTTTTTCCAAAACTTATTATTGCTTTGCTGGTACTGGCTGTTATAGCGGTTTGGAGCAGTGATTTGTTTTCTGATAATAAATATAATGATGTATGTGCAGATAATGAGTATTATGGGCAGTATTCTTTGTCATATATGCCAATTTATCTTGACGGATATGAAATTCAAGGGTATTACTGCGATGAAAAAGTCTTAATTTCTATTGATGATATGACTAGATATGGTTTCGAATTAAATTATGACTCAGAGAAAAATGTGCTTAATTTGAGGTCAACATCTGAAATTGCTGTATATCCATATAAACAATCAATAGCTGTTTCAAATTACATAGCTGAGCCGTCCAGTTTTGATGTGCGGATAAATGGTATAAAAATATATGCATATTGTCTTGATGGATATGCGTGCGTCAGCGTTGATGATTTGGTTTATTTAAGCGATGAATATAACATACAAACCGGTTGGTCTGATTACAATATGTGCGGCGGTTATGACGCTTCTGCCAACGCTTTTAATATAAACTGTTTTAGGTTTAAGGTTAATGATTGGGCTGAACTGCTTGCTCAAATGGAAAGCAAAGTAAATCAGACTGAGATAGACATATATACTGAAGGAAAGCCTGAAGAAGCAACATATTACGGGGCTAAGCTGGAACCCAGAAGCGGTATATATGCAGGTATAGTCAGCGACGGCAACGGAAATCCCGAAGACGGTTCGCCGGAAACATTTCATCATGATTTTGGAGTGTATTCATCATATTTAGAATTTGATGATTTTCAAACCCAGCTTAATAAGCCCAGCAGTTATATTGTCCCGGAGAAAAACTGTATAAGTCAGGTTCCCTGGAATGTTGTGGATATTAATTTGGTTTTGGACAGTGCAAACGATGAATACATTAAAGAAACATTAGATAATATGGCTAAATATAATAAGCCGACAATAATACGTTTTGGCGCGGAAATGAATATAGGATACCTGGGGGATTCTCCTACAGCATATATAAAAGCTTTTAGAAAGATTGCGGATATGGTACATGAGTATCCAAATTTCGCTGTTATGTGGTCGCCGAATGACAATGGTTCCCTGGACAGACCGTTTGGATATTTTTATCCAGGTGATGAATATGTAGATTGGATAGGAGTGTCATCATTTTTAAAGAAAGATTTTTTAAACAGCCTGGCTGTTGAAGATGGTTCTGAGGTATGTACTACGCGCGAATCTCAGATATACTTTACCTTAGGTGATTTTGGCTATACAACGAATTCACTTAAATATATAACTGATTTTATGAAAGAAAATAATATTAATAAGCCGCTTGCCATAAGCGAGGGCGGTGTTGTCTCTCGAATCTCTTACAGTGATGAAAACATAGATTTGTGGGGAGAAAAGCGGGTCAGAAATATGTATTGGTATGCAGCTATGAGATTCCCGCAGCTAAAAAGTATTGTATATTTTAATCAAGATATGGAATCAGAAGTTATAGGATTTGACCTTTCATTTAAACCTAACTACACGCAAATTATAGAAGAAGCTATTACAACCGGTCCATATCTGCTGTCATATAATGAAACGCCTAAATATACATTTGTTAAAGCGGACGGCGGAAGAACTTATAACAGCGATTATATTCCGATATACGGATATGTCTATCAGCCGGAACAGTATACGAATTATGTAGAGTATTATATAGATGGAAATCTTTTGGATACGAAAACAGAAATTCCTTATAAAACATATTTGAATAAAAATTCTATTTCTGACGGAACTCATACTTTAACTTTAACTGCTCACGGTGCAGCGTCAGAAATATCAAAATCTTATACATTAGTAAAAGAAGCAGGGAATATAGTAATCTATTAATAATTATTAAAAAAATAACTCGTTGTGTTAAGGCAACGGGTTATTTTTAATGTATAAGATTTAAATTAATTTTACTTAAACCGAAGTGTTATTAATAAGCTTTATTATTTATATTTGTGACAGTTCATAAAGTTTGTCAAAAACAATTTCGCGGTCCCAGATTTTTACCGCCTTTTCTATATTATTAATTCCGTTTCTGTTTTTCGCCAGCGGAAGTTTTGAAGTAGATTTTGCGTTATGAAGGAGTTCCTGTCCTTTTTTATTAAAATTCAATATTTTAATATATTGAGGAGGCGTTACAGCGTCTTCTTTTGTTATTCCCAAAAATATATTCATTATGATTCGTCTGATTCTGCTGTGTGCATAACGTTTTGATTTTATATTATCACATAATTCAGAAAAGTTTTTCGAAGAAAATGCTGACTTTTTAATTTTATTCTCTAATCCCTCAGAGACGTCAGGAGTATTCCGAATCGCATTGATGTCTGATTTTATTATATTTGATATTATAGCAGTATCTAACTTTTCAATCCTGTGGAGAGATGAATTTTTGTATAATGAAATACAGTTTTCAGGAACCGCTTTAATCATATTTGAGCCATGGGTATTTAATATATTTCTTATAGCGCTTGCGCTGGCTATCTCGCCATGAATAACGGTATCATTATGCTCCGACTCATATCTCTTTATTAAAATAGGTTCAATATTACTGTTTAATTTGTATAATGCTTTGATATATTCAATAGCAAGAATATTATTGGGTTCACTTATAATATTAGCATAGCTGTTTCCTAAAATTCTGTACACAGCGTTTTTTCTTGCTAAAAAAAACGGCTTTCCCGACTGAAGTTCTGATTTTAGAATCATTTTAAATTCTTTTGGTTCAGTGTATAGCAATGAAGCAGTTTTTTGTATTTCTATTATTTCAGAATGTTCGGCGCCGAAAGCTATGCTGTCAATAAGCCCCAAAGAATGTAAAATATAAATTGAATTAAACGCAAAAATTTCAGCCGACTGCATTGAATGAACAGCAGGCAGTTCTAACACAAGATCCATCCCTGATTGAACAGCCGCCAAGGCTCGGACAGATTTATCATACACAGCCACATCGCCGCGCTGTGTATAGTTTCCGCTCATTATACCGACAACAGCGTCAAAACCTAAATTTTGTTTTATATAGTCAATCTGATATTTGTGACCATTGTGAAAGGGGTTATATTCACACACAATTCCGCAGACTTTCAATTATTATTCCTCCAACATAAAAGAGCAATTTTTATAAAATATAAACTAAATAAAATTATATCTTACTAATGTTTATATGTCAATATAGGCTATTTTATTTCAGAAAAGCTGTTTTATTTAAAATTTTAATGTAATAATTTAAAAAACTGGTTATAAGTATTAAAAAAACTATGGTTTATAACAAAATTTTTTATATTTAATACTTGAAATCGGCTTTTTATAGGTGTATAATGTAACAGCTAAGTATCAAAAATTACCATATAAACTGGAATTTTTGGCTTATTATGATTTTGTAAAATAATTATCAATATACACATAGGAAATGAGGTTTAACAAATGTCAAAATTCATGGACAAGATTAAGGAAACTGCCAGGGCGGATAAGAAGACTATTGTTCTTGCTGAGGGAGAGGAACGCAGAACGATTGACGCAGCAGCCCAAATTTTAAAAGAAGGATATGCCAATATCATACTTTTAGGCAATGAGTCTAAAATAAAAAGTATGGCGGATGGACTTGATATTTCTGAGGCAACTATTATTGACCCTGACACAAGCGAACTTACAGAAGAGCTTGGAAACGGACTTTATGAGCTTAGAAAGAAAAAGGGTATGCTGCCGGCTCAGGCTGCTGAAAAAGTAAAAGACGTATTGTATTTTGGCTGTATGCTGGTTAAAACAGGCAGAGCAGACGGCATGGTTGCCGGCGCTGTTCACGCTACAGCCGACGTAATGAGATCGTCATTGCAGACAATTAAGACTGCTCCTGACACTAAAGTTGTTTCAGCATTTTTCTTAATGATGGTTCCTGATTGTGAATATGGAAATAATGGAACATTTGTATTTTCTGACTGCGGACTTAACGAATATCCGGATTCAGAAAAGCTGGCTGAAATAGCTATTTCTTCTTCAAAGTCTTACAAGAGTCTTGTAGGCGGAGAGCCAAAGGTTGCTATGCTTTCATATTCAACTTACGGAAGCGCTAAATCAGAACAGGTTGATTTGGTTAAGAACGCAGCTGATAAGGCTAAAGAATTAGCTCCTGACTTAAAGCTTGACGGAGAACTTCAGCTTGACGCGGCTATCGTTCCAAGCGTTGCTTCTTTGAAAGCTCCTGACAGCGATGTTGCAGGTCAGGCAAACGTTTTGATTTTCCCGAATCTTGACGCCGGAAACATTGGCTATAAACTCGTTCAGCGTTTGGCAAAAGCTGAAGCATACGGACCAATGACTCAGGGAATGGCAAAACCGGTAAACGACTTATCAAGAGGATGCAGTGCAGAAGATATTGCCGGAGTTGTTGCTATCACATGTGTGCAGGCTCAAAATCAGGATTAATTATATTATCGGAGGGTGTAAAATAAATGAAAGTTTTAGTTATTAACGCAGGAAGTTCATCGCTTAAATATCAGCTTATAGAAACAGAATCGGAAAAAGTTTTGGCTAAAGGCTTGTGCGAAAGAATCGGTCTTGAAGGCTCAAAGCTTACACATAGCCCTGAGGGAAAAGAAAAATATATTGAAGAAAAACCGATGCCAACCCACAAGACTGCTGTTCAAATGGTTTTGGACGCACTTGTTGATGAAGAGCATGGAGTTATTGCAGACATAAATGATATTTCCGCTGTTGGTCACAGAGTTCTCCATGGCGGACAGTATTACAGCGACTCAGTTGTTGTTAACGATGATGTTAAAAAGGTAATCAAAGATTGTTTCCCATTGGGACCTCTTCATAATCCGGCAAACCTTATTGGTATTGAGGCATGTGAGGACGCTATGGCCGGAACTCCTCAGGTTGCGGTTTTTGATACAGCATTTGGGCAGAGTATGGAGCCTAAGGCGTATATGTATGCTATACCATATAAATATTACGAGAAGTATAGTATTAGAAAATATGGTTTCCACGGTACAAGTCATAAGTTTGTTTCCGGCAGAGCAATTAAATTCGGGGAATTAGATAACAGCAACTGCAAAGTAATTGTGTGTCATTTGGGCAATGGCGCCAGTATTTCTGCTTCTGTCGGCGGAAAGTGTGTTGACACAAGCATGGGCCTTACTCCTCTTGAAGGTTTGATAATGGGAACCAGAAGTGGTGACATTGACCCGGCTGTTGTACAGTATATTGCCAATAATGAGAATTTGTCAGTTGATGAAGTTTTGAATATATTGAATAAGGAATCCGGCGTTTTAGGTATCTCCGGAGTATCAAGCGACTTCCGTGATTTGTCAGCCGCAGCACAGGAAGGCAATAAAAGAGCACAGATAGCTCTTGATGCGTTTATTTACCGCGTTGCAAAATATGTTGGTTCATATGTTGCCGCTATGAACGGTGTTGACGCGATAGCGTTTACCGGAGGAATAGGTGAGAACGACTGTGATACCAGATATAAAATTTGTCAGTATTTAGGATATCTTGGCATAAAGATTGATGAGGAAAAGAATAAGGAGAGAGGTAAGGAAATCTACATTTCAACTCCTGATTCAAATGTAAAAGTTATGGTTATTCCTACAAATGAAGAGCTTGCAATCGCACGTGAGACTTTGGATTTAGTAAAATAATTCACTTATTGGTTAAGGCTGTCTCGATTGAGACAGCCTTGCTTTTAAAAATGAGGTTGATATTATATGGCTTTAAATGATTATGAAAATATGACCGATGAAGAAATAGTAGCTTTAGCGGAAAAGGATAGGTCTGCTGAGGAGTTCTTGCTGAATAAGTATAAAAATCTAGTTAAGTCCAGAGCAAAAATGTATTTTTTGGCGGGTGGAGACAATGATGATTTGATGCAGGAGGGTATGATAGGCTTATTTAAGGCTATACACGATTATAATTCGGATAAGCAGGCATCGTTTTACAGTTTTGCTGAACTTTGCGTCAAACGTCAAATTTTCACTGCTATAAAGACGGCAGCAAGGCAGAAACATCAGCCCCTTAATACGTATATATCTTTAAATAAACCTGTGTATGAGGACGTCTCTGAGAGAACTTTAGTTGAAACCTTGGCAGAAAGGGAATCTGTGGACCCTGAAAAGCTTTATATAATGCATGAAAAATTAAAAGATATAGAGAAAGAAATAGATGAAAAGTTGAGTGATTTAGAAAAAAGAGTGTTGATTTTACATCTTCAGGGTATGTCGTATCAGGAAATTTCTGAAATTATTAATAAGCCTACAAAATCAATTGATAATGCGCTTCAAAGAATTAAAAAAAAGCTGGATGAAAAGTAAAAACAATTGTAGAGCAAAATATCTGTAGTAATTTTCAAAAATTTATTTATAAATTAGAATTTTTTTGAAATTTTACACTTTTATTTTATTATACTTTTCTTTAAAATTTAAATAAATTTGTGTTAAGAAATATTATTATCCACTTTTAGAATATCCCGTAAAATCAGTTATCAACAGAGTTATTCACATTATCCACCGTTTTTGTATAGTAAAAATAACTAAAATCACTGATTTTTAAAAGTTATCCACAATTTGCGTTTTTACGGGCAAGTCCCTCACTTAAATAAAAAATTTTGTTTAAATATATTTTTATGTTTTATATTCACAATTATTTAAATTATTAAAAAATACAGATATATTGTCCTTTTTAATGTTGTTTTTTGTCTACTGAGAAAGATATTATTTTAAATTAAACCAGTTTTTTCATAAAATACCTTGAACTTTGCAAGACTTTAATATATAATATCTTAAGTTATATTTTTTAAGTTAATTATGTTAATTATTATTTTTATATAGAGGAGTATAGTATGAATATTTATAAGTTATCTGAACTGACATCTGAAAAGAAAGAATTTATAATGAAGCGCGCTGAATCTGACATTTCTGAACAAATGAAGATTGCTAAAGAAGTTTCGGATGATATTAGAAAGCGCGGGGATGAAGCAGTTTTAGAATATACCGCTAAATTTGACCATGTAACTCTTAGCGCGGATGAAATGAAGGTAAAACCTGAAGAGATTGAGGCAGGTTATGAGCGCTTGGATACAGAAACCAGAGAAGCAATTGAATATGCCGTTAAAAATATTAGAAATTTTCATTCAAAGCAAATGCCTGAAGAGATGTGGTTTACTGAAGTGGATAAGGGCCTTTTGGTTGGTGAAAAAACTACTCCTATCGTAGATGTTTGTCTTTATGTTCCGCGGGGCAAGGGAAGCTTCCCGTCTGTTTTATGTATGTTGGCTACACCTGCTGTTGTTGCCGGCGTAGAAAAGATTGTAGTTGTTACACCGCCTAATGAGGAAGGAAATGTTGATGACGCAATTCTTGCGGCCGCTAAAATAATCGGCGTTAGTGAAATATATAAGGTCGGAGGAATTCAGGCAGTCGCTTCTGTTGCATACGGAACCGAAACTATTCCAAAATGCCATAAGATAATAGGACCCGGAAACGCTTATGCTACAGCAGCAAAAAGAGTTTTGTCCAACTATATTGATTCAGGTTTGCCGGCAGGACCAAGCGAATGTATAATACTTGCTGATGAAAACGCCGACCCTGAAAAGGTGGCTTTGGATTGGATGATTGAAGCAGAGCATGGACCGGATTCCGCTGCACTTTTAGTTACTAATTGTGAAGAACTGGTTTATAAAGCGGCTGAAATTGTTGAAAGACAGCTCGAAAAAATATCTGATAAAAGACGTGAGTTTGTAACTGCGAATTTCAATACATACGGCGGAGCTATTATAACTGAAAGTCTTGAAGAGAGTATTGATTTTGTAAATGACTATGCACCGGAACATATGGAAGTTATGACAAAGGAACCGTTTGTGGTTCTTCCCAAAATAAAAAATGCGGGAGAAATTCTGCTGGGAGATTATACTCCGGTTACCTTATGTAATTTTGTTTTAGGTCCGAATGCTATCTTGCCTACCGGGCAGTTTGCTAAAACCTATTCAAGCGTTTCTGTTATGGACTTCTTAAAGCGTTCTTCGGTTGGTTACGCAAGCCGCGACGGCTTTGAAATGGTCAGGGATTATGCGTATAAGATTGCTACGGTAGAAGGCTTTGATACCCATGCTTTAGCGGTTAAAGAAAGAAAATAAAATTGAGCGTACGCGAGGATTTTACTATGAAAAATAGGATTACTGTAAAGAGAAAAACTACTGAAACTTCAATTGAGGTAGTGATAGAAAAAGGTGAGCTGAAGCCTGACTATAGAAAATATATTAAAACGCCGCTGCCATTTTTGAATCATATGATTGAGCATATTGCGTGGCGCGCATCACTTAATATCAGCATTGATATGGATTTTGACGAATTTGAACTTTGCCATTTAGTGTGTGAAGATGTTGGAATGACACTTGGAAAAGCTGTCGGGGAATATATAAATATAAATTCTCCATCAGGTTATGGTTTTGCAACCGGTCTCATTGATGAAGCGTGTGCAGATGCGGCAATTTCATTTGAGGACAGGGCGCAGCTTACGTTTCAAAAATCAATAAATTATTGTGAGAATGTTGAAGGAATGCCAAGCGAAGAGCTTATTACTTTTCTTGAAGGATTTGCTCAGGGAGCAAGATGTACTCTGTTTATTGATTTAAAATCCGGGCAGAACGGTCATCATATCTGGGAAGCAGTTTTCAGAGGTGTTGGAATCGCTCTCGGTCAAGCTTTGTCATTTGATTCTTCCAGAGAAGGGTTAACCTCCGGCGTTGCAGGAAAGGTAGAATATGAAGTTTCAGCCGAATAATTTTGACAAGATAATATTTGATATGGATGGGGTTGTAACAAGCGAATATATTTATTGGGATGCGGCGGCTTTAACGGTATATGAGCTTTTATACAGCCATAAATTCTATGGATTGAGTGAGATAGACCATAATTGGTGTTACGGCAACTTTAAAGAGCTTCACAAAATAATTTTTTGCGGAGATAAAACTATAAAAGCCGTGAAAGCATTAGGAGTAAATACAAATTGGGATTTAGCTTATATAGTTTTTTGTGTTTCAAAATATTTGGAGCCGGATTTGACAGAATTCAACGAATGGCATTTTGAGTCAGTTCGTATGTTTATTGAAAATATCACGGTTCAGGCTCCTGAGGTCTACAATCTCGTGGGTGAACTTGCTGCTGTATCTTTAAATAGTGAGTTTTCCGGTTTTAAGCGAGGCAGGAGCAAGTTATGGGATGATGTTATTAACTGTTTTCAATTATGGTTTTTAGGTGGGGAATCAGTTCCCGGTCTTAATACTATGGAAAAACCTTTGGTAGATTTGGATGACTTAAAAAAGACTTTTTCAGATTTAAAGCGCAGGGGAATTAGTTTGGGAATAGGAACCGGGCGTCCAAAAGATGAAATTTTGTTTCCTATGAAAAAGTGGGGATTAATGGAATTCTTTTCTGACAATATGATTGTTACATATGACGACGTGTTAAAAGCGGAAGAAGATTTTAAACCCGAAACTCCTTTGTCAAAACCGAACCCGTTTGTGTTTTTAAAAGCAGCTTTTGGAGACGAATTGGATGATGAGAAATTAATATCCGATAATTATAATAAAGATAAATGTTCAAAAATTGCTGTAATTGGAGACGCGCCAAGCGATTTGATGGCAGCAAAATCAGCAGGTATGGTTTTTGTAGGTGTTCTTACCGGTATTGATAAGGAATCTGCTAATGAATATTTTTTAAGCCATAATGCCGATTATATATTTGAAGATGTAACACAACTTATTGACGATTAAATATTTTTGTGGGGATTATTATGCAAATAAAAATTGAAACACCATTAACAAGTGAAAAGGTAAAATCTTTAAAAAGCGGAGACAGCGTTCTCATAACCGGAGAAATTTATACAGCTAGAGACGCGGCTCATAAAAGAATGATTGACGCCTTGAAAAGCGGAGAAAAACTCCCTTTTGAAATAGAAAATAAAATAATTTATTATGCCGGTCCAACGCCTGCAAAACCAGGTCAGATTATTGGTTCGTGCGGTCCTACTACAAGCGGAAGAATGGACGCGTATGCTCCTGAATTGATAAAATTAGGTCTTACCGGGATGATAGGCAAGGGTGAAAGGTCAGACGATGTTGTTAATGCAATGAAAGAGTATGGAGCCGTATATTTCGGAGCTATAGGCGGTGCCGGCGCTTTAATAGCGAAAAGTATTAAAGCTGCAGAGATAATAGCTTATGAAGACCTTGGGACTGAAGCTGTCAGAAAACTTACTGTAGAGAACTTTCCTGCAATTGTTATTATAGATTCTAATGGGAAAAATTTATATCATGATAGATAATAAAAAATACCGGTATGAAAACCGGTATTTTTTTAATTTTTATCAAATATTTTATTCATCATATTTTTAATATTTTCTTTTCTTAAAGATGTTTCATTTCTGTCAATTGTTATATTAATTACATCGCCTTCACGGGCTTCGGGCGGAATCAATTCAATCGGCATATCTGCAAATCCTGAACCTTCATCAAATTCTACAACTGCAAAGTTTCCTTCAAATCTATCAATAATTATTTTCATTTAAAATATCTCCTTTAATATTCTCTATATACATTATTGCCATCGCTTGCAAAAATTATTGTTCCGTCAGTATCAGTTCTGAACGTCTTTATACCCATATTGTTTAAAGTATTTAAAGTTTGTTCTGTAGGATGACCGTATTTATTATCTGCGCCGCAGGATATAACCGCAAACGTCGGATTTACCTTGCTTAGAAACGCTTGCTGACTGGATGAAGAAGAGCCATGATGTCCAATCTTAATGACGTTAGCCCAAAGAGATTCAATGTTATAGCTTGATAATATTTCATTTTCAGATTCAATCTCTGCGTCACCCATAAACAAAAACGCTGTGTTTCCAAATGCTATTCTTACTACGGCAGAATAATTGTTTAAATCTTTATATTCGTTACTGCTTGGAGCCAGTATAAAAGCTGACATTGTATCTTCATTGAATATTGTAACTCCGGATTTAGCTTCAACTACATTTATATTTTTCTCTATTATAGTGCTTAAGAATTGCTCATATGTTTTGGTAGTGGTTACGGCGTTTGGCATATATAATGTTTCGATTTCAAAATTGTTCAGAACTTCATTCATACCGCCAATATGGTCTGCGTGAGGATGAGTTGCAACCAAATAATCAATTTTATTATATCCTAAATTTTTTATAAAACTGCATATTTCTTCGCCGTATTTAGAAGTTGACGCGTCAATCAGCATTGTTTTTCCGTTAGGAAGCAAAACAAATTCGCTGTCACCTTGACCAATATTTAAATAATACACTTTTACAAACGAATTGCCAAGCGCAACATCGCTTGGCAACTCTTCATTGTTATTATTGACTAAATCCACATATGCTGTATTATCATTAGGAAAAGCTCTGTATAGTATTGCTGCAACTTCGCATCGTATTATAGGGTCTCCGCCTTGAAATGTTCCTTCTTGAGTACCTGTTATATAACCTTGTTTAACAGCTTCTGCTATATAAGGACGATCTTGTTTAGGAATGGTATTATAATCGTAAAACACATCTGATAACAAGCTGTCATCAACAGGATAATATTCGGAAAGGTCATAATTCATAACTTTCATTAAAGCAACTGTTACGTCCTCACGTGTAGCATTATCCCAAGGCTTGAAATACAGTCTTGAATCTCCCGGAGATGTGCTTTGGTATCCAGGCATTTGCTGAGTTATTGAATTGATATAAGGAAAAGACCAGTCATTAACATCAACGTCTGCATATGGGCTTGTGCGTTTTGTGGAAAGTTTAAGTCCGGACGCATTAACAAGCATTTTGGCATATTCACATCTGGCAACATAGTTCTGAGGTAAAAAAGTTCCGTCTCCATAACCGGAAATAATTCCGCGTGATTCAAGATTTGTTATGTAAGGCGCCGCCCAAAAGTCATCAGGCACATCATAAAACGATGTTGCATATGCTGAGAAACTGCCGAAACACATAAGTAACGTCAAAACTGCAATAGTGACAGACCATGTAACTCTTTTTCTTAACATTACAAATTCTCCTTTTTCGTTTAACAATATAAATATTATCTAAATACAATTTCAAGCAAGGATTATATCATTAGTCTTATTATTTGTCAAGTTTTACGGAAAAATGGAGCTATAATAAGACTATTAATTATTTTATATTATAATATGACTGATTCAACAAGACAAAAGTTCCTGTATAAGCAAAAATTATTTATTGCTGTTGCAAAAAATAACATATATAAACAAAGTAAAGTGTTATAAAATAAAAAATTTAAGTTTGATATTTTTTGTTTTATACTTTGGTTATAGATAAAAGTATATTGTTTAGAAACAAATTAATTTTTATTTGACTTTATTTTCAATATTTTATATAAGAATAAAATTAATTTCCGTACTCAATACTTATCTCGTTAAATATGTGCAGGTAGTCATCAATACTTTTTTTCTTTTTTTCTTCTGATTTGACATCTATAACTATATTTCCTTCATGCATCATTATAGTTCTGTCTCCGTATGTCACAGCGTGTTTAAGATTATGCGTAACCATAAGAGTAGTAATATTTTTTTCATCTACTACTTTTTGCGTAAGATTCATAATGGTGTCGCTTGATTTGGGGTCAAGCGCCGCTGTATGTTCGTCCAAAAGCAGTAAATCAGGTTTTGATAATGTTGTCATAATCATTGACAGAGCTTGTCTCTGACCTCCTGAAAGAGAACCTGCCAATGTATCCAATCTGTTCTCAAGTCCCATACCCAATAATTCAAGCTGTTCTTTATAATATTTTTTGCGCTTATGATTTAAACCCCAAGATAACCCAAATGATTTTCCTTTGTTATCAGCTATTGACAGATTTTCTAAAATTGTCATAGAAGAACAGGTGCCCATAGATGGATTTTGAAAAACTCTGCTTAAATATTTTGCACGCTGGTAATTTTTTTGTTTAACTATATTTTTACCGTTAATTATTATTTGTCCTGAATCCGCTTTAATATCACCGGAAATAAGATTCAGTATTGTTGTTTTCCCGGAGCCGTTAGAGCCGATTATACATACAAATTCACCTCTGGGAACGCTGAGGTTAAAATCATTAAATATTACTTTTTCATCAATTGTTCCCCGGTTAAATGTTTTTGAAATATTTTTTATTTCAAGCATCAGGTCTCACTCCAATTCCTTTGTCTCGTTTAAATAATATATTATTTATAATCAAAATCACTATAAATAGGACTGTAATAACCAGGTTTGTATCTGTTGCCATCAGCCCTGAAGCAATAGCGGCGTATGTTAAAGTCTTATATATTATCATTCCTATAATAACGCTGGTCGTGATTTTTAAAAACCTCATTTTCTTAAAAATAGTTGCTCCTATAATTACTGCGGCTAATCCCATAACTACCGTTCCTGTGCCTCCTCCAACAGAAAACTGTCTTGTATATTGGCAGTTTACGGCTCCTGACAGTGCAACCAGACCGTTTGAAATAGCCAGTCCAAGTATTTTTATGTTTCCTGGATTTTTACCAAGGGTAACAACAAGACTTTCGTTATCACCAACGCTTCTTAAAAGAAATCCTGATTTTGTTCTGAGATACCAGTCAAGAAGAAGTTTTGATACTATAGTTATAAAAAACATAATAATAAGCTTGCTGTATAAGTTAATAGGGGCTGGAAGCATACTTGAAAAACTGGAAAATATAGTATTGTCAGTCATACTTATAAAAACTGTTGATGAGCCGGCTATTCTGTAATTAATGGAGTATAAGGCGGTCATAGTTAATATACCGCACAGCAGATTTTTAATTTTAAGCCCTACATTTAAAAATCCTGTAAATGCCCCTGCAGCGCAGCCTGATAAAAATGCTAATATTAAACTTAGCCACGGATCTATTCCTGCGGCGGAAACCGTTATACATAAAGCGGCTCCAAGCGGAAAAGTACCGTCAACAGAAAGGTCAGGAAAATCTAAGATTTTATAGCTTATATATACTCCAACAGCCATGACACCATAAATAAATCCTTGCTCAAGTATGCTTGTAACTATACCAACCATATATTTATCTCCTAATTACTTTTTTTCAGCATTTTTCAAAATATCATCGGGAATTACTATATTCAAATTTGCTGCTGTTTCTTCATTAACTGCAATTTCGCTTTGATTAATTACCTCATATGGTATTGTGCTGATTTCTTCACCTTTTAATATTTTAGAGGCCATAATTCCGGCTTTTTTTCCGAGTTCTATATAATCAACACCTGCTGAGGCGAGACATCCGCCTGTCACTTGTCTGCTTTCGGAACCAAATATCGGTATATTGGCGGCATTAGCCTTTTCAAGCATAACAGGGAGATTATTTACAACGATGTTGTCTGTTAGATTAGATATGCAGTCAGCTTGTCCAAGAACAATATCTATCGCCTGAGAAATTTCTGATGCGTTGCTGATACCTTTTTCTATAATCTCAAAACCAAATTCACTGGCTTTTTCTTTATAAATGTTAAGAGTGCTTTGAGAGTTTGACTCATTTGTTGTATATATTATTCCTATTTTTTTTGCGTCAGGCAGAATTTTTCTTATTAATTCAAGCTGCTTTTCTACAGGCGGCTGGTCTGATACTCCTGTAATACCATCCATAGGTTCTGTTTCGCTTTTAGCTAAATTTGCTTTAACGGGATCAGATACAGCACCGAAAACCACCGGTATTTTATTTTCATAACAATAATTATATGATGTCATTGCCGATGGAGTAGCTATACCGAAAACTAGGTTAACTTTTGAGTTTACAAAATTTTGAACTATTTGTGTGTTTAATGAACTGTCACCCTGAGCGGATTTCTGAATGATTTCTAAGTTGTCGCCGGACACAAAACCTTCATTTGCAAGTCCTTCTATAAAGCCGGTTTTGCAGTCTTCTAATGTTGTATGGTCAGCATATTGTACTATTCCTATTTTATATTTATCTGATTGTTGTTTTTTTAAATCATTGCCGCCGAAATTTGAGCATCCGGTTATAAAAAGTATAGATATAATAAGTGCAGATAAAATAAACTTTTTTGAATTCATAAGCTGCTCCTCTCAAAAGTTAAGTATTAAATTTTCCATAATAAAAAACACCTTATTTATTAAGTATTCCAATTACATAAAAATACATTCTTAAATTTTATATTTAAAATTTTATGGCTAAAAACTTTTATTGTTTATTTGATTTTAAAAATATATTTAATTATTTTTTTACGTATAAAAATATTTTATTTTTTGGAGTATTTATAAATATTTATTAAATGTATAATTAAATCAATTTTAAAGTGTTTATGTCACATTTTATAGATAAAATATATGTGTATGTATTTTTTATTTATTTTCTACAAGAAGAATATATTTTTTTTGTCAACATTGCTTATTGATAAAAATAAATAACTGAGTTATTATAAGTTTGTAGATTTCATAATATATGCAGCCTCCCCGCTGCACAAAGACTGTGTCAAATTGGCGCGGTCTTTGTTTTATTTATATTTTAAATATTGATTGATTTTATATAATATAGATGTTATAATATTTTTTAATGCATTAATTTTTTATTAAAAAGAGAAAGGAGTTATGGCATATTAGTATGCCATATGTTTCAGGAATGAGATTTTATGAAATAGTTTTAATTGCTGTTGGTCTTGCTATGGATGCTTTTGCGGTTTCTGTCTGTAAAGGGCTTAAAATGAGTAAAGTTGACTATAAATATACTTTTATCATAGCATTATTTTTTGGAGTATTTCAAGCTGCAATGCCTATTATAGGCTGGTTTGCCGGAAAACAGTTTGAGGCTTACATAACCAGTGTCGATCATTGGATTGCTTTTATATTGCTGGCGTTTATAGGCGGTAAAATGATATACGAAGCAATAAAAAATGAAGGTGAAGGGTGCTGTGATTTAAAATACGATTTTAAAGAAATTACATTGCTTGCTTTTGCCACAAGTATTGACGCGCTGGCCGTAGGAATTTCATTTGCTTTTTTGCAGGTTGAAATATGGTCGGCAGCTTCATATATAGGTGTTATTACATTTATTCTTTCAATTATTGGAGTCTTAGTTGAAAATCGGTTTGGAGTTAAGTTTAAATCGAAAGCTGAGTTTGCAGGAGGAATAATTTTGGTTTTGATAGGTATAAAGATACTTTTAGAAGGTTTAGGAATATTGAGTTTTTAATTTAAAATAGATCGGTGGTAATGATGTGAAGGAACAATTGTATACAATTCCGGTGAATGAAGCGATTGATAAAAATGAAGAATGTTTATTCTGTACTTTAAATAAAAAGGTGGAAGAAGATATATTGAATTATATTTTGGGACCTTCATATATGGAAGAAGATATTAGGTCTGAAACCGACAAAATTGGTTTTTGTAAAAAGCATTATTCGCAAATGTATAAAGCGCAGAATCGTTTAGGTGTAGCTTTGATTTTAAGTACGCATATGAAAAATATCAGACAAAATTTGAATGATATTTTTAAGGATGAATTAAATGAAACCAATCACACTATTAAAAAAAATCTGTTTAGAAAAAATGAGGAACAAACAAAATCTGTTGAATACATTTCTGAAATAGAAAATTCTTGTTACGCTTGTAAAAGAATGGAATCTCGAATGAATAGTTATATTGATACATTTTTTTATCTGTGGAAGAAGGAAGATGATTTTAGGGAAAAAATTTTAAACTCTAAAGGGTTTTGTCTTGAACATTTTAATATGATTATTAAAGAGGGAAAAAAGAAACTAAGTTCAGATAAATATAAAGATTTTTTGACCGTGTTGGTTCCGCTTGAACTTAAAAATTTGGATTTGCTTCAAGAAGATATAGATTGGTTTATACAAAAGTTTGATTATCGCTTTAAAGATGAACCATGGAAAAATTCAAAAGATGCACTTCAAAGAACAATATTAAAAGTTTCTTCGGAGAATGTTGAGGAATAGTCCGGATTAAAATCGTGAGGAAATACAATGGATATTATAGATATAATTATAAAGCAGAAAAATGGTATTGATCTTTCAGATTCAGAAATTGAATACTTGATTAACGGTTATACACAAGGGATAATACCTGATTATCAAATGTCTGCTTATTTAATGGCCTTGTGTTTTACCGGGGCAAATGAAAAAGTAATTTCAAAGATGACTATGTGTATGGCTAATTCGGGAGATATACTTAATCTTTCCGGTATCAGCGGAACAGTATTGGACAAGCATTCAACAGGAGGAGTAGGAGACAAAACAACCTTAGTAGTAGGACCGTGCGTGGCAGCGTGCGGCGGCAAGGTGGCAAAAATGTCTGGACGTGGTCTTGGATATACGGGTGGAACAATAGATAAGCTAGAGTCAATCAAAAATTTTAATACACAAATACCAGTTGAACGTTTTATAGATATAATTAATGAAATTGGTATTTCTATCGTTGGTCAGTTGAAAAATCTTGCCCCTGCCGATAAAAAAATATATTCATTGCGTGATGTTACAGGAACTGTTGATTGTATTCCGCTAATAGCGTCTAGTATAATGAGCAAGAAAATTGCATCCGGCGCAAATGCTATAGTATTAGATGTAAAATATGGCAGCGGTGCGTTTATGAAAACGTATAAAGAAGCAAAAGAGCTTGCTGAAACTATGATAAAAATAGGAAATCAGAATGGTAAAAAGGTTAAAGCTTTGCTTACAGATATGAATGAGCCTATAGGAAATACAGTTGGAAATTCACTTGAAGTGATAGAAGCTATACAGACTCTAAAAGGGAATGGACCAAAAGATTTTTTAGAACTTTGTATAGATATTTCAAGTGCAATGCTTCAGCTTGAATTTGTTGAAAAATCAGTAGATGAGTGCAGAAAGATGGCGCTGGACAGTATTGAAAATGGAACGGCACTGAATAAATTCAGAGAGTTGGTATTTTTGCAAAACGGAGATGTAGAATGTATTGATGATACAAATAAATTTCCAAAATCAAAATATTCTTTAGAAGTAAAAGCTAATATGTCAGGTCAAATAACAAAGATGGATTCTGAAAAGATTGGTAAAACTGCATGTTTGTTAGGAGCAGGGAGACAAAGCTTGAATGATAAAATTAATCATTCAGCAGGAATTTTTATAAATAAAAAGACTGATAGTTATATTTCAAAGAGTGACGTATTAGCTGTTTTATACACGGATAAAAAAGAAATTTTAGATTTTACAAAAGAATATTATTTAGACAGCTTAACGATAGAATGATTATATTTTGTGTAAATTGGAGCGGAGGTAATATTGGTGAGAGTTGTAAATGCGAGTCAGATGAAACAGATAGAAAAAAATGCCAACGATATGGGAATAACATATTATCAAATGATGGAAAATGCGGGAATGTGCGTTGCTGATTTTGTACGTAAAAATACAAAAGATTTTGAAACGAAAATAATATTGATTCTAACAGGAACCGGAAATAATGGCGGAGACGGCTTTGTCGCTGCAAGAATAATAAAAAAGTTTGGTGGAAACCCACTAATTATGATGGTTGACGGACCTCCTAAAACTATAGATGCTATCAAAAACTTTAATAAAGCTAAAGATTGCGGAATAGAAATAATAACTTTTGAAAAAGATAAAAGTATTCCCATAATTTGGGGAAGTGACGCAATTATTGATGGCGTTTATGGAACAGGATTTCATGGTGAATTAAATGAAAATATAAAATCATTATTTTCTGCAATTTCTGACAGCGATGCTATAAAATTTGCAATAGATATTCCGAGTGGAGTAGATGATTCGGGTGAAATTTCAGACGGCGCTTTTAAAGCCGATTTTACAATAGCATTAGATAGTTTGAAAAATGCTCATATGAAAGAAAATACTTTTGAAAACTGCGGAAGAGTAGTATGCGCTGACATTAGAATACCGGAAGAATGCCATAAAATATAACTTTATAAATAATTAATTATATATTTAAACGTAATAAAGTCAGTTTTAATTATTAAAACTCTGTTGCATATAAATTATTTTTTATAAATAATACTAAAGAAAAATAAGATTGAATAAATTATAAAATTTGGCGATTATTCTTTAATAAAATAATTTATTCGTGTGATAAAAACGCTGCGCTTTAAAAAAGCGTGACGTTTTTTCTATTTATAAATAGAAATTTTGTTTTCAATATATAATCAGTAACATTTGTATACTAAAAAATGAATAAAAGTATAATAAAAATATTTTTTAAATGATATTAAACGTTGTATGAAAGAGCAATATATTATTTGAACAGCATATAAATATTATAAAATATCAATTCGTTTGACTATAAATATATATAGTTTTAATTCTTGTAATTTTTTATAAGTTACTTTTAAAATATTTTAAATAGTTTTAATGTAATCTATAAGTTGTTAGGAGTATTTTATAGCATTCTTGACTTTTATTGCTTTAATTAATATAATATTATAATAAAATAAATTAAATTGAAAAGGAACTTAAAGATGAATAAAAGTTTTTATGAAAAAACCAGTCCTGAAAACGCAAACATTAATTCCAAAAGAATTATAAATTTTATAAATAGGTTAGAAAAAGAAGAAGTAGATATGCACAGCATATTGATAATGAGGGGAAATAAGCTGATTTGTGAAGCCTATTATAATCCATTTAATTCAAATACCCTTCATAGAATGTTTTCTGTCACCAAAAGTGTAGTATCAATGGCTATTGGTGCCCTAGCCGAAGACGGGGTTATAGATTTAGACGCTTCAATAACTAAATATTTTCCGGAATATGAACCTGAAGATGGATTTTATCCTTATCTTATTGAAACAACAATTCGCGATATGCTTTCTATGACAACGCCTCATAACGGAACAACATTTGATAAACACAGTAAAAATAATTGGACGGAATCATATTTTTCAAAGAAGCCTACTCATAGGCCGGGAACTATTTTTTCTTATGATACATCCGCCTCACATGTAATGGCAGCTTTGGTAGAAAAGTTAACAGGTTTGTCTTTGCTTGATTATCTGAGAACAAAAGGTTTGTCAAAAGTTGGTTTTTCTAATGAATCTTATTGTATTTCGGATGGGTGTGGTGTAAGTCAAGGCGGATCAGGTATGATGGCGTATCCTAAGGATTTACTGCTTTTAGCTAAACTTGCAATTGATTATGGAAAGATTGATAATATTCAAATTTTACCTGAAAAATATTTAAGGGAAGCAACAAGTTATAAGGTTGCGAATTTTGTAAAGGGAAGTTTTTTAGCTGAAATGCAAGGATATGGATATCAATTTTGGATGACCAAAAATAATGGGTTCATGATGTATGGAATGGCAGGACAGTTGGCATTATGTTTTCCGGATAAAGATTTAATACTTGTCACAACAGCTGACACAACCGATAGAAAAGGCGGCGTACAACAAATAATAGACGCATTTTTTGATGAGGTGTATTCATATATAGACGAGGAAAACGAGTTTGATAAAGATTCATATTTAAAACTTTGTGAGATATCTGATAATTGCAGTCTCAAACCTCTTAAAAATAATATTTCAGTTGAGCTTGATAAGACATATGAGTTTTTTGATGATAATAGTTTAGAAATATCAAATGTTAGAATTATTACCAGCGTCAGCGGCGGAAAAATTATATTAGATAATACTTATGGCAGTCAGATTATAAAATTTGGATTTAATTCATTTTTGGACGGGAATTTCAGCCATTATGATTGCCCGTATATTGCTTCAGGATGCTGGACAGATAAAAACACTCTTGTTGTTAAGGCTAATCTTATCGGAGAATGTATAGGAAAAGTTATAATGCAGTTTTCATTTAAAAAGGATGGAGCTGTTACAATATTTTCCAGAAAAACTGAAGAAATATTATTTGGTGAATATTCCGGCTTTGCTCAATCAAATTAGATTAATAATTCATACTGTGTTATTTTTATATTTGTATATTCTTAATTGACATGAATATTAATATGTAATATAATTACATTATGATACTTTTAAAAAGGAGCTAATCATGAAAAAAATATTTTGTAAAGTATTTTTTTGTTTTGTCATTATTGTTATAAGTTCAGTATTTTTGATGAGTTGTGGAAAAAATGCCACAAATCCGGATAAAATAACAGACAATAATATTTCAGAAAATACCGGTAATATTGAAAAATATGATAGTGCAATAAATGACGAGAGCAATACTGTTCTTAAAAATGATGTTGTTGCTTTGGTAAACGGTGAAGAACTTAAAGCTAAAGATTTTGGATATTATATTTATAACAATGCTGTTATACAAATGTATAAAGAGGACAGTAATACCACGGAGGATGTTACAACATTTGATTGGTCTAAAACAAATAAAGATGGGAAAGCATTACGTGATGTAGTTGTTGAGAACGCAATAGAGGATGCGATAAACGATGTTGTGTTCAGACAGTCGGCTGAGAATTCCGGGTTTCTCATTTTCGGTGCTGAAAAAGAAGCCGACGAGCTTGTAAATGGTTCAATTGAACGTCAGGGAGAAGAACAATTTAAAGTAAGTGCGAATTTAGTTGGTGTGAGCGATGCTGAAACATATAAAAAAATTTATACTAATATTTCTGTTTTTGAAGGCGTTGCTGAAGACTTTCAGAATAATCCCGAAAAATATGTTACTGATATTTCCGTATTATCTAATTATATTGGCAATAAAGGCGCCTCTGTACAGCATGTGCTTATTTTAAACGATACAGATGACGCTTCTCAATTGGCTGAGGACGTTCTCCAAAAAGCCAATAACGGTGAAGACTTTGTGGAGCTTATGAAACAATATAATGATGATACCAGCGAAAAAGAATCCGGATATACATTTCCTGAGGGAGAAATGGTTCCATCGTTTGAAACCGCTGCTTTTTCTTTAAAAATAGGTGAAATAAGCGATATAGTTGAATCTGATTACGGTTTTCATATAATAAAGCGAATTGTTGGTGCATATGAGCTTCAAAATTTTTGGAGGTCGGAAGCAGATGTTCAAATATCTCCGAATTCTCTGCAAATGGTTAATTTTTACGATGTAATGGATATGATAAAAGAAGCTAAAGCAAAAAATGTTGGTTAGATAGGTTAGAAAAATTTATATAAGGATGGTATATTATTATGGAAAACAAATCAAATAAAGTGTTGGTTGAAATGGAAAGCGGAGATTCTTTTGTTATTGAACTATACCCTGAGTTTGCGCCAAAAACTGTTGAAAATTTTAAAACACTTGTATCAAAAAAGTTTTATAACGGTTTAACTTTTCATAGGGTTATAGATGGGTTTATGGCACAGGGTGGCTGTCCAATCGGTAATGGAACAGGCGGAAGTGATGAAAACATAGTTGGAGAGTTCAAGCAGAATGGTTTTGTTGATAACACATTAAGTCATACAAGAGGTGTAGTTTCAATGGCCAGGTCCATGAGTCCTAATTCGGCCAGCAGTCAATTCTTTATATGTTATGATGATGCGTCTTTTTTAGACGGTCAGTACGCTGCATTTGGAAAAGTAGTTGAAGGAATGGAAACAGTTGATAAGTTCCTTGAAACAGAAAGAGTAGGCGCGGAGGGCGGAACTCCGGTTACTCCTATAGTTATTAAAAGTATGAGTTTTGCCGAATAATATTATATAAGGTGATTTTGTGAAAATAAATGTACCTGAAGAAGTAAAAACTATAATAAAACGTTTGAATTCTCAAGGTTTTTCGGCGTATGTTGTAGGCGGATGTGTAAGAGATTCAATCCTTAACAAAAAACCACAGGACTGGGATATTTCAAGCTCCGCTAAGCCCGAACAAGTAAAAGAAATTTTTTATGATATGGGAGTTATAGAAACCGGAATAAAACATGGAACGGTATCTGTAATTATTAATCATAATCCGTATGAGGTTACAACATTTAGATGTGATGGTGAATATAAAGATAACAGAAGACCTGATACTGTTACTTTTGTGTCTGACATTGATATAGATTTATCCAGGAGAGATTTTACAATTAATGCGTTGGCTTGCGGCTGTGAAGATAGCAGTGAGGTTATAGATCTTTTTGGTGGAATTGAAGATATAAAAAATGGTATAGTTCGCTGTGTTGGAGAACCGGAAAAAAGATTTTCTGAAGATGCTCTGCGTATATTGCGGGCTCTTAGATTTGCTTCGGTTTTAGGATTTGATATTGATAACAAAACTTCAATAGCTATTCATAAGCAAAGGGACTTGCTCAAAAACATTTCCGTTGAAAGAATAATGTCTGAATTTAAACAGTTAGTTTGTGGTATCAATGCAGTGATTATAATAAGAGAATTTAGAGATGTAATCGAAATTTTTATACCCGAAATTACCGCTATGTTTGAATTTAATCAGAATACGCCGTATCATTGCTACGATGTTTGGGAACATACTTTGCACTCTGTCGAAATGATAGAACCGGAAGTTGATTTAAGATTTACAATGCTTTTTCATGATATTGGTAAACCAAAAGTTTATTCAGAAGAAATTTTAGAAAATGGTAATACTTTGGGTCATTTTTATGCACATGCAAAATATTCTGAGGAAATAGCTGCAAAGATATTAAATCGTCTTAAATCAGATAACCGTCTTTTGCATGATGTAAGAAACTTGGTAAGAATGCATGGCGATCAAATTCCATTATCAAAATCAGGTATAAAAAGAAAACTTAATAAAATAGGCGTAGAGTTATTTAGAAAATTATTGAAAGTAAAACGCGCCGATGTTTTGGCTCAGTCGCCTGGATTGGCTGATGAAAGAATAAAAGCTCTTAAAGATATTGAAATTTTATTTGATGAAATAATATCTGAAGAAGAATGTTTTAAAATAAAAGATTTAAAAATAAACGGCAAAGACCTAATTGAATTAGGTTTTTCAGGTTGTGAAATCGGCCAAACTTTAAAAATTATTTTAGATGCGGTAGTAGATGGGAAAATAGATAATGATAGGGATAAAATCCTTGAATTTATAAAAATGATTTAATCCGTTGTTTTATAATTTTCATATTTTGACTTGATTTTTATTTATATATTATATATAATGTGTATCATGAAATTTTTATAAGATTTATGTTTAGTTGATAGATACATTTGGTTAGGAGTTTTATATATGAAAAAAAGGTATTCAATTGGTATAGATTATGGTTCTATGGCAGGGAAGTCCGTGTTAATTGATGTTGATACAGGTGACGAGATTGCTGTGTCAGTTTTTAACTATCCGCATTCGGTTATGACGGAATGTCTTCCTGATGGCAAAACAAAACTAGAAGATGGCTGGGCTCTGCATGACCCGCAGGATTATCTTGACGTATTGGCCTCAACTATACCAGCTTTGCTTAAAGAAACGGATATTAATCCGGCAGATATTATTGGCATAGGTGTTGATTTTGCTTCATCGACCGTCATGCCGGTTAAAGAAGACGGAACTCCCATATGTTTTATGGAAGAGTATAAATCTGAACCTCATGCTTATGTTAAACTTTGGAAGCATCATGCGGCTCAAAAATATGCTGATAGTTTAAATAAATACGCTGAAAAAACAAATGAGGACTTTTTATTAAAATACGGCGGAAAATTTTCTTCAGAATGGTTAGTTCCAAAAATTTGGCAAATAGCAGAAGAAGCACCGCGCGTTTATGATGAAATGGACAAGTTTATAGGGGCTGCTGATTGGATAGTTTGGCAGCTCACAGGGACTGAACCGATAAATACTCAAGGAATAGAAAACACGCTGCCGTCAAAAGAGTTTTTAAAATTACTTAACCCAAAACTTGAGGACTTTGTTGATAAAAAATTTAAACGCAAAGTTTCTTCAATTGGTAAAAAGGCTGGTGAACTAAACCAATTTGCAGCTGGACTTACAGGTTTGAAGCAAGGAACAGCGGTTGCATTCGGAAACATTAATACGCAGGTATCACTTCCGGCCGTGGGGATAGCTGATCCGTGCAAGCTTCTTATGATAATCGGAAAGTCTACTTGTGATATTGTTTTGGGGGAAGAAGAAAAAAATATTTCCGGTATTTACTGCGCCGATATAAATAGTATTATTGACGGATATTATGGCTATGAGGCAATACAATCCGGCGTTGGCGAACATTTTGATTGGTTTGTAAAATCCAGTGTCCCCGAAAGTTATTATAGGGAAGCGAATGCTCTTGATATGAATATCCATCAACTGCTGCGCACTAAAGCAAGCAAACAAAGACCCGGCGAAAGCGGATTGCTTGCTTTGGATTGGTGGAATGGCAGCCGAAGCGTATTGATGGATAAAGATTTGTCCGGTGTAATGCTCGGATTAAACTTACAAACCAGACCCGAAGAAATTTATAGAGCATTGCTTGAAGCTACTGCTTATGGTGCCAGAATGATTTTAGATACTATTAGAGATGCTGGAATACCTGTTACAGAGCTTTATGCTGCTGGTGGAGTTGCTCAGAAAGACGCGTTTATAATGCAGATATATGCTGATGTAATGAATATGGACATAAAGATTGCCGGTTCTGTTCATACACCTGCTTTGGGTTCAGCAATGTCAGGCGCTGTCGCTGCCGGAAAAGAAAACGGCGGATATGACACCATTGAGGAATGTGCGAAAATATTAGGAAAAACAAAAGCTCATTATTATCGTCCAATACCTGAAAATGTTGAGATTTATAATGAGTTATATAAAGAATATAAGAAACTTCATAATTATTACGGTAAAGGCGGAAATGATGTTATGAAGCGTTTAAAAGATATAAAAATGGCATTAAAAAATTAAATGATTTTTAAAAAGAGGTAAATTAATATGTTAGAAGAACTAAAACAGAAAGTCTATGACGCTAATATGATGCTTCCGAAATATGGTTTGGTTACATTCACTTGGGGTAATGTTTCTGGAATAGACAGAGAGAAAAGTTTGGTAGTTATCAAACCGTCAGGTGTTGATTATGATAAGTTAAAGCCTGAGCATATGGTTGTGGTAGACTTAAATACCGGCAGGATTATTGACGGAAATTTAAAACCATCTTCTGATACAGCAACCCATCTTGAATTATATAAAGCTTTTAAAGGAATTGGTGGTGTTGTTCATACTCATTCGTCATATGCTACTTCGTGGGCACAGGCAGGCAGAGCAATCAGAGCTTACGGAACTACTCATGCAGATTATTTTTATGGAGATATTCCTTGTACTAGAGCTCTGACTAAGATGGAAATAGAGAACGACTATGAATTAAATACCGGAAAAGTTATTATTGAAACATTTGAGAATAAGGATCCGGAAGCTATTCCGGGGGTTTTAGTATTTAATCATGCTCCATTTTCGTGGGGGTTAGACCCAGCTGAAGCGGTTCATAATGCTGTAGTGTTGGAGGAAGTCGCCAAAATGGCTTTTCGCTGCGAGATAATAAACCATGATATTACTAGAATGGGTAAATATATTTTAGACAAGCATTATCATAGGAAACATGGCAAAAGTGCCTATTACGGACAAAATAATTAAACTTTACGGAGAATTTTATGGGTAAATTTATTGTGTTTGAAGGGCTTGACGGCTGCGGCAAGACTTCACAGATTGATATACTGGCAAGACGGCTAAAAGAAAAAGGTGAAAAAGTCTATGTTACGGCTGAGCCTACAAATTATGAAACCGGATTGTATTTAAGACGAATTTTGTCAGAAAGTTTGGAAAAAGATATATATTTGTTGGCTGCTTTATTCTTAGCGGATAGGATTGAGCATATAACGCATCCCGAAAAAGGTATAAAAAAGTATTTAGATGATGGTTACACAGTTATATGTGACAGATATTATTATTCATCTCTCGCTTATCAGGGGAAAAATCCAAATTGTAATTTTGAATGGATACTTAATTTGAACCTTAACTGTGAAAGATTGTTAACTCCTGACATTTGTTTGTTTCTTGACGTTAACCCATCAACATGCAAAGATAGAATTGATGTATCCAGGGATAATATAGAACTTTATGAGAAAAGCGTGGAAGAAATGAGTAACATAAGACGCGGTTTTTTGGACGTATTTTCTACGCTGAAAAAAGATTATAGTCAAAATATTATGATTATTGATGCTAATGGAAGCATTGATGATGTTGCAAAGGAGATATTAAAATATGTATAGAAGATTATTTACTTCTGAGTCTGTAACAGAGGGACACCCTGATAAAATATCTGATTTAATTTCAGACGCGATTTTAGACGCAATCCTTTTAAAGGATCCTAATGCCCGTGTGGCAGTTGAAGTTACTGTAACAACCGGACTGGTGCTTGTTGTTGGAGAGATTACGACTAAAACTTATGTTGATATAAAGAGTATTGTTCGCGAAACAATTCGCGAAGTTGGATATGACCGAGCTAAGTATGGGTTTGATTGTGATACCTGCGCTGTGCTTGTGGCTATTGACGAGCAGTCCGGTGATATTGCCCGGGGAGTTGATGACGACGGAGACGGAATTGGCGCTGGGGATCAGGGAATGATGTTTGGTTTTGCATGCGATGAAACCGATGAATATATGCCAATGCCTATATACTTATCACATAAATTGACAAGACAACTTACAATGGTAAGAAAAAAGAATGTTTTAGATTACTTGAGACCGGACGGAAAAGCGCAGGTTACTGTGGAATATAATGAGGATGGCTCTGTAAAAAGAGTTGACACTATTGTTGTTTCCACCCAGCACAATGAAACTGTTACACAAAAGCAGCTTCAGGATGATATCAAGGAGTTTGTAATAGATCCTATAATTGGTGACGATCTCAAGGACGAGAATACTATTATATATATAAATCCTACCGGAAGATTTGTTATTGGAGGCCCACAGGGCGACAGCGGACATACCGGAAGAAAAATAATAGTTGATACTTATGGCGGATATGCCAGCCACGGAGGAGGAGCTTTTTCGGGGAAAGATCCGACAAAGGTGGATAGAAGCGCCGCATATGCAGCTAGATATGTAGCCAAAAATGTGGTTGCAGCAGGTCTTGCAAAAGCATGTGAGGTACAGTTAGCATATGCGATTGGCGTTAGCAAGCCTGTGTCTATTAGAGTTGACAGCCGAGGTACCGGTGTTATCAGTGACCAAGAAATAGAAGAAAAGATTTTAAAAGTTTTTGATTTAACTCCGGGCGGTATTATAAGAGATTTGAACTTAAAGCGTCCGATTTACAAGCAGACTGCTGCTTATGGACATTTCGGACGGAATGATTTGGACTTGCCATGGGAGAAGATTGACAAAGCGGAAGCTTTAAAGAATGCATAATAATATTACAAAGGAAGCGCATTCATGTTGCTTCCTTATTGTTTATATATTGATAGGAGAGTATTATGTCTTATGATGGGTTTGTTACACATAGTGTTGTTCATGAATTAAACGGTAAAATTTTAGGCGGTAAAATTGATAAAATATACCAGCCTGAAAGCGATGAAATAATAATTTCGGTCAGAACATTTGATGGGAATTACCGTTTATTATTATCAGCCAGCGCATCAAATGCCAGAGTGCATTTAACGACATCAAAACGCGAAAATCCAATGACCCCGCCTATGCTATGTATGCTAATGAGAAAACACTTATTAGGCGGCAAAATTATCGGGATAGAACAGGTAGATTTTGATAGAATTATTAAAATTGATATAGAATGTTATAATGAACTTGGCGATTTAGGAGTTAAATCAATTATTTCTGAAATAATGGGCAGACACAGCAATATAATTTTTATTGATGAAAATAATAAAATTTTGGATAGTGCAAAACATGTGGATTTTACAGTGAGTGCAGTTCGCCAAATACTGCCGGGATTTGTTTATCAGCTTCCTCCAAAGCAGGAAAAGATGTCGCCTAAGGAGTTTTCTCTGCTTGATTTTACTAATGATTTTACTAAAGAAGATAAGGATATTTTACTGGATAAGTTTCTGTTAGGTAAAATTATGGGTTTGAGTCCGCTTATTGCAAGGGAAATAGTATATAGATTTTCAAATCACACAAAAATCACAAAAAGTGAAATTGATGATTATAAATTTGCTGCCACGGTGGATTTATTTCTTAAAGATATTGTTTCAGATAAGTATTCATCGTGTCTAGTTTTAGAAAAAGATACAGGAAAGCCGATGTATTTTTCATGTGTAGAATTAACTCAGTATAAAAATGTTGCTGAAATTAATATATTAGATTCAATATCTGAGATAATTGATAAATATTATTTAACAAGGGCTTCTCAGGAAAGAATGAAGCAAAAAAGTGCAAATATTTTGAAATTAGTCCACAACAATATTGATAGATGCACTAAAAAGCTTGTTATGCATCGTGAAAATTTAGAAAAAGCGAAAAATAGAGATAAGTATAAAATTTGCGGAGATTTATTGACGGCAAATATGTATAGGGTAAAATTTGGTATGGATGAAGTCTGTGTGGAAAATTACTATGATAATAATTCTGAATTAAAAATAAAGCTTGATCCAAATATATCTCCTTCTCAAAATGCTCAGAAATATTATAAAAAATATAATAAAGCGAAAGTAACAGAAAAATATGCCGAAGAACAAATTGTAGGTGCTGAAGAAGAACTTGAGTATTTAGAAACTGTTCAGGAAAGTATATTAAAGGCAGAAAGCCCTAGAGACTTATCTGAAATAAAAGAAGAGTTGGCAGAACAAGGATATATCTCTAATACTGCTTCAAAGAAAAAGAAGAAAACTCAAAAATCTATGCCCATGAAGTTTATATCAAGCGATGGCTATGAGATTTTAGTAGGACGGAATAATAAGCAAAATGATGAAGTCACAATTCGTATGTCATATTCTACTGATATTTGGCTTCATACAAAAAATATTCCGGGTTCGCATACTTTAATTAGAACAAATGGTTCAGGCGAAGCACCGGATAGTACAATACTTGAAGCCGCTCAGCTAGCGGCATATTATAGTAAAGCTAAAAATTCGGCTCAGGTTCCTGTAGATTATACACAAATAAAGAATGTAAAAAAACCAAACGGTGCTAAACCGGGCTTTGTAATTTATGAAAAAAATAATACTATTTATGTAACTCCAAAATTATTTGAAAAAGTTACAGAATAAATGTTTAAGTAAAATATTGTTTTTTTAGATAAAATATAAGTTTTTATGATAGTTAATAAGTAAACTTGTTATTTTAGTAATTATGAACGTATTTTTTTAGATTGAGTATAGTTTAAAAATGTATTTTAACTAGATTTTTAACTATATATTTTTATTTGGATTAATGATCTAATTCAGCTTCCCATTTGGGAAGCTGATAATGTATTTGCCGAAATTTTTAATAATTAACTATTTTTTTCTTCATAGTATTTCTTTATTTCACCAGCTAAAAATAATGAACCTATAATACATAATAACTCATCTTTATGAAGTGTTTTCACAACTTCATTAAATGCAGAAATTGGATTTGAATTAATATCTGAGACGATGTTATTTTTCATAAAAATATTCTTTATAGTACCTGAATCCAAACATCGCGGCATATTTATTTCTGTTGCAGTTATTTTTGATTTTTCTGAGATAGCATAATCAGAAATCAAATTAATAATTGATTCATAATCTTTATCAGACATAAAAGCAACTAAAAAATGAATTTTTTTATTCAGATTTTTTAAAGATTTTAAGAAAGAATTTATAGCCTGCGGATTATGTGCGCCGTCGACGATAATATTCGGTGCAATAAACTCAAATCTTCCTTCTATGTTTGCATGTTTTAAGCTATTTGTTATACAACCAGAAGAAATAGCATATCCTTGATTTAATAAACTATTGATAATTTCAATAGCTGTAACTGCATTATAAGTTTGAAATCTTCCATTTAATGTTAAATCATAGCGCGTTCCTTTATATTCAAAAGAATTTTTATAAGTTTCCGGAAGCGTTGGTAACTCCGGGATGATTAAATTAGAGTTTTTTTCTTGACATATTAATCTAATATTATCAAATACTTTTGATTCTTGAATAGGATATAAAACCACATCTGAATTTTTCTTAATTATCCCGGCTTTTTCTTTTGAAATTTCATCTATGGTATTGCCGAGATATTGACAATGGTCTAATCCAATTGCAGTAAACCCTACTACCAAAGGATTTTTAATAATATTTGTAGCGTCTAATTTACCTCCAAGGCCAACTTCAAGAATAACAAAATCACAGTTTTGTCTATTAAAATATTCAAACGCAACAGCAGTGTCAAAAGCGAACTCTGATACAAATGCGTCATATTTTTCTGTCATATTTTTTACATATGACGCGATATCAGCTAAATCAGAATTGCTTATAGGTATACCATTAATTTTAATTCGCTCATTAAAGAATTTTAAAAATGGCGATGTAAATAATCCCGTTTTATAACCTGCTTCTGTCAGTATTTGTGAAACCATTGTACAGGTTGAGCCTTTGCCGTTTGTTCCTCCAATATGTATAAATTTTAAATTATCCTGAGGGTTTCCCATTTTGTTTAAAAGTTTTTCTAGCAGAGCATTACCCAAAACACGGTTAAATTTAGGAATACTATGTATATATTCTAATGTTTCTTTATAGTTCATATTATTCTGTCCTCCTGACAGAAACACCCTCGTTTTCAAGATAATTTTTTAAATCACAAATTTCTATTTCTCTAAAATGAAAAAGTGAAGCGGCAAGTGCAGCGTCAGCTTTGCCATCAGTTAATGCATCTTTGAAATGTGACATGTTTCCGGCGCCGCCGGAGGCTATTACAGGAATTGAAACATTTTCAGATATAGTTTTTGTTAATTCTATATCATAACCATTTTTGGTTCCATCACAATCCATAGAAGTTAATAGAATTTCTCCGGCACCTAAACTCTCAGCCTTTTTTGCCCACTCTAAAGCGTCAAGCCCGGTGTCTATACGACCGCCGTTTATATAAACATTCCAGCTTCCGTATTCATTTCTTTTTGCATCAATTGCAACTACAACGCATTGACTTCCAAATTTTTGGGCTGCCTCTGATATGAGTTGAGGATTTCGTATAGCAGATGAATTTATTGAAATTTTATCCGCACCTTGCAGCAGAAGTTCTCTGAAATCATCAACAGATTTAATTCCCCCTCCTACGGTAAATGGTATGAAAACAGTCTCGGCAACTTTTTTCGCCATTTCTATAACTGTTCCTCTGGCTTCATGCGTAGCGGTTATATCAAGAAAAACAAGTTCATCTGCGCCGGCTTCGTTATATATCTTTGCCACTTCAACAGGATCGCCGGCATCAATTAAATTAACAAAGTTAACTCCTTTTACAACTCTGCCGTTTTTTACGTCAAGACATGGTATGATTCGCTTTGCAAACATTTTATTTCTCCTTTTTATAAATTGCCAAAGTTCTTTAAAACTTTCAATCCTTCATTTCCGCTTTTTTCAGGATGAAACTGTGTTGCAAAAATATTGTTTTTATGCACAGCAATCGGAAGTTCAGTTCCATATTCAGTTACGGCGGATATAATTTCCTTATCCTTTGGATTAATATAATATGAATGAACAAAATACATATATGGTTCTTCACTTAATCCTTGAAAAATAGGACAGTTTTTGTCGTACTTTATTGAATTCCAGCCTATATGAGGAATTTTAAGGCTGCCTTGTTTTGGAATCTTGATACAATTTCCATCAAATATTTTGAGACCGGGTTCATTAGGTGATTCCTCACTTGTTTCAAATAAAAGCTGGAGCCCAAGGCATATTCCCAAAAAAGGTACGTTATTTTCTATAACTTGATGTATACACTGAGTTAGATAAGCTTTATTAATAGAATTCATACAGTCGCCGAAAGCACCGACGCCGGGAAGAATTACCTTATCTGCAGAAATTATTTCATCCGGTTTTGAGGTTATTTTAGCTTTAAATCCCAAAAATTCCAAAGCTTTTTCTACAGACCGAAGATTGCCGGCTCCATAATCAATAATCGCTATCATCGTGATCTCCTTAAAGTTTTGTCAATATAATATGAATTCAATTATACTATTTTATAATAATTATTTCAAGAGTAATTGAGAAAAATATTGCTGTAATTTTACATAATTCGTTGACTTAAACAGTAAAATATTACTTGCCATATCATTTGGTTTGTAGTATAATGACAAAAGGTATAATTTACTATAATGACGTTTATTACTGAAATCAGGTGACAGAAAATGAAAGTATTATTTATGGGAACACCGGATTTTGCGGTGCCTTGTCTTGAATCAATCATTAAAAGTGAAAATAATAATGTTATTGGAGTTGTAACACAGCCTGATAAACCAAAAGGAAGAGGTCATAAGCTTCAGCCTACACCTGTTAAAGCCAAAGCAGTTGAATATAATATACCTGTGTTTCAGCCGGAAACTTTAAAAAATAGAAGTTTTGAAGATGAATTAAAACAGCTGAATCCTGATATTATTGTTGTAGTAGCATATGGTCAGATATTACCTGAATATATTTTAAACTTTCCTAAGTTCGGCTGTATAAACGTCCATGCGTCATTGCTTCCTAAATACCGCGGTGCAGCGCCGATACAATGGAGCATAATAAACGGAGACACAACAACCGGAGTTACTACAATGTATATGGCTAAATCCCTTGATACAGGAGACATGATACGAAAAGCTGAAATTCAAATAGGCGATGAAGAATCTGCCGGAGAACTTCACGATAGATTATCTCTTATAGGAGCAGATTTGATTGTTGAGACAATAAAAAAACTTTCTGAAGGCAAAGCGATCAGAGTACCTCAAAACGATTCACTATCGTGTTACGCTCCTATGCTTAATAAAGAAACCGGTCATATTGATTGGAATAAAAATTCTTCTGATATAATCAATTTAATCCGCGGAACAAACCCATGGCCAGGAGCTTTTACAAGTTATAAATCTGAAATAATGAAAATATATAAAGCATATAAAGGCAATACTAATACAGTCGGCAAACCCGGAGAAATAATAGGAATAAAAAATAAAAAAATAGAGGTTTGCTGCGGTAACTCAAGTTCAATATTAATTGATGAAATACAGTTTAAGGGCGGAAAACGTATGAATGTTTCAAGTTACTTAAACGGTCATAGTATAGATATCGGTGAAATTTTAAATTAGGAGGTAATTAAATGTATTTTGGTTTATTTGACCCTACAATGTATTTGCTGATTCCTGCAATTATATTAGCTTTATGGGCTCAAACAAAGGTTTCAAGTACCTTTAACAAATATTCAAAGATAGCAAATGCACGCGGTTTGACAGGTTCAGACGCGGCGAGAATGATATTAGACAAAAATGGTTTGTACTCGGTTAAAATTCAGCATATAAGCGGAAGTTTAACTGATAATTTTGACCCAAGAACCAATGTTGTAAATTTATCTGACGCAACTTATATGAGTAACAGTATAGGTGCAATAGGTGTTGCGGCACATGAATGCGGTCACGCCGTTCAATATGCAACCGGATATACTCCGATAAGAATTAGAAATGGAATTTTTCCGGTTGTAAGCATATGCAGTAAGCTTTCTATGCCAATTATTCTATTAGGATTTATACTTACAGCTTTCGGCGGTATGGCTCCTTTGATTGTGGATATTGGTATAATATTGTATTCAGCTACCGTTGTTTTTCAGCTTATTACTCTTCCGGTTGAGTTTAATGCCAGCAGCCGTGCTTTAAAAACTTTGGAATCATATCAAATGTTGGGTTCTGAAGAGATAAAAGGTGCTAAAAAAGTTTTATCGGCTGCCGCTATGACTTATGTTGCCGCAGCTTTTTCTGCGCTTATGACATTGCTGAGGCTTGTTTTGTTATCATCTAACAACAATAGAAGAGATTAGGAGTATTCATGAATTCAAGAGATATTTCATTGTCGATATTAAATAAATATGATTATGACAAGGCTTATGTTAATAAATTATTAGCAGATACTTTTAAAAATAAAAATATAGACAATAAAGATAAAGGTTTAATTAATGAGCTGGTATTGGGAAGTATAGAAAATCGGTATTTGCTTGATTTTATAATTTCCCAATTTTCTAAAATTAAAATTAAAAAAATGTCTGTATCAGTAAGAAATATTCTTGAAATGGGAACTTATCAATTATTATTTCTTGATAAAATTCCTGATTCAGCTGTGTGTAATGAAAGTGTTAAGCTTGCAAAAAAATATGCAAATCGTTCGTCCGGTTTTATAAATGCAGTGTTGAGAAATATAAGCCGCAATAAATATAATATAAAATATCCTGATAAGACAGAAGATAAAATAGGGTATCTTTCTATATACTACTCATTTCCAAAATGGATAGTTGAAAAATTAGTTGACCAATTTGGATTTAAATTTTGCGAAGATATTTTAAAATCTTCGTCTAAAACATATTCTCCGGCTATACGCGCCAATATATTGAAAGTGCCTAATGATGGAAATGGTAAAGTTAAAACTGACGAGTTTATTGATACTTTAAAATCTGAGAATATTAATATAATTCCTAATGAAGATATACAAAATTGTTTTTGGGTAGATGGAAAACTTGATATAAATAATTCTAAAAGCTATAAAAATGGTTTATATACAATTCAGAATCCTAGTTCACAATTAACGGCTATAACGTTAGACCCAAAACCGAATGAGATAGTTATAGACGTATGTGCGGCACCCGGTGGAAAGACCACCCACATAGCTGAGCTTATGAAAAATAAGGGGCGCGTTTTGGCTTTTGATATTTATCAGCATAAAATTGATTTAATAAATAAGTCGGCAAATCGTCTTGGAATAGATATAATAGAAGCAGTTAAACATGATTCTTCTATATTTAAGCCCGAACTTGTTGAATATGCTGATAGAGTTTTAGTTGACGCTCCTTGTTCGGGGTTTGGCGTGATACATACTAAACCGGATATTAAGTGGCATAGAAATGAGAATGATATTAAAGAATTAATAAAAATACAGGAAAAAATTCTTTCCGTTTCGTCAAAATATGTTAAAAAAGGCGGTACATTGGTATACAGTACTTGTACAATTTTGAAAGATGAAAATGAAATTCAGATTTCAAAGTTTCTTTCAGAAAATAGAGACTATAAATTGATTTCAGAGAAAAGATTGTTTACTCATATTGACGGAGGAAGCGGTTTTTATATTGCTAAATTAAAGAGGATTTAGAGGCTTAATATTCATGGATAAAATAAATTTAAAAGATTTGACATTAGAAGAACTTCAAGATTATATAATTAATCTTGGAGAACCGAAATTCAGAGCATTGCAAATATATAAATGGATATACAGCGGTGTGTGGAATTTTGAAGAAATGACTAATATTTCTAAAACGTTAAGAGATAAGCTGAAATCTAATACTACTATCGGAAATCTTGCAATTTATAAAAAGTTCATATCAACTCTTGACGGAACCAGGAGATATTTGATACAATTATCGGATAATAATTATATTGAATCTGTACTTATGAAATATAAACATGGTTATTCAATTTGTATCTCATCTCAGGTTGGATGTGCAATGGGATGTAAGTTTTGTGCTTCAACTAAAAATGGTAAAATACGCAATCTCTCAGCCGGTGAGATAATTGATCAGATTATCACTGTTGAAAGGGATGTCGGTGAACGCATTTCAAACGTTGTCATGATGGGTGTTGGCGAACCGTTGGACAACTTTGATAATATAGTAAAATTTATAAAAAATGTAAATAATCCAAACGGTTTGAATATTGGGCAAAGACATATAACCATATCAACTTGCGGTATTGTTGAAAGAATTTATGAATTGGCAGATTTAAATTTTCAAATTACTTTAGCTATTTCACTGCATGCAACAAATGATGAAACCAGGAATGATATTATGCCTGTAAATAAAAAATATAATATTTCAAAATTGCTTGAAGCATGTAAATATTACGTGAATAAAACAGGCAGGAGAATCACATTTGAGTATACTCTTATTAATAAAAAGAATGATTATACTCAGAATGCAGAAGAACTCTTAAATTTATTAAAAGGTATTTTATGCCACGTTAATTTAATTCCGGTTAATTCAGTAGATGGGACTGGATTTGTACCAGGCAGTGAAAAAAATATAAGAGAATTCCAAAATATTCTCGAAAAGAATGGTATACCGGCAACAGTTCGGCGTGAAATGGGAAGTGACATCTCAGCTGCGTGCGGTCAGTTGCGTTCACAGATATAAATAATAAGGAAGGAGCGTTGACAATGAAATTTGATGTTTATGGCGTTACTGACACTGGATGTGTTCGTCAGCTCAATGAAGATAATTTTTGTATTTGTGGATTTGAGAACAATAATGAACCTGGATATTGTGTCGTTGCTGATGGAATGGGCGGTCATAATGCCGGAGAGGTAGCAAGCCAGCTGGCTATTGACTTTATTACTGAATCCCTCAATGATATACTTCAAAACAGTGAAAATCCTGATGTGCCAAGAAGAATTAATGATGCCTTAAATTCTGCAAACGAGAGTATTTATAAAATGGCAAGAGAAGACAAAAATCGGAACGGTATGGGAACAACCACGGTTATATGTACATTTGCTAATGGTGAGGGATATATAGCCAATGTAGGTGACAGCCGTGCTTATGCTTGCAGAAATGATGAAATTTATCAAATCACTATTGACCATTCTATTGTTGAAGAGATGGTTGCTAATGGTTCAATTACCCGTGAGGAAGCTAGAGTGCATCCACAGAAAAACATTATAACTCGGGCTATAGGAAGTGAGAAAACCACTAAAGCCGATATTTTTGAATATGAATATAAACCTGGGGATAGTATTATTATATGCAGTGATGGACTCTCAGGAATGGTTGAGGACGCTACTATTTTGAAGACGGTTCAGGATGGTAAAAGTTCAAAAGAGATTGCCGATAATTTGTGTGAGTTGGCAAAGAAAAATGGCGGGGTTGATAATATAACTGTTATAGCCATTAGAATTATGGAGGAGGAGAGTTCCATATGAATATGATTGGTAAAGAAATAGATGGAAGATATGAAATTCTTGAGGAAATCGGCAAGGGTGGAATGGCACATGTTTATAAATCACGGGATAAGTCACTAAATAGACTTGTTGCAGTAAAGGTTCTTAAAGAGGATTATAAAGATGATAAGGAATTTGTACGTCGGTTTAATGTAGAGGCTCAAGCGGCGGCCAGTCTGTCAAATCCACATATTGTTTCTATATACGATGTTGGATGCGAAAATGGAATGCATTATATTGTTATGGAATATATTGAAGGAGAAACTTTAAAAGAGTATATAGACCGAGTTGGAGTTCTTCCCTGGCGTGAAGCTGCAAATTATTCTATTCAGATTTGTGAAGGTATAGAGGAGGCTCATAATAACTCAGTTATACACAGAGATATAAAGCCGCAAAATATAATAATGGCTTCTGATGGTGTGCTAAAAGTAACAGACTTCGGTATTGCAAGAGCATCTACTCAGGCGACAATGACCATGGCGAACAATAATACAATTGGAACCGCACATTATTTGTCTCCGGAGCAAGCTAGAGGCGGATATACAGATGAGCGGACGGACATTTATTCTATGGGTGTTGTTATGTATGAAATGCTTACAGGACAACTTCCGTTTGATGATAACAGTCCTGTGGCTATTGCTATAAAGCACCTTCAGGAAACGGCTACACCTATAACAGATATAAATCCTGACGTTCCTAATGCACTGGAACAAATTGTTATGAAAGCCATGTCAAAAGAACAAGACAGCAGGTATTCTTCTATAACAGATATGATTTCAGATATTAAAAAAGTTTTGGCTAATCCAAATGTAAATCTTTTTGCGGCAGGCAGACGAAGTTTACCTGTTGATAATCAGGTAAACGATGCAGCTTCAAATACAATAAAAATGCCTAGAACGTTTGTGGATTCTAATCTTGATGAACAAATGATACCGGGATATGATTTAGATGATTATGATGAGCAGGATGAAGAATACGAAGCTATGGAACGTTTAAATGAAAAAAGAGCCAAAAGATTGAAAAAAAAGAAAGAACGTAAAATTGCTTTTATTGCCTTTTTGTCTGCACTTGCCGTTTTAGCAGTTGGATTTGCGGCTGCTTTTGCATTTACCGGTGGTTTTGGTATTTTTGGCGTAGAGAAAGATTCTATTCAAATACCTAATGTAGTTGGTATGACTATTAAAGACGCTCAATCTCAGTATGGCAAAAGCTTTAGTATCATTGAACAAAACAGAACTGAAAGTACAAAACCGGCAGGAACAATATTAGAACAAACTCCGGCTGGAGGAGATACAGTTTCCAAAAGAGACAACATCATTATCAGAGTAGTAGTTAGCCTAGGAAGCAGTTCTGTTACTCTTGATGATTATACTGGAATCAAATATGATAAGGCAAAAGAAGAATTAGAAAAGTTAGGTTTAAAGTGCAGTAAAATAGAAAAAGTTGACCCTGAAATAGAGGCAGGACTAATTATTAGTCAGGAACCTAAGTCCGGCAGTTCGGTTGCAGCAGGAGATATGATTACATTTACTGTTAGCAAGGGACCGGAAAGTACACCGGAACCTTCTCTTGTGCCAAATAAAAATTCTAATAATGACTCGAATAATCACTCAAATAATGAGAACAGTTCGTCGTCAAATAATAAACCGAATTCGAATGATTCGTCAAGTAACTCGTCAAATAATGACAAAAATGATGAGAATTCTTCTAATAATAGTGGAAGCAATTCAAGTTCAGGCGGTTCAGGTAACACTACAAATGAGGGCTCTAGCTCAGGCAGCAGTACCGGTTCAGGAACCAGCACAGGCTCAGGCAGCGGAAGCGGAACAGGTTCAGAAACCGGATCAGGAAGCGAGTCGGGTTCTGAGGGCGGCACAGGTTCAGGCGGAGGAAGCGGATCCGGATCTGAAAGTGGTTCAGGAAACGGTTCAGAGACTGGCTCTGGTGGTTCCGGCAGTGAAAGCGGAACGGGTAGCGGAACAGGTTCTGAAGGCGGAAGCGGCAATAGTTTAGAGGATTAATATATGCCGGAAAAAAATCAATTTGAAATACAGGGTAAAATTTTTAAAGGTATCGGTGGTTTTTATTACGTTAAAGCCGGTAATTTTATTTATGAATGCAGAGCTAGAGGGCGTTTTAGAAAAGATGGAATAACTCCATTGGTTGGTGATGAAGTTAATTGTGTGATCGATATGGCTTCAAATACAGGTATGATTAGTAATATAATACCGAGAACAAATTTTTTAATACGTCCTCCTGTTGCCAATGTAACACAGATAGCTATAGTCGTTTCAGTCACTAATCCGAAACCTAATTTAAAAACTGTTGATAAACTTATATCATCAGCTATATATGCTAATATAAAGCCATTAATATGTATTAATAAAACCGATTTACAAAATGGCGAAAACCTTTTTGAAATATATTCGAAAATAGGATTTAAAACTCTTTATATAAGCGCTGAAAGTAAAGAAAATATAGATATGCTTATTGAAAAGCTCTCAGGAGAAGTCACGGTATTTGCCGGAAATTCGGGTGTTGGAAAATCAAGTTTACTCAACTGCATATTAAAAGACGCTAATCTTGAGACCGGAACGGTGAGCAGCAAAATAGAACGCGGACGTCATACTACCAGACACAGTGAATTAATACCGCTTGATAACAACGGAGGATATATTATAGACACACCCGGGTTTAGTTCATTCTCTGTAAGCGGTTTTGATGAACATGAGCTTTATAAGCTTTTTCCTGAATTTATAGAGTATTCCGATAATTGCAGATTTGCCGACTGCAGTCATACCGTTGAACAGGGCTGCGCTGTACTTGAAGCGGTAGAAACCGGTGAAATCAGTAAATCCAGACATGAAAGTTATGTCGAACAATATAAGGAAATTCTAGATAATAAAACTTTTTGATAACGGGGGATAAATAAAATGTCCAAAATAATTATTTCACCTTCAATATTATCTGCTGACCCTGCCAATTTAGAACGTGATGTTAGGCTGGTAGAAGAGGCTGGAGCTGAGTATCTCCATATTGATATTATGGACGGACATTTTGTTCCAAATTTAAGTTATTCGGCAAATGTAATAAGAGCTTTAAGAAAGAAATCAAACTTAATATTTGACGTTCATTTAATGCTTCAAGATGCTGACAAATTCATTGATGAATTTGCAGAAGCCGGTTCTGATATAATTACAGTTCATCAGGAGGCAGTTCCAAACTTAAAAGAAACACTTAAAAATATTCACTCATTTGGAAAAAAGGCAGGAGTAAGTTTAAAACCCGGAACTCCTGTAGATATGATTTTAAATGTTTTGGATTTGACTGATGTGGTTCTGCTTATGACTGTTGAGCCCGGATTTGGAGGGCAAAGTTATCTTCATCAAGTAGATAAAAAAATCTCTGAATTATATAAGATTATCAATAATCAAAATCTAAATATCGGGATAGAGGTTGATGGAGGGATAACTGAGGAAAATGTGAACAGACCTGTAAGAGCAGGTGCAAACATTATTGTTTCAGGCTCAGCAATTTTTAATTCTAACAACATAAAAGATACGATAAATAAAATGCGTAAGAAAGCGGAACAAGGAGTACAAGAACGTGAAATCAATAATTTTTAGCGGCGCTTATATAGAAAACTATGATTATTTGTCTGAAATTAATTTTGATAACTATCTAATAATATGTGCGGATTCCGGATATAAACACGCAGAGAATTTAAAAATAGTACCGGATGTTATTTTGGGCGACAATGATTCATATTTAAAAAAGTATCCTGATAATATTAAAAACCTTGTTTTTCCACCAGAAAAAGATTTTACAGACACCCACGCAGCGATAGATTATGCTATTAATAATAATGCAGAAGAAATTTTAATTATTGGCGGTCTTGGCGGCAGGATAGACCATGAATTTTCTCATTTTTGTCTTATGAATTATGCTTTGGATAAAGGAGTAAAACTAAAGTTGATTAACGACACAAATGAGATATGGATGGAAAATAAACCTTTTAAACTTAAAAAATCTAAAAGAAAATATGTTTCATTCTTTCCTTATGCAGGAGCTGTATTGAATTTTTCAATAAAAGGTTTAAAATATGAGACAACAAATATGCGTTTGGTTCCAAACCGAGTTCAAGCGTCGAGCAATGAGTTTTGTGATTCTGATACTGCAATTGTAACCTTTGACAGCGGACTTGTTATCGTTATGTTATGTGACGACAGATATTAATTTTAAGTGGAGATTTTGCAATGAAATATATATTAAAGAACTTGTTGTATTTTGTATTAATTACCATTGTAGCTGTATACAGTTCATCATGCTCTTTAAGTGATAAATCGGAGAGTATAAGTCCTTCTCCAGCCCCAAGTATTGGAGTGAGTAATAATACGGCTTTCAGCGATATATTTTCTGAGTTTAACGAATTAAAAAATGTATCAGCAGGCCTGTTAAATAGTAAAACTGATTTAGTTTGGTGGCAGAAATTTGATTCGATATATAATAATGTGAATGCAGTATATGAAGAAAATAATGCTATTAATATGAGCGGAAAACTCGGCGGTATGGATAAGTCTTTATCACAAGCGTTGGTAAGTGTTTCTTCATCATATAAAGACGCATTTGATATTATGAACGCAGCAAAAGACAATGATGATTCGGAAATACAGCAATATGCTTATAATGATTTTTCAAATAAAATATCTTCTGCAAATAATCAATGGGAACATGTTTTAGAAACATTGATTGAAACATCTCCGCCTGATAGTAGTCAATAAAACAATTATTTATATATTGTTAATTTAAAATAAAATTATATTTTAGCTATTTGTCGTTAAACCATCTATATAGTTTGTCGTATATAGAGTATATATTATAAAATAAGTTATAATATTAATATAAGACCCCAGCGTGTAAGAAACTACGCATGGGGTCTTATATTAATGAGATTATATTCAACTATGCCTTTACTATCTTTAAAAATTTCTTTTTACCTTTTTTTACTATCATTTCGTTTTCATTTTCGAAATAAGTATTATCAATAATTGTCGAAACGTCAGAAATTTTCTCGTTATTCACTGTCAGTCCATTTTGCTGTATAAGTCTTCTGCCTTCAGCTTTTGATGGTATGAGTCCAACCTGAACCAATAAATCAAGTACATTTATTCCTGCATTGATAATTGAAGCATCAACAGTTTCCGATGGCATATCAGCTGCATTTCCACCTGAAAATATAGCCATAGCCGCATCATTTGCTTTTTTTGCTTCTTCTTCACCATGCACCATTTTTGTAACTTCATATGCTAATAAGCATTTCGCTTTGTTTAGTTCAGCACCTTCACATTTTTCATATTCAGCAATTTCTTCAAGCGGTAGAAATGTAACCAATTTTAGAAGTCTTATTACATCGGCATCATCAACATTTCTCCAATATTGGTAAAACTCATAAGGTGAAACTTTCTCAGGGTCAAGCCAAAGAGCTCCTTTTTCTGTTTTACCCATCTTTTTGCCCTCGCTTGTTGTAAGCAGAGTAAATGTCATACCATAAGCCTGTTTGCCGTCTTTACGCCTGATTAATTCAATACCTCCGAGAATATTAGACCATTGGTCGTCTCCCCCAAACTCCATAATAACGCCGTAATCTTTATGAAGCTTATAAAAATCATAGCTTTGCATCAGCATATAGTTGAATTCTAAGAATGAAAGCCCTTTTTCTAATCTTGTTTTAAAACATTCAAATGTCAGCATTCTGTTAACAGAAAAGTGAACGCCTACGTCGCGTAGAAAGTCAATATAATTCAGTTTCAGCAGCCAATCAGCATTGTTGACCATTATAGCATTCTCACCGTCAAAATTAATGAATTTAGACATCTGTTTTTTAAAGTTGTCTGCATTATGCTGAATAACTTCCTGAGTTATCATAGGGCGCATATCAGCTTTTCCTGTTGGATCGCCGACCATGGTAGTACCTCCGCCCAATAAAACAATAGGTCTGTGTCCTGCGTTCTGCATATGTTTCATTACTATAAGCTGCATAAAATGACCTATATGAAGACTGTCAGCAGTTGGATCAAAGCCAATATAAAATGTTATTTTCTCTTTTCCGAGAAGCTCTCTGATTTCATCTTCATGAGTAGTTTGGGCAATTAAGCCTCTTTCTTTCAGGGTGTCAAAAACATTTTTATTATTCATTGTCCGAATTCTCCTTTTCTCCATCATCTACTGGTACAGTTATTTCAATACCCAGTTCTTCCAATTGTTTTTTATCAACATAACTAGGCGATTTCAGCATTAATTCTGATGCGGTTTGAACTTTTGGGAAAGCAATTACGTCACGTATTGAATCGCATCCTGCCATAATCATAACAAGTCTGTCAAGACCATAGGCTAGTCCGCCATGCGGTGGAGTACCATATTTAAATGCCTCCATTAAATGACCAAAACGCTCCCAAGCTTCATCATGCGTGAAACCAAGTGCTTTGAACATTCTTTCTTGTAAATCAGAATTAAATATTCTTAAGCTTCCGCCGCCGATTTCGCTTCCGTTTAAAATAATATCATATGCTTTTGCTCTAACGTTTTGAGGTTCAGTTTCTAGTTTTTCGATATCCTCATCTACCGGATGTGTAAATGGGTGGTGTTTAGCAACGTATCTGTCTTCCTCCTCAGAATACTCAAAGAGAGGGAAGTCAGTAACCCAAAGAAAATTAAATTTAGAATTATCAATAAGGTCAAATTGACGTGCCACTTCAAGACGCAGATTACCAAGAGCATCATAGACCACATCGTTTTTATCAGCAATTATAAGTATTGCGTCGCCGGGAACAGCGTCAGTTTTAGAAAGTATTGAATTAATCTCGTCATCTGATAAAAACTTGGTTATTTGTGAACGCAAAGAATCATCTTCAACAACAATCCAAGACATCCCTTTAGCCTTATATGTCTTAACATATTCAGAGAGTGCATCAAGCTTCTTCCTGGATAACTTGTTCCCAAGACCTTTTGCATTTATACAGCGAACGCTTCCGCCATTTTCAACGGCGCCGGAGAACACTTTAAAACCGCAGTTTTTTACTTCATCAGAAATATCTATAAACTCCAAACCAAATCTTGTATCTGGTTTATCTGAACCAAATCTATTCATTGCCTCATTATATGGCATTCTTATAAAAGGAGTTTCTATGTCAATTCCCATAGCTTCTTTAAAAACTTTTTTTAAAAAGCCTTCATTTATGTTTATTATCGTGTCAATATCTACAAATGATAGTTCCATGTCAAGCTGTGTAAATTCGGGTTGACGGTCTGCTCTTAAATCCTCATCTCTAAAACATCTGACAACTTGAAAATACCTGTCATATCCGGCAAGCATAAGCATTTGTTTATATTGCTGCGGAGACTGCGGCAAAGCGTAAAATTTTCCTTGCTGAACCCTGCTGGGGACCAAATAATCTCGAGCGCCTTCAGGAGTACTTTTGGTGAGCATAGGAGTTTCAATCTCTAAAAAACCGTTTGCATCAAAATAATCACGAGCAATTTTAGTAACTTTGTGACGCAGCATCATATTTTTTTGCATATCAGGACGCCTTAAATCAAGGTATCTATATTTTAATCTTAGTGCGTCATTAGTGTCAATGTTTTCCTCGATATAGAAAGGAGGTGTTTCGGATGAGTTAAGAACCCTTAGCTCAGTAACAAAAACTTCAATTTCACCGGTAGGCATATTTTTATTGACATTTTCAGGCGTTCTCTTGAGAACCTTACCTTTAACAGCAATAACATATTCTCCTTTTAAATGCTCGGATTTTTCAAATACATCTTTGTCAGTTGAATCGTTAAAAGCTAATTGTACTATGCCGGTTCTGTCACGCAGCGTAACAAAATTTACGCCTCCAAGTTTTCTGTTTTTTGCTACCCACCCCATAAGTACGACTTCTTTGTTTTCATCTGAGGCATTAAGCTCACCGCACATATTTGTGCGTTTCATATCAGACAATGTTTCAAATTCCATTTATCTTTCTCCTTAAAATAAATTATAAACAAGATAATATCATTTTTTTATTATATTATAAATCGAATCACAGGATAATTCTACAACAGTTTCTTCGCCTGTTCCCATGTTTTTCAATGAAGCCTTATTGTTTAAAACTTCATCATCTCCGATAACAATACTATAACATGCTCCTAGTTTATTTGCATATTTCATTTGTGCTTTAACGCTCCTGTCACATAAATCGCGTTCAGCCCAAAGACCTTTATTTCTTAAATCATATACTAACTTTTGTGCGGTTAAGCTGGCATTATCGCCAATTGAAGCTACAAATATATTGGGACCCAAACTTTCTCCAAGTTCGATTCCTTGGCTTTTTAAAATTAAAATCAGTCGCTCAATACCCATAGCAAATCCTATACCAGGAGTTGGCTTGCCGCCTAATTCTTCAACAAGTCCATTATATCTGCCGCCGCCGCATACTGTAGACTGGGCTCCAAGAGCATCAGATGATATTTCAAACACTGTTCTTGTGTAATAATCAAGCCCTCTGACAATATTTGGATCAATAGTATATTTTATATTAAGTTTATCTAAATATGATGTCAGCTGATTAAAATGAGAATCACAATCCTCACATAAATAATCAATCATACGCGGAGCATCAGCACAAACTTCCTGGCATACCGGTGATTTGCAGTCGATAATCCGCATTGGATTTTTCTCAAGTCTATCTTTACAAGTATCACATAATTTATCAATATGGCTGCTGAAATATTTTTTTAGTTCTTCATTATACTTTGGCTTGCATTTTTCACACCCAATACTGTTTAAATTAAGTGATAAGTCTTTTACACCAAGAGTTTTAAAAAAGTCAAAAGCAAGAGTTATTATTTCAGCGTCTGTGGCGCTTGAATCGCTTCCAAAACATTCAAGACCGAACTGGTGAAACTCCCGGAGTCTGCCGGATTGAGGCTTCTCATATCTATAGCAAGAAATTAAATAATACAACTTTGTGGGTTGAGGATTCGCATAAAGCGAATTTTCAATGTAACTTCTAACCAATGAAGCGGTTCCCTCTGGACGCAAAGTAATGCTACGCCCGCCCTTATCGTTGAATGTATACATTTCTTTTTGAACCACGTCTGTCGTGTCCCCAACTCCTCGGCTAAAAAGAGAAGTATCCTCGAAAACAGGAGTACGAATTTCTTTATAGCCGTATTTAGCACAAATTTCATGAGCCGTATTTTCAATCAGTCTCCAAATTTTTGAATCGTTTGGCAGTATATCTTCGGTGCCTCTTGGCTTTTTTATCATTTTTGCCTCTCCTTTACAAAATTTGTTAATGTCCCAATACCATCAATTTCAACCTCCACTGTATCTCCTATATTCATAGAACCAATACCGGAGGGAGTACCCGTTGTAATGATGTCTCCGGGATAAAGAGTCATGATTTGCGATATTGCAGAAACTAAATAATCAGTTTTAAATATAAAATTTGATGTATTGGATTCCTGCATTACTTTTCCGTTAAGGCGCAAACGAATATCAGCGTTATCAGGGTCTAATTGTGTCTCTATAAATGGTCCTATTGGAGCAAATGTGTCAAATCCTTTAGCTCTTGTCCACTGTGAATCAAGCCTTTGCAAATCACGAGCGGTAATATCATTTAAACAAGTATAGCCGAGAATATATTTTTTAGCTTCAGATTCGCTTACGTATGATGCGGTTTCTCCAATAACTATTGCTAACTCAGCCTCATAATCAACTTGTTCTGACATATCAGGATATATAATATTATCCATATTACCAATAACAGAAGAGGATGGCTTTAAAAACAGAGCAGGAAATTTAGGAATATTCAGCCCCATTTCATTTGCATGATTCGCATAATTTAATCCTACCGCAACTATTTTTGAAGGTTCGCACGGCGGAAGAATTTTAACTCCATTTCTATTAACATTTGTACTTGTATATGAAAAGAAATCAAAAATATCTCCTTCAATTAATTCAAACATATCTGAAGAATTATCATACTTTGCGTAATAAATCTCATCATCATATAATATTCTGGCAAATTTCATTATTTCATCTCCGTTTATTTTTCTGATATAGAATAATTTGAAAGGATTTCATCAAATAAATCTATCAAATCATTTCGTCCGGTACGCTTTTCGGCAGAAAATGGAATTAATATTGAATTATTATCCATTTGTAAATCATTATAAATCTCGGTTAAATTTTTGTCAATTTGTGATTTCTTTAATTTATCAATTTTTGTTGCAACAACAATTGTATTAAAATTATAATGTCTTATCCAATCCGCCATTGTAATATCATCTTTTGACGGTGCATGTCTAGCGTCGACTAACTGAATAACTTGAACTAAATTATATCTTTTTGATAGATAAGTATCAATCATAGCTGACCATTTTTCTTGCTCAGTTTTTGAAACTTTTGCATATCCATAGCCGGGTAAATCCACAATCCTGTATCTGTCTTTTTGAATTTGATAGAAATTTATTGTGGCGGTTTTTCCCGGGGTACTGCTTGTTCTTGCAAGTTTATTTCTATTTGTCAGGCAATTTATTAAAGAGGATTTTCCAACATTCGAACGACCAACAAGAGCTATTTCAGGAACTAATGTATCAGGATATTGTTCAAATGAAACTGCGGTTTTAAGTAAATCTGCTTCAACAAAATCCATTCGTATCACCTCATCAAATTTATATATTACAGTTTTGCAATCGTTACATTGCTTATATCATTTTTTATATATAGTTCATTGTCAAGGGGCAATAAGTTATTCCCGCTTTTTTTTACAGGCAATGACGGTTTGAATGGTTTAGTTAATGCGTTTTCCAAAACGTCATCCATATTTTTAGCAAAGATAAACTCAATATTATTTTTAACTATATCAGGAAGTTCTTCATAATCTGCTTTGTTTTCAAACGGTATAATAACTTTTTTTATACCTATTCTTAAAGCTGCCAATGTTTTTTCTTTTAAGCCTCCGATTGGAAGAACTTTTCCTCTTAGTGTTATCTCTCCTGTCATTGCAACGTCATGTTTTACAGGTTTGCCGGTTAAAGCAGAAATCATAGCTATTGCCATGGTAATTCCGGCAGACGGCCCATCCTTTGGTATTGCTCCTTCAGGAATATGAATGTGCAAATCATAATTTTTATAAAAATCAGACTTAATTCCAAATTTATAACTGTTTGAACGTATAAAGCTATATCCGGCCTTAGCAGATTCTTTCATTACATCGCCAAGATTACCGGTAAGCTCAAGTTTTCCTGTACCGTCCATAATATTAACCTCGACGGATAATGTTTCTCCTCCAACTTCCGTCCATGCTAACCCATTAACTATTCCTACAGAATCTTTCTTTTCAATTGAGTTGTCGTTATAGATTCTTTTGCCCAAAAATTCATTTAAGTTTTTCCTTGTAACGCTTATATAAAAATCATTATCTTCCGCAACTTTAACGGCAACTTTTCTGCAAACCTTAGAAATTGCTCTTTCTAAATTTCTAACGCCGGATTCACGTGTATACCCGTTAATTATTTCTTTAATACCACTGTCGGTAATATTTAAATTATGGCTAGTAAGTCCATTATTTTTACGTTGTTTTTGAATTAAATATTTTTTTGCGATATTGAGTTTTTCATCTTCTGTATATCCAGAAACTTCAATTATGTCCATTCTGTCCAAAAGAGGACGAGGAATATTTTCAAGACTGTTCGCAGAAGCTATAAACATAACATTTGATAAATCGAAAGGAAGCTCAATATAATTATCTCTAAAGCTTTTATTTTGTTCTGGGTCTAAAACCTCAAGCATAGCTGAAGTTGGGTCACCGCTGATATCTTTCGTCATTTTATCTATTTCATCCAATAGTATAACAGGGTTATTTACATTGGCGCGCTTTATAGCATCAATTATTCTTCCGGGCATTGCACCGACATATGTTTTTCTATGACCTCGAATTTCAGACTCATTATGTACGCCGCCTAAACTTAGCCTAATATATTTCCTGCCTATGGATTTTGCCAAAGAGCTGACTATTGAAGTTTTTCCGGTTCCGGGAGGACCAACTAAGCATAAAATATTTCCGTTTACCTTATTTGTAAGTTTGCTTACTGCAATGTACTCTAAAACTCTTTCTTTAACCTTATCCAAACCATAATGGTCTCTGTCCAGCTGTGTTTTTGCTGCTTTTATGTCAAGAGTTTCATCGCCGGTTATATCCCATGGCAGAGCTAGTATGGTTTCTATATATCCTTGAATAACAGCATATTCCTGTGAATGCGGGGGAGTTTTAGTAAGCCTTGAGAATTCATCATTCAGCTTGTCCATAACTTCTTTTGGTAAATTTCTGTCTTTGATGCTCTCGCGATATTTTTTTATATCAGAGTCGTTTTCTTCGCCTTCGCCTAATTCTTCCTGAATTACTTTAAGTTTTTCTCTGAGTACATAATCACGCTGATTATTATCAAGATTTTCCTGAACCTGATCCATTACACTTTTCTCTATATCAAGTAGATCAATTTCTTCAGACATTATTGTTATAAGCTGTTCCATTCTTTCAAGAACGTTCACTTTATCCAGAACCGTTTGTTTAAGAGCAGGTTTTATAGGAATATTTGATATAATGACATCAGTCATTTCACCAGGATCGTCAATTGCGAGCAGAGCGCTTATGGCCTCAGGAGATGCCTTATCATACAGTTCAAGATAGTCCTCTGTCAAACGCTGAATTTTTCGAATTAAGATTTGAGTATATGTATCATCATCAGAATTAATATCGTCAAGTTTAGTAACATTAACTTGTATATACTTTCCTATATCTTCAAAATCATTTATGCTTGCTCTTGATTTGCCCTCAACAAGTATTCTTATAGAACCATCAGGAAGACGAAGAATTTGACGTATTTCGCATATAGTTCCAATTTCAGCTAAGTCTGATTTAACCGGAGACTCAACTAAAAAATCATTTTGATAACACAAAAATATCAATTTATTTTTCTGCATTGCCGCTTCTACAGCGTCAATCGACCTTGGTCTGCCGACATCAAAATGAAGTGCCATGCCCGGAAAGACAATAAGTCCTCTAAGCGGAACGAGGGGCAGTGTATATTTATTATCTATCATATTATTATACCTTAACTTTCTATATGAATTTAATGCCGTGTAAAAATACTCGGCAGAAATTAATTATACTATTAATATATATAAATATCAAGTATTTCCGCAAAATTCTACTGTATAAATTCTTATAAAAACATAATAAGTTTTTGTGCAACGAATAAACAAATAAACGAAAATTTACAGATTATAGTATAATAGTCAAATTTGCGTTTTAAATCAATATAAATTACTTTTATTTGCATATCAATTGAAATATAAAATATATTGTGATATAATAAATAAAATATTGGGGGAAGTGATATTATGAGTTTACTCATATATAAAGCGTTGTGTTATTTTTTTATATATGGATTTTTAGGCTGGTGCTGTGAAGTCATATATGCTGCAATAATTGACGGAAAGTTCGTTAATCGTGGATTTCTAAACGGACCCATATGTCCTATATATGGGTTTGGGGTTTTATTTGTTTTAACTTTATTGGAACCGATTAGAGAAAATTTTTTATTTTTATTTATAGGGTCAGTTATATTAACATCAGTGCTTGAATTTATAACAGGATTTTTGCTTGAAAAAGTATTTAAAATGAAATGGTGGGATTACTCAAACGAACGTTTTAATATTCACGGTTACATATGTTTAAAGTTTTCAATTATTTGGGGATTGGCATGCTTAATAGTAGTCGATATAATACATCCATTTTTTATGAAGGCTGTGGAAATAAATCCTATAAATATTGGTATTATCACAATTGGTATATTAAGTGTTTTATTTATATCTGACATTATTTCAACAATTATTGGAATTAACAGAACAAACAGATATTTAAAATTATTGTCAAAATCAGGCAGTCAGCTTAGAAAGATTTCTGAATCTATAGGTGAAAATATTTCTGACAAAACAATTCAATTTACTCAAAAAAGTGAAAATATAAAAAATGATGTAAAAGAAAAACGTCAAAAAGCCATAAATGATATGGAAAAACATAGAGTAACTATTCAGAGAAAACAGGAGGATATATTAAAGAATATGCCTATGACAGCAAAACGTATACGTTCAGCATTTCCTGACTTAAAATTATTTGAGTATTGGGATAATAAAAATAAAGAAAATAAAAAATAATTTATAATATAAAATAAAATTTGGAGGAAGTAACAGAAGTATGATTAAAAGATTAGTTTCTGTAGTATCCATCATTTTAATTTCCGCATTGTTATTTTGCTCATGCAATCAGATTGCATCAGTTAAAAACGATGATAAAATAAGTGTAGTCGCCACAATTTTTCCGGCCTATGATTTTGTTCGTGAGGTCTCTCGCGGTACAGACGACATAGATTTAAAACTTTTGCTTAAGCCCGGTTCGGAAGCGCATTCATATGAACCAACCCCGCAGGATATAATTGCTATACAAAATTGTGATGTCTTTATTTATGTTGGCGGAGAATCCGATGAATGGGTAAAAAATATTTTGTCATCGATTGACACTAATTTAATAAATATAGTTTCTATGATGGATTGTGTTGAGCTTGTTAAGGAAGAAACAGTTGAGGGAATGGAAGAAGAGAAGAGTGCAAAAGAGACATATGAGCCGGAATATGATGAACATGTTTGGACATCTCCTAGAAACGCGATAAAAATTGTTGATAAAATCAATTCTTCAATGGCAGAATCAAGGCCTGTTAATAAAGAAATTTATAATAACAACACTATAAGTTATAAAGAGAATTTAAAGCAGTTGGATGAAAATTTTCGTGAAATTGTAAAATCGGGAAAACGCAATACAATCGTCTTTGGTGACAGATTTCCATTCAGATATTTTGCTGATGAATATGGATTAGAATATTATGCAGCTTTTCCGGGGTGTTCGGAAGAAACAGAGGCTAGCGCTAAAACAGTTTCATTTTTAATAGATAAAATTAAAAATGAAAATATTCCTGTAGTTTTATATCCTGAATTATCAAATCAAAAGGTTGCAAAAACGATATGCGAGTCTACAGGGGCTGTTCCGCTCCAGTTTAATTCATGCCATAATTTAACAAATGATGAATTTGAAAACGGCGCAACATACTTGAGTCTTATGAAAGAAAATATAAACACGCTGCAGCGTGCATTAAACTGAATATGGAGATATTATGAGTGATTTTAGCAGAAAAAATGTTATAGTTATTGGCGGAGGGCCTGCCGGAATGATTGCAGCAGGCACAGCGGCAGAACGAGGAAACAATGTTAAATTAATTGAGCAGAATAAGATTTTGGGTAAAAAGCTATTAATAACCGGCAAGGGCAGATGTAATTTAACCAACGCTTGCGACGATGTTGAAACACTGATACAAAATGTGCCTACTAACGGGAATTTTTTATACAGTGCATTTTATACATTTTCCAATATGGAGGTTATCGAATTTTTTAATAAGCTTGGCGTTGAAACTAAAGTTGAGCGCGGAAATAGAGTCTTTCCGGTTAGCGATAAAAGTTCCGACATTGTAGAAGCGCTTAGAAATTATATTATAAAAAACAACGTTGAAATAATTAATGACAGAGTGGATTCTATACTTACGGTTAATAATGATTCTGATGAGAAAAGCATGGTTTCCGGTGTTATATGCAGTAACAGAGGGAAGATATTCGCAGACAGGGTAATTATTGCTACGGGGGGTATGTCATATCAAAAGACAGGCTCAACAGGCGATGGATATTTTTGGGCTGAAGAGCTTGGACATACTATAACGGATATTCGGCCTTCTTTAGTTCCTGTTAAAGTAAAAGAAGATTGGATTCAAGATGTTTTAGGACTTACTTTAAAAAATATATCAATTAAAGTAAAGAACTCAAAAAACAAAACTATATATACTGATTTTGGTGAAATGATGTTTGCACATTTTGGATTAACAGGTCCTGTAATCCTTAGTGCAAGCGCGCATATGAAAAATATTAAATCTGAACATTATATGATAGAACTTGATTTAAAACCCGGACTGAGTGAAAAGCAGCTTGATGAAAGGATTTTACGTGATTTTAGTGAAAATTTAAATAAAGATTTTAAGAATAGTTTAAATAAGCTAATGCCTAAAAAATTAATAGATCCAATTATTGAGATGTCTGAAATTGATCCGTTAAAAAAGGTTAATTCAATAACTAAATCCGAAAGAACTGCGTTAGTAAAACTGCTAAAGTGTATTAAATTCAGCGTAGTTGATTTTTGTCCTATAGAGCAGGCTATAGTAACGTCTGGAGGAATAAATGTTAAAGAAATAAATCCATCAACTATGGAATCTAAAATCGTTGACGGATTATTCTTTGCCGGAGAAATAATTGACGTTGACGCTTATACCGGCGGATTTAATTTACAAATAGCGTTTTCGAGCGGCTTTCTTGCGGGAACGTCGTGCTGAACTGCGCTGAAATGATGACTTAAAGTTTCTGTATAGAGTTGCGGAAATTACACAGAATATTATTGATAAAGCATATGTAATAACAGCAGTAATTATAAATCTTGATATAGTATCTGTAACTTTAATTCCATTTAAAATTTCATAAGTCGAAGTGATTATCAAACAATGCACAAGATATATGTTGTAAGAGGCTCCGGAAATGCTGATAAAGAATCCTTTTCCACGGCTTTCTAGGGATTCAGTAAGACCATACGCGTACTGGTAAAAACCAAATGTTGAGAACAGACAGAATAATATCACTATTGTAGGTGAGAAAGGATTGTTTATAACACCGCCATACTCCATATATGAAGTTACGCAGTGAAGTATTGCAAAAACAAGCCAGCCTGCATAGACCAAAAGTCTTGATTTGCTTAAGAAACGTAAGAACTCATTATAATACATTCCGGCGTACATTCCAAGTATCCAAAACACCAAGTATGACGGAAATATCTTATGCGTATATTCAGTCGAAGATATCAGCATTCTGAATCCTATTGAACATACGACAGCTATAAAGATTATTATTGTATTAAAAAGCTTAGATTTATGCTTGCTGAGTAAAATCCAAAGCGGCATAAGCAGATAGAACTGCATTATTAAGACAACAAAATAAAATTGAGCAGATAAAACTCCGTTCAAAATATATTTTATCAATGAAACCGGATTAAATTCATAAATATGGAAAGCATAAACAAAGATGATATAATATATGACGACCATAATTATATACGGCAGATATATTTTTCTGATTCTATCTAATAGAAACGGCGCGTATGTAAATTTTCTTTCGCTGAATTTATAAAATAATTTTAACGCACTTGTAAAAATAAAAGCAGGTACAGCAAAAGTAGTGAGTTTCGTAACTGTGAAAAACACTATAGATAAAACGCTCCATTTCGGAAATACATTTATGCCCTCTGAAAGCAAATGTATTAATATAACAAACATACAGAGGAAGAATTCAAAAACTGAAACTTCCGTAATTTTTCTTTTCATATAACATCCCTCTACATAATAGTATTTATATTTTACACTATTTTCATATTTAAGTCAATGCTTAATAAAACTACATAAATTTTATAAAAAGATTATAAAAAGTTTATGTAGTTTTATTGTATATTATAGTTGAATAGTTGTGCAAGGTCTGGTATAATCAAACTTGCCGATATACAACATATTGTAGAATATGGAAATTTTATTTAGGAGGAACTGCTATGACAAACTTAGGTTGGCAAGGTTTTAAAGATGGTGTTTGGAAAGATACAATAAATGTTGAAGATTTTATTAGAAATAATTATACTGAATATAAAGGCGACGAAAGTTTTTTGTGTGACAGAAGCGAAAAAACTGATGCTGTATATAAAATAACCAGAGAACTTATTCTCGAAGAAATAAAAAAGGGAATTATAGATGTTGAAACAGAAAAAGTTTCAGGTATTGATAATTTTGACCCTGGTTATATTGATAAAGATAATGAAGTAATCGTGGGTCTTCAAACGGACAAGCCGTTAAAAAGAATAGTAAATCCATATGGTGGAATGAGAATGGTTGAACAATCATTAAATGAGTATGGATATAAACTTAATAAAGACATTGAGAACCATTTCAAAGAATATAGAAAGACACATAATGACGGCGTATTTGACGCCTATACCTCAAAAATGAGGGCTGCCAGATCAGTTGGATTAATGACCGGTTTGCCAGACGCATATGGAAGAGGAAGAATTATTGGTGACTATAGAAGAATCGCTCTTTATGGAGTGGATAGACTGATTGAAGAGAAAAAGAAAGATTTTGAACTAAAGGAATCTCTTCCTGCGTCAGATGATGTTATCAGAATCAGGGAAGAAATACGTATGCAGATTAAAGCTCTTAATCAGATAAAAAGTATGGCTGAAAAATATGGATTTGATATTTCTAATCCTGCAAAAGACGCTAGAGAAGCAATACAGTTTACGTATTTTGGATATTTGGCCGGTGTTAAGGAAAATAATGGAGCTGCAATGTCATTTGGCAGAAATTCTGCATTTTTTGATATTTATATTTCACGTGATATAGAAAATGGAGTTTTGACAGAAGAAGAGGCTCAGGAGTTAATTGACCAGCTTGTTATAAAACTTAGATTGGTTCGTCATTTAAGAACACCTGAATATAACGAACTATTTTCAGGCGACCCAACTTGGGTAACTGAATCAATAGGCGGAATGGGCGCAGACGGAAGGACAATGGTTACGAAAACGTCTTATAGAATGCTCCATACTTTGACAAATCTTGACCCGGCACCGGAACCAAATATGACAGTTTTGTGGAGTAATAATTTGCCCGAAGCATTTAAAAACTACTGTGCAAAAATGAGCATTGAGACAGACGCTATACAATATGAAAACGACGACCTTATGCGCCCTCTATATGGAGATGACTACGGTATAGCTTGCTGTGTATCATCGATGGAATTGGGCAAAAGAATGCAGTTTTTTGGTGCACGCGTTAATCTTGCTAAAACTTTACTAATGTCAATGAATGACGGTGTTGATGCGCTAAAGGGCTTGAAGGTTTTGAAATGCACAGAACCAATGACAGATGATGAATATTTAGATTATGAAAAGGTTAAAGCATCATATTTCAAATGTTTGGAAGAGGTTGCCGAGCTCTATGTAAATACCATGAACACGATACACTATATGCATGATAAGTACGCATATGAAGCTGGACAAATGGCACTTCATGACACAGATGTAAAACGTTTCATGGCGTTTGGAGTTGCCGGATTGTCAGTTGTAGCGGATTCATTATCTGCAATAAAATTTGCTAAAGTTAAACCTATACGCGATGAAAACGGTTTAGCTTATGATTTTGAAACCATAGGTGATTTTCCGAAGTATGGAAATGATGATGATAAAGTAGACAGCATAGCTGTTGAAGTTTTAGAAAAATTCTTTAATGAATTAAAGAAACATCCAACTTACAGAAATGCAGAACATACGCTTTCTGTATTAACAATAACCTCAAACGTTGTGTATGGTAAAAAGACCGGAACAACACCTGATGGACGTAAAAAAGGTGAACCTTTGGCTCCTGGTGCTAATCCAATGCATGGAAGAGACGTAAACGGCGCTCTGGCTTCACTGAATTCAGTAGCTAAGCTAAAATTTGCTGACTGTTGCCAAGATGGAATTTCTAACACATTTTCAATTATACCTGATGCTCTTGGAAAGAGTGAAGAAACAAAGGTTACAAACTTAGTTGGGCTTTTAGACGGCTATTTTAAACAGGGAGGTTTCCATCTCAATGTTAATGTATTAAATAGAGAAACTTTAGAAGACGCTATGGAAAACCCTGATAAGTATCCAACACTTACAATCAGAGTGTCAGGATATGCTGTAAACTTCAACAGACTTACACGTGAACAGCAGCTTGAGGTAATATCCAGAACATTCCATGAGTCTATGTAACGTGTAAAGTGTATTTGTTTACACGTTGATGTAAGAGAAGAAAATATTAATATTATAGCAAACGCCATCTGTAAAGAATATAGCTTTACGGATGGCGTTAAAGCATTTATTTGTTGCTAAAAATAATATATTAAATTTACGCAGGTGATACATTATGGAAAATGAAAATATAATAAAAAGTAATATTGATATAATCGGTAATATACATTCTTTTGAAAGTATGGGGAGTGTTGACGGACCCGGTATACGTTCTGTTGTTTTTTTTCAGGGATGTAGTTTAAGGTGCGCCTTTTGTCATAATCCTGACACCTGGGGAACCGAACCTAATAAAGTAATTACTTCCGCCGATTTAATAAAAAAAATACTGCGGTTCAAACCTTATTATGATTCATCCGGCGGCGGTGTAACATTTTCCGGAGGCGAACCGCTTCTTCAGCCTGAATTCTTGCTTGATATATTAAAGAAATGCAAGCAAAACAATATCCACACTGCGTTGGACACATCCGGAGTGGGTCATAAAGGGGACAAAAAGTTCAGACCTGATTATAAAGAAATACTCAAATATACTGACCTGGTTTTGCTGGATGTTAAGCATACTCGTTCTGAAATGTATAAAGAAATTACTTGTGTAGATATGAGTTTTTTTATGGAATTTCTTGACACGCTCAATTCATCAGATACGGATGTTTGGATAAGAGCTGTAATTATTCCCGGAATAAATGACAATATAGATTATATAAAAGAGTTAGAAAAATTTGCTAAAAAGATTAATAATGTTAAGAAATTTGAACTTTTGCCGTATCATACCCTTGGAGTAAATAAATATAAAGAGCTTGGTATTAAATACAGATTGGAAAAACTTCCTCCCATGGATAAGAAAAAAACGAAGGAATGGGAAGAATTATTAAATAAGTCATTAGTGTAAAGCATGAAATTTTTATATTTTTCACTTGACAATAAAGGTCACTTTGTATATAATTAAACAGTTGATTATTTAATCTGCCCTCTTAGTTAAGTGGATATAACAAGCCCCTCCTAAGGGCTAGTCACGTGTTCGACTCACGTAGAGGGTGCCAAACGCCGTATTTATACGGCGTTTTTGTTTTGAATAATAAAATGCACCTTTATTGTCGATGTATTTAAACTATCGTATCAATGAAAGTGCATTTTATATTATTTATATATTTTTACGCTTGTGCAGCAAATTTTTGCTTAACCTGGCTTATCTTCTGTTGGTCAGCCTGTTCGGTTGGATACCAACCTTTTGCTGTCATTTTCTTATATATTTCATCCTGCATACATAATGTGTCATTTAATGCTTTATTAAATGAGTTATTTACATTAGTTGTTCCCGATTCAATTGAACCATGCATATAAAGGTCGCATACTCCCTTTGTTGACATCAGCAAACTTTCCATAAGGTTCTTATCATCCATATTATTTTCATCCTTTCTCTGTTAACGAGTTCATCAATAATAGCGCTATGTTACACTAAATTATAGAATTGTTTGAACAGTTCATCATGCTTCATTACAAGCTGTGAAACATAGTTCTTTAATTCGCCGTCTTGAAGATTGTTGGCAGTATCCTGGCATTGTGTTTTCAAAAATTGTTCATGGCCAAGAGCGTCTTCAATATAAAGTAATTCTTTTGGACTCATCTTCTCACCTCCAGTTATTTTATATATCTATTATTTGTAATTGCTGTTAAAATATACATGATTTTATTTTTATTCTTACAAAAGCGGATTTGAATCCTGAGCTTTTAATCTTTCCCATCTTCGGTCAATTTCCCCCTGAATCTCATCTACTATATACTCATATTTTTTATCCTTAAGATGTTTTGTTCTGCCCATCATACTCAGCCATTCAAGTACATTTATTTTCTTGTTTTTATCCTCTGGATTATAATTTATATTAGTTATTCCATTCTCTATTTCATATAGAGGAAAATAACAGCAGTCCACGCCAGCTCCAATTACCTTTCTTTCTAGGTTTGGCTTATCAGACCAATTCAAAGGACAGGCAGAAAGAGTACGTAAATAAGACATTCCGCTTTCCTGTGAATACGCTTTTGCCTTACTAGCTTTTTTTATGAAATCCGCTGGATTTGATTCTGCCACAGTAGCTATATATGGAATACCTGTAGCAGACATTATTTGAGGCATATCTTTATTAAAAAATGACTTGCCGTACTGATATTCACCTACATGAGAAGTTGAACTTTTTGCGCCTTTTGGAGTTGAATATGACAATTGATAACCGGTATTCATATATCCGCCGTTATCATATTCAAATAGAATAATATGATTATTTCTTAATGCAGTCCCGATTGCACTTCCCATTCCAATATCCATGCCGCCGTCACCGCTTACCATTATGAACGTAATTTCTCCTTTCGGATACTCGCCGCGCTTTTGTCTCTGATGAAACATTTCAACAAGACCTGATAAAGTTGCAGCTCCGTTTTGGAAAAGATTATGAACATATGGAATCTTAAAAGAAGTCTTTGGATATGCGGTTGTAACAACCATGCCGCAGCCCGTATGGAACAGCAGTACAACGTTTCCTTCGATACCTCTCAGAAGTAAATTGACATTCACCGGTATTCCGCAGCCTGGACACGCTCCATGACCAGGAGCAAGTCTTTTTGGCATTTTTGTAGTTTCATTTATTCTTCCGCCTGATACTTCCATATTCTGCTTATCATCGTTCCATTTGCATGTTGTTAGACCGGGGCTGGATTCTTCGTCGGTTATAGGATTAAAGTATTGAGTATTAGGCGTACTCATATCGCCCGGATATATTCCCTTATAGTCAAATGATTTAGAATGTGAATCTAATCCGGCTTCTAAAAATTCTATAGCGTCTTCAACATAAAAGTCTCGTCCTCCAAGACCATATATTCTTGATATAACACGTGTATCCAACTTTGCGTCTTGAAGCATTGCTTTTATTTCCAGCGTCATATTTCCGCCGTTAGCTCCATAACTGTCTTGTCTGTCTCCAACAATAATTGTTTTTGCATTCTTGCATTTCTGAGCAAGCTGTTTTGCTGGAAATGGTCTTAGAACATTTGATGTAAATACTCCTACTGATTTTCCTTGTTCACGTAATAGATCCACAGCCATTTTTGCTGTATGATAGCTTGAACCCAATAAGAATAAAATAACTTCCGCGTCATCGGTTTTGTAACTTTCAGTGAATTGATATTCTCTTTCAGATAATTTTGAAAATTCTGAAAAAACTTCAGGTATTACTTTTCTGGCATCTTCCATAGCCATATGAAGCTGATATTTATTATTTAAAATGTCAGGTTCATTCATATAGGAACCGATAGAAACAGGTTGTTCTAAATCAAGTGCCGAATATTCTGCATTATATTTACCTATAAAATCTTGAACGGTCTTATCTTCTTCAAATACATAACAACGTCGTTTTTGATGGCTTGTAAAAAATCCGTCAAAAGCTACTATGACCGGCAATTTTACCGTTTCAGCAATTTTTAAAGCACAAATATTAAAATCATAAACGGCTTGAGGAGTGCTTGCAAAAAGTATTATCCATCCGGTGTTAAGAGTGTACATAATATCACTGTGGTCTCCTTTAATTGAAAGAGGACCGGATACAGTTCTGCAAGCGACATTCATAACCATCGGGAAACGTGTTCCGGATTGCACAGGTAATTGTTCTAAGGCATATAAAAGTCCATTTGCGCTGGTTGCGTTAAAAACTCTTCCGCCGCCGGTTGACGCTCCGTAGCATATTCCTGCAGCACTGTGCTCTCCCTCGGCAGGAATAAGAGATATATCATGTTCACCATTAGCTTTCATTAAATCCAAATATTCCGCTATTTGTGTGGATGGTGTGATCGGATAATATCCCATTACATGGTAATTAATCTGTTTTGCTGCATATGCGGCTAATTCATTACCGCTTTCAAATAAAAGTTTTTGTTTACTCATACAATACCTCCATCCACTCTTTTTTCATCCAAATAAGCTTCGCTGGTAACCCAACTATTTGCACCTGCATCTTCATATTCCAATTTATCTACAATCAAATCTTTATTTCTGACAAACCATTTTTTATCTGGATGTTCACGTTCAAGTCCGGCAACTAAAGCGTTTGTAGGACAAACATCAACGCATCTTAGACATCCTTTGCAATGGTGATAATCTAAGCCCATATTAACCATAGCCGGTTTTTCTTTGTAGGTGCCAGGCATAAACTGAAACACCATATCTGGGCATGTAGTGTCACATAAGCCGCAGTTTATACATTTTTCTTGAACAAATAAAGGAATATAACCTTCTCTGGAGGCTGACAGATCATTTGATACGGTGCTGCCTATCCTTGTATTGATACCTCCGATTGGAGCATTTTCATATCCCCAGCGATTTTCTGCTTCTTTATATTTTAGTGGTTCTATTTTATTATTACGCTCAAAAAACTTGGAAATCGTCTCATTATATCCGCGTCGTACACCATCAATATTTTTTTCGATTAAATCCGGATATTTTTTACCAATAGTTTCTTCAGTTATTTTTATAGCAGCGTCCAAAGGAACAAAGTTTGACGCTTTACATATTGCTCCAAGCATAACCATATTTATTCGTGTTTTGCTTTCCATTGCTATCTTTTGTGCGTCTATACAAAATATCTCTCCGCCGCAAAGATTTAAAGCTTTTTGTATATCTTCAGGAGAGCGTGAAGTGTTTATAACGACCTTTGATTTTTCAGTTAATCCGGCTGTTACGGGGACTTTACCTGTCATCGCCTCGTGAAAAAGCCCCAGTATATGCGGTGACTCTATCGGGCTGTTAAGCTGAATCTCAACATCTGGCTCGCTCCATCGAATATGGGCTTTAACCGGCGAACCTCTTTTTTCTGAACCATAACTTGAAAAACTGGCAGCGTTCAGCTTAAGGCATGTAACGCCCAACTCTCCCAACATTTTTCCGCAAAGATTAGCTCCCAGTCCGCCAATGCTCTCTAGTCGTATTTCATAGTAACCTCGGTCATTTTTAACAGGAAGTTTTTCTTGATCCATAATACCACCTAGCTTTCTTATAATCTATTGTTATTATTTCACAAGACATAAATTTTATGTAAATATATAAACATAGAAAGAATAAATGGTAATAGAAGAAGATGTATAAAAAAATCAAATTATATTTTGCTGTAAGTTGATACATATCAGATTTAGTTATTAAATATAAAAAAGTCAGTCTCCTGTTTATGGAAACTGACTGCAGAAAAATATGATAGTAAGTTTTTTAACTAGATTTCTTTTTTTATTCCAATATCTTTTCTAAAGTGGGCATTCTTAAAGTTTACTAAATCAACATATTTGTATGCTTTTTGAATTGCGTCTTCAAGATTATCTCCTAGAGCTGTAACTCCTAAAACTCGGCCTCCATTTGTTAAAATATCATTATCGGAGCGTTTTGTTCCGGCATGGAATACAAGTGCTCCCAAACTCTCCGCTTGTTTTATACCATCGATTTTATATCCTTTTTCATAGTTTTTAGGATAGCCGCCTGAAGCCATAACAACACATACACAGGCATCATCGTTCCATTCAATATCTATTTCATCAAGCCTCTGGTCTATTACAGCATTAAATATTTCGCATAAGTCTGATTTTAACCGTGGAAGAACTACCTGTGTTTCAGGGTCACCGAAACGACAGTTATATTCTATTACTTTAACGCCATCTGCAGTTTTCATGAGCCCAAAATATAAAACTCCTTTAAAAGTTCTATTTTCTGCATTCATTGCATTCATGGTTGGAATGAATATTTTTTCCATACATTCTTCTGCAACTTCATCGGTATAAACTCGGCTTGGAGAAAACGTACCCATACCGCCGGTATTAGGTCCCTCATCATTGTCATAAGCACGTTTATGATCTTGAGCAGAAACCATTGGCTTCATAGTTTTACCATCGGTAAATGCTAAAACAGAAATTTCAGGTCCGGTTAAAAACTCTTCTATTACCACTTTAGCACCAGCAGAACCAAAAACTTTATCATCTAATATGTCATGAACTGCATTTTCGGATTCCTCAAATGTTTTAGCTATTATAACTCCTTTTCCCAAAGCAAGACCGTCAGCTTTTACTACAACCGGGAATTTGTTATTTGCTTTAATATAATTTATTGCGTCTGTACTGTTTTCAAACACTTCATAATCTGCAGTGGGAATATTATATTTTTTCATTAAATCTTTAGAAAATGATTTGCTTCCCTCAATGATTGCAGCAGCTTTATTAGGCCCAAAAGCTCTTAAACCATTTGCTTCAAAAGCGTCGACTGCGCCTGCTGCAAGAGGATCGTCAGGAGCCACGACAGTTAAATCAATATTATTTTCTTTAGCAAATTTAGTTAATTTCTCAAAATCCATGACATCTATAGGAACGCACTCTGCTAAATCCGCAATTCCGCCATTTCCGGGAGCGCAGTATATTTTTGATACATTTTTGCTTTGGGCAAGTTTCCAAATAATTGCATGTTCTCTGCCTCCGCCGCCAATTACAAGTACTTTCATAATCAGTTCTCCTTAGTAAAAATTAATATTATTTATATAATAATATTTTACATTATTTTTATTAAAAACACAATAGTTTTAAATAATTTTATAAAAAATGGCTCAGGCAGAACCTGAGCCGAAATATTTTATTAGTCAGATGTATAAGGCATCAAGGCAATCTGTCTTGCTCTTTTAATAGCAACTGTCAGCTGTCTTTGATGTTTTGCACAGCAGCCGCTGATTCTTCTTGGAAGTATCTTTGCGCGCTCTGTTACATATCTTCTGAGCTTTGCAACATCTTTATAGTCGATGTAATCAACTTTATCAACGCAGAATGAGCAAACTTTTCTCTTAGGACGTCTGCCGCGGGGTCTGTCGTTTCTTCTTTCTTCAGCCATCTTAAACTCTCCTTAACTTTAAATTTTAGAACGGAAGGTCATCATCAATTTCAGATAACGGAGTAAATTCATCTTCTTCAAGTCCGCCGGGCATTTGTTGAGCTGGAGCAGTATAATTATTTGACTGCTGCTCTGCACCATAAGAAGAATATGCTTGCTGCTGCGGAGCATTATTATATCCTCCTGAATAACCGTTGTTTTCTTCTCTGGACTTTTTAGATTCACCAAAGTTCACTTCATTTGCTATAACTTCAGTAACATAATTCTTTTTTCCGTCTTGACCTTCCCAAGTACGGGTCGAAATTCGACCCGCAACAATCACCATCATACCTTTTGTGAAATATCTGCCGAGAAACTCAGCTTGATTTTGCCACGCAACGCAGTTGATGAAATCTGTCTGTCTGTTTTCACCATATCCATTATCAATAGCTATAGAAAAACTACAAACAGCTTTTCCCGTACTGGTGTGTCTAACTTCGGGATCACGAGTGAGTCTTCCCATTAAGATTACTTTATTAATCATAATTAGTCCTCCTCACGTCTAACAACGATGTTTCTTAAAACGCCGTCTGTGATACCATAAACACGTTCAAGTTCTTTCGGGAAATCAGGGTTTGATTTAAAGTTAACCAATACATAATAACCTTCATTCATGAAATTGATTGGATAAGCAAGCTTACGCTTTCCCCACTCATCGACACTTTCGATTTCACCGTGTTTTTCAATCAATGACTTGAACTTTTCAAGCAATGCAGAGATTTCTTCTTCTGTTTTAGAAGCGTCTAAAACCATAATAGTCTCATACTTGTTGATATGTTCTGCCATATTTGTCACCTCCTTCTGGACTTTGACCCCTATAAATATAGGAGTAAGGAATTGTATATTTATAAATTTATACAACTAAGTTATTATAATATACTTTAAGAATAATGTCAAGAAAACATCTGAAGAATTAAAGATATAATAATTTGGGAATTCTAAAACTTTATTTGGTAAATATGTACAAAAGTTTTAGTTTTATTTTATACAATAAATTTTCAATTATAATTTGCATTAAATAAAAAAATATGTTAAAATCATCTGTATTAGGAGGAAATAATATGGGAAATGATATGAATAAAGTAGAAGCAGGTAAAAATTATGTTATTACAGTAGGCCGGCAATTTGGTTCAGGCGGCAGAAAAGTTGCTAAAAAAGTAGCAGATATGCTTGGAATAGAATTTTATGATAAGGGTCTTATTGCTATTGCAGCAAAAGAAAGCGGGCTTTCAGAAAATCTTTTTGAAGGTATAGATGAAAAGCCAACTAATAGTTTATTATATTCTTTAGTTATGGGTCTTCAATCCGATAGAAATTCATTTTATAGATATGGCGATGTTTTGAATTCTGACGCTATTTTTAGAATTCAGTCTCAGGTTATTCAGGATTTGGTTAAGGATAATTCCTGCGTTCTAGTAGGAAGATGTTCAGACTATGTTTTGAGAAATCAAGATAATGTTGTAAACATTTTTATTCATGCTAATGAAGAGTTTAAATTAGAACGCGTTATGCGCATCTATAAACAAAAAGAAAAAGAAGCTCTTGAAACAATGAAAAAGACCGATAAAAAGAGGAGTAATTATTATAATTTTTATACAAATCAAGAGTGGGGAAATGTTACAAATTACCACATATCGGTTGACAGTTCCGCTCTTGGTATTGATGACACTGCAAAGATAATTTGTGATTTTGTAAAACTAAGATTTGGTATAAAATAATTTCTTTATATATTAAATAATATTTTAGAACAGCTTTTTGCATTTATAGTAAAAAGCTGTTTTTTGTTAAAAACTATTTAAAAAAATATTTTTTATACATCTCTTTTGTACAAATAAACTGTATTTTCTACGGAATAATTGTAAACTGGTATTAAAAACTATAAGACGTTTGGCTATTGATTTTATATGTAAGTATGCTATAATTTGAATAAATATATAACCCTTATGGGAAAAGGAGGAAGCAAAATGTTAAAAAAGAGATGGCTGAGTTTTGTCATAATGATTACTTTTGTTTTTACAGTTTTTGCAGGTGTAACAGTATTAGCAGAACAAACTGAAAACTCAAATGTTTTTGTTATTAACGAGGCTTATTTCAATGATGCCGGTAAACTATATATTAGTTATACTTCAAATGGTGAATTAAGCAATGCAGTATTGTTCGTTGTAACTTATGAGGATAGCAGTGAAAAAATTATAACTGATTGTGCAAAATTTGATATAGGAACCGTAGGAGAAGAAGTATTGGATTACTATAAACCTGAAAGCGGGAAAACTAAATTATTTATTTGGGATGGAACTAACAATATTATACCACTCAGCAATATAAAAACAGTGGATAGTTCTGAACCTGTTAGTGAAGTAACAATAGATTTCACAAAATTAAGTGAAGTCCCGGTGTATAATAAAGATAATGGTCAGGGGTTTGTTGATAAATCACATACCATAATGCCGGAATCTTATATGAGACAGGTGGGAGCGACAGATAATATTAAGATTTCATCAGATAATGGAGCTACAGTTACAGAAACAACAGGCTCATATTTGCATTATGGTGGTGATAAAGATTATAATTACGGCGGTCTTATTTACAGAATTGACACTGGGAAGCCGGGTGCATATCATATAGAAGTTGAGGTAACAGGCACATCAGCGGATACTTGGGTTGCTCCTACAGGTATGCAGGCCTCACGCCTGACAAGTACAAGTAATTGGGATAACTGCGGTCAGGTTCCGAGAACAGTAAGTGCTCAATGGAATGGAAACACATGGTTTTATGATTTTGGTACAGGGGAAAATTTTATTGAAATCGATGTAGAACCTTCCAAACTGCCATCAGAATCATCTCCGAAGACTGTTGGTATTAAAAAAATTAAAGTGACGCCGCTTGAAAATAATGCGACAGGTGATAAGCCGACAATTCATATCTTAGGTGACTCTACTCAAAAGGCTTACAGTTTCAACGAAACTATAAGTTCGTGGGGACAAACACTTAAAAATTATTTTGATTTAAACAAGGTTAATGTTGTTAATTACTCAATGGGCGGCCGTGCTATGAAGAGTAACTATGATGAAGGCAGATTTGACGAAATTCTTATCAGAGGTAAAGTCGGCGATTTTGTATTTATACATTCAGCACACAATGACGAGACTGTAAGCACAGATAGATACGAACGTGGTTCTTCTGTAAAAGAAGGCGATCTTGCAGCCAATAATGCAAACTATAATAAGTGGCTGGATATGTATATGACAGCTATAAAAGAACGCGGTATGACGCCTGTACTTGTTACAGCAATGCCGAGAACCGGCAGCGGAAGATATTCGGAAAGCTCTAAAAAACCTAATGGATTTGATCCCGATTCTCCAGGTAATATGCGTGAAAAGGCCGCTTCGGATTCAGAAATCGGTTTGGTTGAGCTTTACAGTGGTGCAAAAGCGTATATTGATAGTTTAGATTCAAATGAGATATTCTATATCTATAACACATATGAGGCAGGCGAAACTCCTGCAATCAATGCAGCTAATGGAACAAGAGGAGACGGTACACATTATCGTGAAGCTATAGCAAAGCAGTGGTGCAGAATTATGCTCCAAAGCATATATGACCAGGCTAATTCAGCTGATGACATTTATAAAGACAAAGAGATAATGCAAAAATTGGTAAGTTACATGCCTGAAAATGTCCAGGAAGCAGCAAAATCAGGCAATTGGTCTGCTGTATTTCCCGAAATGGCGTCAGATGTGAGTACAGTTGGCATAATTCCCGGTGCGGTTAAACAGAGCAAGAACAATTATTATTATAGGCCAAATATTGAAAAAGCTCTTGAAGTTGGTTTGCTCCATAAGGACAGCAATAACAATTTTAAACCAACTCAAACGATTACGGTTGGCGAATTTGCAAGGGGAGCCGAAAAAGCATTTGGTCTAGAAGAAAATTCACTTACTAATTACAATAAAACATATGCTGAACTGCAAACAAAGAACGCAGAAGTATCAGAAACGACAGTTTCGGTTTCATCAGATAATAGTGCAGAACTTGCTGAAGGTGAGGTTACAATCAATGTAACACAACCGGCGGCGGGTGGTACTGTAACAGTCTATAATGAGAGTGAATTTCACACAGCAACTACTGATATTACAAGTAAGGTAACAGCAAACTCTGTACTGGGAGATAATGAATACTATACATTTAAGGCTCCGTCGGAGATAGTTAAGAAGGTAGATAATGGTGGTGTGTTTGCATTAAACAAAAATATTACAACATCGGCTATTGAAATTCGTAATAACGGAACAAAACAGCCTGAGTATGTGGCAAAGGAAGACGGTGTACTCACTCTTTATCTTATGTTTGTTGACCATAAAATAATTACATGTGAAAATAAAACAGACGGTACAACATCTACAAAGTATATAAATAATACTACTATTGCCGGCACAACAAAAGATAATAAATATAATGCTGTGACTTTTGATGTCAAAGCTGGAAAGACATATCAAGTTTATACAAATGGCGGCACAGGAAGATTGTTTGGTATTCAATATGAGTCAAATGACTATCCGCATAGCACAACTTCACTAGTTGCAAAGGCTAATGACAAAATCAAAGTTGTTGCGTTGCCAAACGAGTATTATATTAATAAATCAATCTTAGTAGATGGAGAGGTTATTGGAACTTCAAAAGAGGCCACCTTTACTGCAACCAAAGATTCAAATGTAACAGCTGAATTCACAGCGGAACCACCTCTGGTGGAAGACACTATAGTTGCTAGTGACGCAGCTCTTACCCGTGAAGTGATGGGAGCAATTCTCTATGATGCATATCAAAAAGCGGACAAATCAATTATTGATATGTATATAGCGCAAAATGGCAGTGTTCCATCACCTGATGACCCCAATTATGATCCAAATATCAAGTATGAAGGTACTCCGTATATACCGCTTACCGGTTGGGGCGTACTAGATGATAAGGCAGCGATTAATACTGACCTTTATCAAAAACTCAAAAAGGCGTATAATCTAGGTCTTATCAGAACTGAGAGCGGAATTGCTAGAGGCTCTGTTTCAAATGGTAAAATTATTGAACCAAAGATAGAGGTAACCCGAGCTAAAGCAGCTAAATCGCTGGTATTTTGCTTTATGCTTACTCAACCAATGGGAAATGAAAGTCAGCTTCTGCCAAACGGTAACCAAGCTGCACTAACTCAAGAAATACAGACAGTAAACACAAATGCACCAACTGTGCCAATAAAATAATATATTAATGTGTTAGAAAAAAGAACCCTACATTTGGCATTTTAAAAAAAGTTATCTTTTAATTTAAACAGTGTTGGATAAAAAAGTATAAATCAATTGCTGGATGTTAATAAATAAAAAAGCGAAGATTCTCTGTTTTAAAGAGATTTATCTTCGCTTTTTTAATATAAATTTTAAAATAATATAAGTAATTTAATTATTATAAGTCATAATATAATCGTCCATTACATAATTATTTCCAATATCAGTTTTAGTACTGTCAGTTATAATAAAACCAAAATTTTTATATGCAGATATCGCTTTAGTATTGTTTTTATTTACTGTTAAATAAAATAGTTTATATTTATCTCTATATTCTATTAAAACTTTGTTAAACAGTTTCGTCGCAAGACCCTTACGCTGATATTTGGGATCAACATAAATTTTGCTTATAAACAACTTATCATTTTCCGGTCTTATTCCGCAAAAAGCAATTACTGCATCATCTTCTTGAATAATATAATATACATAATCATTATTTTTGATATCATTTTTTAATACATCAAAACTTTGGAACTTCTCTATCATATAATCTACTTGACCGTCAGGCAGCAAATTATCATAAGCGTAATGCCAAGTAATTTCAGCGCACTTTGCAATTTGTTCAATCTCTTTATCTGTTTGAGCTAGCTTTATATTATATTTATTCTTCAAAACTTTTCACCTCAACTATATTTCAACACGCCAGTTTAATGCTTTTCCAAGCGTTACTTCATCCGCAAATTCTAATTCTCCACCTACGGGAACTCCATGAGCAATTTTTGTCACCTTAACCCCAAAAGGTTTTAATAGTTTAGATATATACATAGAAGTAGCTTCACCCTCCAAATTTGGATTGGTTGCCATTATTACTTCTTTAATACCGCCCTCTGCAACCCTTGCAACAAGTTCCTTTATTTTAATATCGTCAGGCGTTATATTATCCATGGGTGAAATAGCGCCATGCAGAACATGATAAACGCCTTTATATTCATTTGTTCTTTCCATTTGCATAATGTCTCGTGGGCTTTCCATTACACAAATTATACTGTGGTCCCTTGCAGTATTTGAACATATATTGCATACCTCAGATTCAGATAGATTTTGACAAACTGAACAGTATCTAATGTTCTTTTTGGCATTAATAATTGCGTTAGCTAGTTTAGCTGATTTTTCTTCAGGGAGGTTCATAACATAGAAAGCTAGACGCTGAGCTGTTTTATTTCCAATCCCCGGGAGTTTATTAAATTCTTCTATTAATTCTCTTAGTGGCGCTGCGTATTGTTCCATCTATATATCTCCTATTTTTTTGAAAATTAAAATATTTTTAGTTTATCTTTTAAACCTGAAAATCTTCTTTGAACATTATCATTATTCACATACTGAGCCATAACGCCTTCTTGACCGACCAATACAACAAGTGATTTAGCTCTTGTTATAGCCGTATAAAATAGATTTCTTGTCATCAAAAGTCTGTGTGTTTCAAACATTGGCATTACTACCGCATCAAATTCACTTCCTTGACTTTTGTGAACGGTTATGGCGTAGGCAAGCTCAATTTCATCTAGTAATAAAAAATCATAAACGACTATTTTATCATCAAACTGAATAGTCATTTTTTGTGCTCTGCTGTCAATATCTATTATAAATCCTACATCACCGTTAAAAACTCCTAAACCTTTCTCGGCATCTCTTTTCCATTCAAGCTGATAATTATTTTTTATTTGCATAACTTTATCGCCAACTCTGAAAATACAACGTCTTGTTATATATTCTTTTTTGTCAGGAGATGGTGGGTTTAAACAGCTTTGCAGAATTGTATTTAAATTTTGTACTCCTATCAAAGATTTTCTGGTCGGCGTTAAAACTTGTATCTGCGTTATACCATCTAATCCATAATATCGTGGTAACCGCCTGACGCATAAATCAGCTATAGTATTCGGAAGCTGCATTGGGTCATCTCTGTGAACAAAGAAAAAATCGTTGTCATTATCATTCAAAAGAGGTTCTTCACCATTATTAACACGGTGAGCATTAACAACTATCATACTTTCTTTTGCTTGTCTGAATATCTCTGTTAATTTTATACACTCAATGCTGTCGCTGTCAATTATATCTTTCAAGACATTTCCAGCTCCAACAGAAGGCAGCTGGTCACTGTCTCCAACCATAATCAATCTTGTTCTGGAGGATAAAGCGTCAGTCAAATGTTTCATTAATATAATATCTACCATTGACATTTCATCTATTATTAAAACATCGCAATCCAGCGGATTTTCTGAGTTTCTTGCAAAACAGCTGCCAACCTCGTCAACTCCCGGTGTAATCTCTAAAAGGCGGTGAATGGTTTTGGCTTCAAATCCACAGACTTCGCTCATTCTTTTTGCGGCTCTTCCTGTCGGTGCAGCTAACATAACCTTGTTATGTTCAATTTTCATTGCGTTGATAATTGTATTTATTATTGTGGTTTTTCCTGTTCCGGGTCCTCCTGTGATAACCAAAGCTGCAGTCTGAAAGGCACGTCTTACCGCTTCACGTTGGTTTTCACTAAGCTCAATTCTGTCTTCGCTTTCTACTTTATCAATTAAATTATCAATTTGACTTATATCTATATCAAATGTTACGCCGGACATTCTAATTAGTTTTTCGGCAACCTCACGTTCAGCGTCATAAAAAAGTTTTAAATATATTGCGTCATAGTCACCCTGGTTTTCAGATATTAATTCGCCGCTGAGTAATAATTGAGAAATTGCGTCTTCTACAGGTCCCTGTTCAACTTCAAGCATAGAAACAGCTTGGGCAATAATTGTGGGTCGCGGAAGATATGTATGACCGTTCAAAAAGGAAATACGTTTAATAATAGACTTAATTCCGGAAGCTATTCTAACATATGATTTTGTTTCAAACCCCAAGGACATAGCAATTTCATCAGCTTTATCAAATGTAATTCCATCAATTTGGTCTGCTAAAATATACGGATTATTTTGAACCAAAGGTATAGTTCCAGTGCCGAAAATTTTAAAAACTTTAACAGCAGAAGAGGGGGAAACATTATATTTTTGAAAAAACATAACAATTTGTCTGATACCTATTTGCTCAACAAATGCTTTATAAATATCCTCGATTTTGCTTTTTGTCAGCCCTTTTATTTCAAGCAGTTTTTCGTGGTCATTTTCTATAACGTCAAGTGCGTCTGTGCCAAATTTTTCGACAATTTTTTTGGCAGTCATTTTTCCTACATATGGTAAGATTCCGGAAGCTAAATATTTTTCAATTTCACTTTCAGAAGATGGCATTACGCGTTCAATATACTCAACTTTGAACTGATCACCATAGTCAACGTGAGTTGTCCATTCACCTGAAGCAATTATTTTTTCACCCTCAGTTATATTTGGCATAGTTCCAGTCATTGTGACAAGCTCGCCAATACATGATACATCACAGACTGCATAACCATTATCAGAGTTATAAAAAATCACTGTATCAATAATTCCTTCAATTTTTATCATATATGTGTACCTGCTTTAAAATTATTATAATTGTATATTTTATAATTATATCCTAACAGATATTGAATAGCAACAAGTTATAAAATTAAAAGATAAATTGTAATATAATTTTAATCTAAAAATACTGGAAATAAAATCAGTAGAGGTATATAATAAAAATAGAACATTGCACAAAATAAAAATTTTGTGACAAAAGATGGAAGATGAAAAAAATAAAAAGAAATGTGTGATTATTATGAACAATATTAAATATGCGCCTGAACCATTGCATTCTTTCTTGATTTATCTTGAAAGTATTCAGGGCAAATCAAGAAAAACAGTTAATGAGTATTTTTATGATATTAGAACATTTTATAGATTTTTATGTTTACACTTTAATCTTGTAAATTCAAATATTGATTTTAATCAAATTGACATTGATAAAATCAATATTGATTATTTAAAAAAAGTCGATTTAAATCTGCTGTATGAATATGCTGATTTTTTAAATCGAGACTTAGGAAATCAAGCTAGAACACGTGCCAGAAAAATTTCGTCATTGAGATCGTATTATAAATATTTGTGCAGCAAAGTTAAGTTGCTTCATGATAATCCGACAGCTGATTTGGATTCTGTTAAATTTGAAAACTCGCTTCCAAAATATTTTTCGCTTCAAGATAGTATTAATTTATTAAATGCTGTTGATGAACGAAATTATGAACGAGACTATTGTATTTTGACATTGTTCTTAAACTGCGGTATGAGGCTTGCAGAATTGGTTGGAATTAATATTACAGATATACGTGGGGACGAATTAGTTGTTACAGGTAAAGGAAATAAAGAGCGCACTGTATATCTTAATAATTCCTGTATATCAGCAATCAAGTCATATTTAAAAATACGCCGAAAAATGTCACCTGAATCAAAAGATGAAAACGCATTATTTTTATCTGAACGAAACAAAAGAATCAGTCGGAGAACCGTTCAGCATATAGTAGAAAAGTATGTTAAAAAACTTGGAATGGATTCTCATAAATATACCACGCACAAATTGCGGCATACAGCTGCTACATTAATGCATCAATCAGGTGTTGATATTAGAATATTACAGGAAATATTAGGTCATAAACAATTGAGCACAACCGAAATATATACTCATGTAAACAATAATCAAATTAGAGAGGCAGTTGCCCAAAATCCTTTATCAGAAATCGAAAGTCAAGGTCCGAAGAACAAATAAATTTATTCTTGTTCTTCGGACAGTTTGGTCCAATTGTCATAATACTCTTCTAAATTTGAATTTAATTTCTCAAGCTCGCTGTTTTTTTCATTCATCAAAATATAATCTGAAAATACTTCTTCCTTTGTCATTTCATTTTCAAGCGCTGAAATTTCTTCCTCAGTCTTAGAAATCATCTTTTCAAGCTCAGCGATTTGAAGTTTTCGTTTAGTTTCCGCTTTTCTCTGTTCCTTAGACCTATATCCTCCGCTGCTTTTTTGTGATGAATTATTTGTTTCAACTTTATTATTTGTTTCTATAGATTGTTTCTGTTTAATCCATTCTTTTCTTTGCTTATAATACTCAAAATTTCCGTCATAAATTGTAAAACCGTCTTTGGTCATTTCAATTATTTTGTTTGGCACTTTATTGAGTAAATATCTGTCGTGCGATACAAACAATAAAGTGCCGTCATACTCGTTCATAGCTTGTTCTAAAATTTCTTTTGAGGGCAAATCCAGATGATTTGTAGGCTCATCAAATAAAATAACATTTGATTTTTCCAGCATAATTATACAGAACGCTAGCTTTGCTCGTTCTCCGCCGCTGATTACTTTTACAGGTTTATAAACGTCTTCTTTTGTAAGTCGAACATTTCCTAAAACTCTTCGGATTTGAGCCTCCGGAATGCGTGGAAATCTGTCCCACAATTCATTAATAGCTAGATTATCGGGATTTAAATTTAAATTTTCCTGCTCATAGTAACTTACGCTTGTGTTTTTTCCCCAAACGACAGAACCGTTTTGGTGGGGAATTATATCCTGAATTACTTTTAGAAACGATGACTTGCCAATTCCGTTATCTCCAATCAGAGCAACCTTATCTCCGCGTTTAATACTGAGGTTTAAACCTGAACAAATATTTTTAATACCGCCGGCGGACTCTCTATCTCCAACAACAATGTCTAGATTTTCAACTGTTAAAACATCTTTATAAGGTTCTTTGATAGTTTCAAACTTTAATTTAATAGGCTTAATATCATCATCCGGCTTTTCAATTAATTCCATTCTCTCAAGTGCTTTTACTCTTGATTTGGCGCTTCCTGACGTAGAAGCTCTGGTTATATTCTTATCTATATATGTCTGCATTTGAGAAATTTGAAGCTGCTGCGCCTCATACTCTTTTCTCAAAACCTCATTTCTTTCTTCTTTAAGAACCAAATATTTTGAATAGTTTCCGTTATAAGAATACATCTTACCACGCTCTATCTCCAACATATTCTCTACTGTGTTATCAAGAAAATATCTGTCATGGCTCACAATCAAAAGCGAACCTTTGTAGGAGTTAATCAAATAATTTTCCAGCCAGTCAAGGGTTTTAAAATCCAAATGATTTGTAGGCTCATCCAATATTAACAAATTGGGTTCTTCCAATAAGAGAGCCGCTAATGCAAGTCGGGTCTTTTCCCCTCCGGATAAAACATTTATTTCTGTCTCTAGGCTTCTATCTGAGAATCCCAGTCCGTTTAAAACCGTTTTTATCTTGACGTCAATATTATAACCGTCCATACTCTCAAAATAAGACTGTTTTTTTGAATATTCAGACATTAAACTTTTATATTCCGATGAATTATGTTCTGAATATGAAAGCATTTTTTCCTCGATAAGCCTTAGTTCATCCTCGATTTTAATAATGTCAGAAAAAGCATTGCGCATTTCCGATATTATTGTGGAGTTTCTGTCAAGACCGCTATTCTGCTTCAAATATCCGATTGTCAAATTTGGAGATTTATATATATCACCGTCATCGTAATCTAGCTCTCCCATAATTATACTGAGCAAAGTTGATTTTCCGGCTCCGTTTACGCCAATAAGACCATAGCGGCAATTATCCTCTATGGTCAAATTAATATCTTTTATTATTTGATTTTCTCCAAAACTTTTACTAAGATTTGAAATTGAAATTAACATTTATCGTATTCGTATCCTGCCTTTATCATTTCAATATTTTTTTCAGCCAAATTCATCTTTTGAGGGGGAATATGAGTTTTTACGCTGTCATATAAGTCATCTGCTGAAAACATTGTTTCTCTAGCTTTTATATAAGCTCCGGTCATAACCATATTTCCAAGCTGGCTATTTCCGAAACTTTCAGCAATTTCCATAGCCGGTATGTATACAACTTTAACATCAGAGCGCTCAACTTTTAAGTCTATCAAAGAGCTGTCTAATACTATTATACCACCAGGTTTTACAGTATCAACAAATTTCTCAAGTGACGGTTTATTCATAGCAATAAGTGTATCCGGTGACTGGATAATTGGCGAGCCAATTTGATTATCTGAAATTATAACGCTGCAATTGCATGTTCCGCCGCGCATTTCAGGTCCATAAGATGGCAGCCAAGAGATATTCTTTCCTGTATCCATTCCTAAGTAAGCCAAAGTTTTCCCAACAAACAAAACACCCTGACCACCAAATCCGGCTATAACAATTTGTTCATACATTATCTAACACCCCCGGTCTTAGTGCAGTCTTTATAAACACCCAAAGGAAATTCAGGCATCATTTCAGTGCGTATTCTTTCAAGCGCTTCAACCGGTGACATACCCCAGTTTGTAGGACAAGTTGAAAGAACTTCTACCAGTGAAAATCCTAATCCCGCCATCTGACATTCAAATGCTTTTCTGATAGCGGACTTTGTTTTCTTTATATTGGGAACATTATCCACAGATACCCTTTCAACATAACATGCGCCTCTTAATGTTGACACCATTTCACTGACTTGTATCGGGTATCCCTGATTTTCTACTTTTCTGCCGAACGGCGTAGTTTGCGTAACCTGATTCACTAAAGAGGTTGGCGCCATCTGACCGCCCGTCATCCCATAAATTGTATTATTAACAAAAATAATTGTGATATTTTCGGCTCTGGCAGCAGAATGTATAGTCTCGGCAGTACCTATAGCCGCCAAATCGCCATCTCCTTGATATGTAAATACAAGATTTTCAGGATGTACTCTTTTAATACCGGTTGCTACAGCAGGCGCTCTGCCATGCGATGCTTCCTGCATATCGAATTCAAAAAAGTTATAAGCCGTAACGCTGCATCCAACCGGACATACACCAATGGTCTTACCTTCAAGTCCCATTTCATCAACCACTTCTGCAATTAGCCTGTTAATAACTCCATGTGTGCAGCCTGGGCAGTATGAGAGTACTACATCGCTGAGAGAGTGTGGTCTATCAAATATTTTTTCCATTTTATTTTCATCTCCTATGTTATGCATTTGCATCAAGACATTTTTTTATTTCTTCAAGAATAGCGTCCTGCTGAGGAACCATTCCGCCGGTTCTTCCATAGAAATAAACAGGTTTCTTTCCATTAACAGAAAGCTTAACATCTTCTATCATCTGACCCATGCTCATTTCAACGCAAAGGAATGATTTAGCTGTTTCCGCACGTTTTTCAAAAACTTTTGCCGGAAACGGCCATAATGTAATAGGCCGGATTAAACCAACTTTTAAACCATTGTTTCTAGCTTCTTCGACAGCAGACATTGCAATTCTAGCAATCGTTCCATATGCAACAATAATTAAATCTGCATCTTCTGTATTTATCTCTTCATATAAAGATTCAGTTTCTCTTATTGTATTATATCTTTTTTCTCTTTCGATACAAAGATTTTCAAGCTCTTCCGGCGTAAGATATAAAGAATTAACTATATTCTTTTTACGTTTCATACCTGTTCCGGTAGTTGCCCACGGTTTTTCAGGAAGACTTTCAGGGTCAATATACTCCTTAAACTCTACAGGTTCCATCATCTGACCGAGCATTCCGTCTCCCATTATCATTGCCGGCATTCTATATTTATCAGCTTTATCAAAAGCGGTCGATGTTAAATCAGCAAGCTCTTGAACTGAAGACGGTGCGTATACTAATAGATGATAGTCTCCATGACCTCCGCCTTTGGTTGCCTGAAAATAATCAGACTGAGCAGGCTGTATTCCGCCGAGACCGGGACCGCCGCGAACTATATTTACTATTAAGCATGGCAGGTCAGCTCCGGCTATGTATGAAATTCCTTCCTGCTTCAAGCTGATACCCGGGCTTGATGATGACGTCATAACCCTTGCGCCTGCGCCTGCTGCACCATAAACCATATTTATAGCCGCAACTTCACTCTCCGCCTGTAAAAATGTTCCACCGTTTTTCTCCATTTTTTTTGCCATATAAGCGGCAAGTTCGGTTTGGGGAGTTATTGGGTAGCCAAAGAAAAATCTACAGCCACAGCGCATTGCAGCTTCCGCCAATGCCTCGTTACCTTTCATTAAAACCTTGTTAGCCATTTTATCTATCTCCTTATTTTTCAATTGATATTACGCAATCAGGACACATTGTTGCACAAAACGCACAACCAATACATTTATCCATATCAATAACTCCTGCCGGATGATATCCTTTATCATTCAAAACAGCAGAATCAATAGCAATAATTTTTTTAGGACAGACAGACACACAAAGTCCGCAGCCTTTGCACCTGTCTTGTCTAAAACTAACTTTTGGCATATTTCTTCCTTCTTTCTATACAGATTATCATACAATATATTAAGGGAATGACCCCATAATTTTATAGTTTATATTAAAATCCAGGACCAACAAAAAGTCTTAGCGGAAAACAATTATAAGTATTTATATCAGAATACTCGGATATTTCTGCAAGTATTTTAGGAGTTGCGGTTATAAACTTAACCGGAATATTTGTTTTAACAGAAAATTTCTCCGCTAACTTCTGACCCTCTAAAAGAATCTCTTTATTAGTGTACTGCATTAAATGGGTATTATTTACTATACCGGTAAAATCCAGTCTAGAAACATATTTAATTTCATTATATATTTGTAAAGCATCATCTACACTCTGCGTAAGAAGACGTCTTTCGTTTAAAACAAAAAACATATCATATTCTTCTTTTAGAAAATGTTCGTTATAAACTCCTAAAGGGGTGGCTCCATCTTCATCGCCGCCAACGTCAAAAACAATATACTTTGATTTATTATCAAAAGCGCGCAAAATTTCAGGAGGTAAATATGGGTTTTCTATATTCAAATTTGCAAATTCAGGAGAAATTACATCTATTTTTTGATTTAATAAAAATTGTTCTGCATCTTTTGTTCTAAAATATGGGTTTACAATGTCAAAATCAATAATTATAACATCAAGTCCTAATTCTTTAAGCGCCAAAGCATAATTGAGTGCAAATTCCGTTTTACCGCTTCCAAAATGCCCGGTAATCACGGTTATGCGTTTTACATCATCTTTATTTAAATTATAAAACACAGCATCATTTTTCATTCTGTCTCCCAGTTATTCATCAATATTTTGTCTTTCAACTGACTTTATGGTAAATTCACTGTCTATATTCCTAAACGAAAATTTAATAATCAAAAAACCGACTGCAACAAATAATGCAGCAGACACTAGTGCCATAATGTCACGCTTAGTTAAAACATACCCGACAATGGCTCCAACAACTAATAAAATCGCTAAAAGACCATAGCCAATAAAAGCATATTTCATAACTTTTCTTGTATCTTCATATAGTGTTACTATGTCACCTTTATTGAGATTGAGCTCATTTTTAGCTTCTACAATAATAGCATTTGAAGGGCATCCTTTACAGCTGACACATTTTCCTCCGCAGGCAGATTCACGGTCAATTCTAATTTTTGCAACGCCATTTTTTATTTCAACTACATATCCTGTTTGTTCCATATAAATAATATCCTCGGTTTAAATTCGTTTATAATAATATTGTCATTACCCAATGATTATATATTTAATTTTATTGTATCATTATAATAAATTTCAATCATATTGTCAAATAGATAATAATTACTCAGTTGTAAATATATTTTATATAAAAGAATCTTTAAGATTTTTTGCCTGCTGAAGCATTTCTTCGGCAGCTTTTAAAGTAGTATCCGTTACAGATACCCCTCCAATAATTCTCGATAATTCATCTTTTCTTTCTTCAGTTGATAATAAATTAACGAATGTTCTCGTTTTTGTTTCATCACTGTCTTTATGAATTAGATAGTGGAAATCACCCATAGAAGCAATTTGAGCCAAATGAGTTATACAAAGCACCTGCTTTGTTCTTGAAATTTTACATATTTTTTCCGAGATTTTCTGTGCGGCCCGTCCGCTTACGCCGGTATCTATCTCATCAAAAATTAGAGTGTCAACAATATCGCCTTTTGATAATATTGATTTTATTGCCAGCATTATTCTGGACATTTCACCGCCGGAAGCTATTTTGCTAAGCGGTTTGAGATTTTCACCGGGATTTGTGGAAATCAAAAACTCTATGTCATCACATCCGCTTATTGTAAAATCAGATTCAGTTATCCTTACTTTAAAGACTACTTTATTCATGTCAAGTTCAGCAAGTTCTCTCATTATGGATTCAGCTAAAAATTCCCCAGCTTTTATTCTTGTTTCAGTTAGTTTTTTTGCTGTTGCGGTTAAAGCGTTTTTAGATTTTTTTACGTCATCTTTTATTGCTTCAATTGTATTTTCTAAATTTTCAATTTCGGCTATTTCCTCTTCACATCTATTGCAGTACTCTAAAACAGAGTCAATATCCAAGCAGTTATATTTACGTTTTAAGTCTGCTATTAATGCAAGTCTATTCTGAACAATATCAATTTCTTCAGGTTCATAATCTATTCCGTCGATATAAGATTTTAATTCTCTTGTTACATCGTCAATATCAGCAAGAACTGAAGAGATTGTATCGTAATAATTGCTTAACTTCTCATCATACTCAGCAGCTTTTTCAAGACTTTGATTTGCATCATAAAGCATATCGTATGCTGATTTTGTCATTTCATCTCCATACAATGCGTTATGTGCCTCAATGGCATTAGACATTATATTTTCAACATTCATCAAAAACTCGCGTCGTTTTATTAGCTCCTCTTCTTCTCCTGGTCTTAAAGAAGCAGATTTTATTTCGTTAACTTGAAATTTTAACAATTCTATTCTATGTTCTTTATCAATTTCGGACTGCTGTAGTTCTTCAAATTTTTTAAGAACTTTTGAATATTCAAGATATTTATTTGAATATTCAGCCAATATATCTTTATTTCCGGCAAAATTATCTACAAACTCACGATGTTTTGAGGAAACAAGCAGCGCCTGATTATCCAGCTGGCCGTGTATGTTCAAAAGCATATTTCCAATCTCACGAACTATTGAAAGAGGCGCTGTTCTGCCATTAATCCTGCAGCTGCTTTTGCCGTCTGCGGTAATTTTTCTTGATAAAATCAAAGTATTATCTTCAAGTTCTATATCATACTCTGTAAGTTTATTTCCAACTGTTTCATTTACTTCAAAAACTGCTTGAGAAAATGCGTATTCTGTTCCGTTTCTAACCAAATCTTTTGCTGTTCTTCCGCCTAAGGCCATATTTATTGAATCAATTAATATTGATTTTCCTGCTCCGGTTTCTCCAGTTAAAACATTAAAACCGGCTCCGAAATTAATTGTAATATTATCAATAATTGCAACGTTTTTTATTTGAAGTTCGGTTAACATCCACTCACCTCAGTCGATATTTTTATAATCATCTTTTAATCAGATAATTTATTTCTAAGCACATCAAAAAAGTTTGTATGCTCCTGTTTAACCAATAATGTTGTATACTTTGATTTTTTAATTCTTATTTTTTCGGATGAATCTTTAAACTTGTATATTATTTTTCCGTCAGCGCGAGCAACTGCTTCTGTTCTAAAAGGCGGAATCTGTGTTATTTCAACTGTGCTGTTTCCAGGTATAACAGTGCTTCTTGCCTTTAATGTATGAGGGCAGATAGGAGTAATAATCATTGCATCAACTTCCGGATGCATAACAGCACCTCCTGCTGAGAGAGAATATGCGGTTGAACCTATTGCGGTGGACACTATAAGACCGTCAGCAGAGTAACGACCCATATTAGTTCCATCTACAGAAGTAGATGTGGTTATCATTTTATATGAATCTCCTGTAACTATCAAGTCGTTAAGCGCTAGAAAATTACAGATTTCCTGATTATCTTTAGAAATGATACTTATATCCAGCATCATACACTCAGTTAACCCGTAATTATTGTCTATTACATCTTTTATGGCAGAATAATCACCTTTATCCGTTTGGGTTAAAAAACCCAAAGTGCCGACGTTTATCCCAACAATAGGAATCTCATATTTTGCAGCGTCAACAGCAATTTCTATTATTGTCCCATCTCCTCCAAGCGCAATTAAAAAATTTGCCTCAGAAAACAGAATATTACGTGGAACAAAAGAATAATTTATACCGATATTTTTACAAAAATCGTACAGATCAGACTTATGAATGTCTTCAAAAAAAATCTTACATTCATATAAAGACAGATACTTTATTAAGTTTTTTGTTTCCAAATAATTCTCATCTTTAAGTGTATTTGGAACAATAGAAATCTTTTTCATATATATCACCAAAATTTATTCCAGATTATTTAAGCTGTGTGAATTTTCAACTATCTCATTAATATTTATATCCGCATTATCTCCGGTTTTTCCTATAAACATTAAGTATTCAATATTGCCCTCAGGACCTTTTATCGGAGAATAATCCAAACCTAAAACTTTAAAACCAATCTCTTTAGTGAAACTAATCACTTCTTCTATTACCTCTTTATGAACGTTGATATCTCTAACGACACCTTTTTTCCCAACTCTGTCTCTTCCTGCTTCAAACTGTGGCTTTATCAGACACACGCCATAACCAATTTCTTTTAAAAGTTTAAAAGCCGGAGGCAATATAAGCTTCAATGAAATAAAAGAAACATCAACTGAAAAAAAATCAATATCGTCACTAATTTCATCATTAGTTACATATCTAAAGTTTGTTCTTTCCATGTTAATAACTCTGTCGTCAGTACGCAAATTCCACGCTAATTGTCCATATCCGACATCTATCGAATAGACGCGAACGGCCCCATTTTTCAGCATACAATCTGTAAACCCACCGGTAGAAGCGCCAATATCCATACATATTTTGCCGGATAAATCAATTGGAAAAACCTTTAATGCTTTCTCTAATTTGAGACCTCCGCGGCTTACATACTTAATACCATTATCTCTAACTTCTATAGTTTCATCACCTTTTATTTGTTCACCGGCTTTTAATGCTTTCTGGTTATTGACATAAACACTTCCGGCCATAATTAAAGACTGTGCTTTGCTGCGAGTTTCAATGTATCCGTTTTCTACTAAAAAATTATCAAGTCTCTGTTTTCCCATAACAATATATCACCTCAGTAATTTTTTTATTTTATCCGCTATAGACTGCGGTGATAAACCATACTTTTCCTCAAGTTCTTTTACGCTTCCCTGAGGGATTGGCTCGTCTTTGTAAGCAAATTTAACAATTGAGCGGTCGAGCTGAGACTGAAGAATTTCTCCAAACCCACCGATTATTACATTATTTTCAATTGTTACAACAATTTTAGCTTTATTGCTTTCTCTTCTTATAGTTGAAATATCAATCGGTTTGATACAAAATGCGTCAACCAAAGAAACTGAAAATCCCATATCATTTAATAGTTTTTTTGTTTCCATAGCGTTTTTCAACATCACACCAACAGAAACTATTAATACATCAACAGTATTATAGGTCTCTAACACCTTAGCCTTAAAACAGTTTCTGTATTCCAATTTTGGAAAAGAAACATTTGAGAAATCTGAACGGTATAAGATAGAACCTCTGGGATACCTTATAGCAACAGGTCCATTTAAATCATTTACAGATATATTTAGTATAGCTTCAAAGTCTTCTGCTAAAGCAGGAGAAAAAATAGTCATATTTGGCATTGGTGAAAGATATGATATATCATATACTCCTTGGTGTGTTTCACCATCAGCACCTACCGGACCTGAACGGTCAATTGCAAAAATCATATGAAGATTCTGAAGTGAAACATCATGAAGAATTTGATCATAAGCTCTTTGAAGAAAAGTGGAATAAACAGCAAAAACAGGAACTATTCCTGCTCTTGTAAAACCGGCGGAAAACGTGACCGCATGCTGCTCTGCTATTCCAACATCAAAAAATCTTTGAGGATACTTCTGAGAAAATTCAACCAATCCTGTGCTGAATGGCATTGCGGCTGTTATTGCAACCAAATCTTTATTTTTTTCAGCTAATTTACACATGGTATTTCCAAAGCATTCTGACCATGTGATTCTGTCATTGTTGCATATAATTCTGCCGGTAGATGGTTCAAAACAACCAACGCCATGGAACAGCTCTGGTTGGTTTTCAGCAGGTAAATATCCCTTTCCTTTCTTTGTATGAACATGTATAAACACTGGTTCTTCAACTGTTTTAGAATGTTGCAGAATAGTAAATAACTCTTCAAAGTTATGTCCGTCTACAGGACCCATGTATGTAAATCCCATACTTTCAAATACGCTGTCCCCATTTATTACTATTTTTTTTAAGTCGCTTTTAAATTTTGTTAACCCCTTTTTAGTTGGTGTTCCTACAACAGGTATATTATCTAGTGCTAATTTAACATCTTGCTTAAATTTAAGGTATCTATTTGCATTTCTTAAACGCTTTAATGCTTTTGAAATTCCGCCTACATTTTTTGATATAGACATATCATTGTCGTTTAAAATAATTATTAAGTTTTTGGTTGTATGACCGGAATAATTTAATGCTTCAAATGCCATTCCGCCTGTCATGGCTCCATCGCCAATTACTGCAATTGTTTTTCCTGAAATCCCTTTTAACTCTTTAGCTTTAGCTATTCCGCTTGCAGCTGATATTGAAGTAGAGCTATGACCAGTATTAAAGGTATCCCTTTTATCCTCAGATGTTTTAGGAAATCCGCTTATACCGTCATATTTTCTTAGCATATCAAACTTATTTGCCCTGCCTGTTAAAATCTTATGGGTATAGCTTTGATGACCTACATCCCATATAATATCATCATTTTGGTCAAGGTCAAACACTTTGTGAAGAGCAATAGTAAGTTCGACAACTCCAAGGTTTGAAGATAAATGACCTCCTGTTTTTGAGACTTTTTCAATCAAAAAAGACCTTATACTTGAAGCCAATTTTTGAAGCTGTTCAATATTCATTTTTTTTAATTCGCCGGTATTTGAAATTTCACTAAACAAAATGGTTACTTCCTCTTCTTATATTTTAAACCAAATAATATAAATTAATTTAATAAAATTATCTGAAATTAACTTATATCATTTGGCTGTAAAATCTTACATATTATAAACAAAACACAAATAGGTTTACAAGCTTTTATCTTGTAAACCTAATTTGTGCCAAACAACTTAGGTATGGTTTATAGCGGAGAAGGTCTGTTAATCAAATGAAGAACATTTCCGTCAGGATCCTCAAAAAACATTGTTCCAATTCCTTTAGGATTAACAGCAGCTTCTGTCAGAACCTTAACGCCGGCATCCATAAGTTTTTTTACCATTCCATCAAAATCGGAGACAGAAATTGCAATATGTCTGATACCGGTTGCTTTCATATCCTGTTTTCCGCCGTCAATATCAGTTTTACAAAATTCAATCATGCCACCGTCATCTGCTTTTAAGAAAAATGTTCCTTTGCCATTGTCATAAACAACCTTCCAGCCGAACATGTCAATATACCAATCCTTAAGTGCGGCAGTGTCATTTGAAAATATTCCCACGTGCTCAATTCCTACCATTTTTATTACCTCCTGAATAAATTTTGAATATTATTTATATCTTTTTTGCAGCTCAATAAATATATCATCCCAAGTTAAGCCCTGCTCAACCAAAACAACAGACAGATGATAAAGTAAATCTGCTGTTTCATATTGAACTTCTGATTTTACATAATTTTTTGAAGCTATGATAACTTCTGCAGCTTCTTCTCCTACTTTTTTCAGCATTTTGTCTATGCCCTTTTCAAATAGGTAATTTGTATATGAACCTTCTTTTGGATTTTTCACACGGTCAACAATTACGTTATAAACATCATATAAAATTCCAGGTCTCGCTGCTAGTCCGGTAGGAATTTCTATAAGCTTTCCATTCTCAACCTTACGGAAAAAACAAGAGTGATTGTTAGTATGACAAGCATTGCCGGTTTGATTAACCTTTAATACTATAGCGTCTCGATCACAATCAACATACATATCAACCACATTCTGAATATTGCCGCTAGTAGCGCCTTTTTCCCACAGCTCTTGACGGCTTCTGCTAAAATACACAGCATGTCCTGTTTCAATTGTCTGTTTAATACTCTCTTCGTTCATGTATGCAAGCATCAATATCTCACCGCTTACCGCATCTTGTGCAACGGCAGGTATCAAACCTTTTTCATCGAACTTCAAATCCTTTACAAATTCCATTATTAACATCTTCCTTTCAAAATAGCTTCTTTTAAATCAATATTTCCGGTATATAGCGCCTTGCCTATTATAGCGCCTTCTACGCCTAAAGCAGCAAGTTTTTTCACATCATTTAAAGTAGTTACACCTCCGGAAGCTATTATGTTTACATTAACATTTTCAAGCATTTCTGCCATAGCCTCTATATTAGGACCATTTAACATACCATCAGTTGCTATATCAGTATAAATTATATATCTAACTCCGATACTTTCCATTAACTTTGCAAACTCAACAGCAGGCGTATTGCTGACATCTTCCCAACCACTGATTGCTACCATACCGTTTTTAGCATCTATTCCGACAGCAATTTTATCCTCGTATTTTTTGACAGCCAATTTGACAAAATCGGGATTTTTAAGAGCTGAAGTTCCCAAGATAACTCTCGCAATCCCAGCGTTTAAATACTTATCCACACATTCCATACTGCGGATTCCTCCGCCAACTTCAACCGGTATATTAAGTTCAGATACTATAGTTCTTATGAGTTCAAAATTTGGCATATCACCTGATTTTGCACCATCCAAATCAACGATATGAAGAAATTCACCGCCTGCTTCTTCCCACTTTTTTGCAACCTCAACCGGATTTTGTGAATAAGTTGTCTTTTGAGAATAATCGCCTTTAACGAGTCTGACACATTCTCCACCTATTATGTCTATTGCGGGGTAAATCTTCAACAGTTTATTTCTCCCTTCATCTTTTGAATAATATCAACAATTTTATCGCGTTTTAACTTCATGCTAACTCGGTTTACCACAAGTCTGGCGCTTAAATCACAAATTTCTTCCAAAACATCAAGCCCATTTTCCTTTAAAGTTTTACCGCTTTCGACTATATCTACAATGACATCTGAAAGTCCAACTAACGGACCTAACTCAACTGAGCCATTTAACTTTATAATATCAACGGTCTGCCCTTTAACTTTATGGAAATATTCTCTGGCAATTCTAGGATATTTGCTTGCAACACGCATAATGTTTTGTTTATCAATCCTGTCTTTCATTTCTTTAGGACCGGCTACTGCCATTTTGCATTTTCCAAAACCTAAGTCTAAAACTTCATACAGATTTTTATTGTTTTCTAAAAGCGTATCCTTACCTACAATACCTATATCCGCGGCACCGTATTCAACATAAGTCGGTACGTCGGAAGCTTTTACCAGTATAAATTTTAACTTATTTTCTTCATCAGTAAAAATTAATTTTCTTGTTTTTTCTTTAATTTGATTTACATCAAATCCTATTTTTTCAAATATATCTACAGATAATTCCGCCAATCTGCCTTTAGCAAGAGCCACGGTAACGTATTCGCTGCTGCTTATTTCCTTGTCACTGTCATTATTTTCATCATATATTGAAGCCATGACGCGCTCTACGCCTATAGCTATACCCGTAGCAGGAATGTCTCTTCCAAATTTCGCCAGCAAATTATCATATCTTCCTCCGCTGCAAATTGGAAATCCTACGCCATATGTAAATCCACGTATAATAATTCCGGTATAATAGTCTATATTTTGAACCATTCCCAAATCAATTGAAACATATTTGTCCAAATCTTTTTCAACTAGAATTGAATAAACATCCTTCAAGTTTTTTAACGCGTCTTTGGAACGTTGGTTTAAGTCATTATCACAAAGAGCCTTATCAACAATTTCAATTCCGCCAAACATTGTTGCTAGGTTCTGAAACATTGATTTCATATTGCTGTTAATATTTAAATTGTCAAGAACAGACTGAACAGCAATAAAATCTTTGTCATTTATATGACTGCGTATTAAATCGCTTTCGCTGTCACTCAAGCCGGCTTGTTCAACCAAACCTTTAAAAAATTCAACCTGACCCAAATCAATTTGAAAATTTTTAATTCCGGATTTTAAAAATGTTTCTATTGCAATTTGAATTATTTCAGCATCAGCATTTACACTGTTGTCACCAATTAGTTCAACTCCGACTTGTGTGAATTCACGCTGGCGTGCTTGACTGAAATTTTCCTCATTTCTGAAAGCGCTTCCACAGTAAGAAATACGAAGCGGCAATTTACCGGCAGCCGGCTTAGTTGCCGCCATACGCGCTACAGAGGTAGTTAAATCGGGGCGAAGAGCAAGCATTCTTCCATCATTGTCAAAAAACTTAAACATATGTTCCGCCTGAGTCGGGGTAGTAACATTATACACATCGAAATATTCAAAAGTCGGAATTTGAACCATTCGATAACCATAATCTTTAAAAACTGTACAAGCTGTATTTTCTATACGCAGTTTAAGTTCATACTCATCACATAATACATCGGCAAGTCCTACCGGAGTATGCGTAATCTTTCCAAAACTCAAAATTATCACATCCATAAAGTTATATATTCAATTCATATAAAAAACATTATACCACTTTTACCAACTATAAGTCAATATATTTTGTCTTAATTTGTTATACATTATATAAATAAAAACCGGACGCACTTTATTATAAAGTACGTCCGGTAAATTATACAGAAACATTAAACTGCTTCAAATCCAATATCGTCTATTACATTTTTAAAAATGCTTTCTTCTGTTTTGGCCTCATCATATTCAACTGTCGCCATTTCGTTTTCAAGGCTGACATCAACACTTTTTACGCCTTCTAAAGCTGAAAGGGCTTTTTGTATAGAAGCAACGCAATGGTTGCAGCTCATACCTTTAATTTTAATCTCTGAAGTTTTCATATTAACACCTCTATATTTTTATTTTATCTTTATTCTTTTCAAAAGTAATGAATTAGTCACAACCGAAACACTGCTGAGAGCCATAGCTGCACCTGCAATTGCCGGGTTGAGAAATCCAAAGGCTGCGAATGGAATTCCTATTCCATTATATATAAAGGCCCAAAATAGATTTTGTCTTATCTTTTTCATAGTCATTTTAGAAAGATAAATTCCGTCACAAACTGCATTTGGGTCTCCTCTCAATAAAGTTATATCTGCAGCTTCAATAGCAACGTCTGTCCCATCGCCCATCGCTATACCTATATCAGCACTGACTAATGCAGGCGCATCATTAATTCCATCGCCAACCATGGCCACAACATTATCTTTTGACTTAAAAGACAATATTTTTTCTGATTTTTCATGAGGCAACACGTTAGCAAACACTTTTTTTATACCTACCGACTTAGCAATTGCTGCAGCAGTCGCATCATTGTCACCTGTCAGCATACAAACATCAATATCCATTCTGCTCAATCTGTTAACTGCTTGAACAGATGTTTCCTTAACTGTGTCAGAAAGGGCTACGGCTCCAATAAAATTCGTGTTTTCGGATACAAACATTACAGTCTTACCTTGCATTTCAAATTCGGACGCTTTTTTTAAATCTATATTGCTTATCTCAATATTAGCTGAATTCATTAGTTTTCTATTTCCGATTCTATATACATTTCCTTCCGTATCTTTTCCCTCTATACCCATTCCTACTTTTGCTTCAGTTTCCTCAAGCTCCAGCAAACCATTAACATTTTTAACACAATGTGTATAAATAGCCTTACCAAGCGGATGCTCACTTCCAAACTCCAATCCGCCGATTATTTTCAAAAATGTTTCTTTATCTTCCTGATTAGCTAATATTAAGTCGGTGACATCAGGCGTTCCTTTAGTTATAGTACCGGTCTTGTCAAATACAACTGTGTTTATTTTTGAGGATATTTCTAATATTTCACCGCTTTTTACAAGTATTCCGTGATTAGCACAGAGCCCCGTACCAACCATAATTGCTGTTGGGGTTGCAAGTCCAAGAGAACATGGACATGCAATAACCAAAACTGATACTGCGTTTATCAAAGAAGTTTCAAAGTTTTTAGTAATAAAATACCAAGCAAAAAGAGTTATCAGAGCTATTATCATAATAGCCGGAACAAAAACAGCTGAAACCTTATCAGCTATCTTTTGTATTGGAGCTTTCTTGCCCTGGGCATTTCTAACATATGTGATTATATTTGATAACGTTGTTTCCTTACCAATTTTTTCAGCTTCTACTTGTATAACGCCCATTTTATTAATTGTAGCACAAAATACATTGTCTCCAATTTTTTTGTCAACAGGAAGACTTTCGCCCGTAAGCATAGATTCATCTACTGTTGACCGTCCGCTTTTTATAACACCATCAATTGGTATTTTTTCGCCCGGATTGATAACAACTATATCTCCGGCATTCAACATAGAGAGCGGTACTGTAGTTATAACTCCGTCACGAAGAAGATTTGCATTTTGCGGCTGTAGTTTTATCAGCGACTGTATAGCTTCGCTTGTTTTAACTCTTGCTCTTAATTCCAAATATTTTCCCAGCAATATTAAAGTAATAATAGTCATGGACGATTCAAAATAAAGACCATCCATCTGTCCATGTACTATATTACCTGCTATTACATTATATAAACTGAAAAAATATGCAGACAGCGTTCCAATAGAAACAAGAACGTCCATATTAGGGCTTTTTGATTTTATAGCATAAAACGCTGGTTTATAAAATCTATAACCTATTATAAACTGCACCGGTGTAGCTAAGATTAATTGAAAAATCGGATCGTGAAGAAACATTATATGAATTCCAAGCCACGAGGCAATCATTCCCAAAATCAGAGGGGCGGTTAATATTATAGAAAATATAAGATATATTTTTAGATTTCTAAACTCTCTTTGATTGGAATTTTCTTTTGATTCGTCGTAAACCTCAGCTCCAAAACCCATTTTTTTAATTTTATCTATTATTTCATCATTTGTTATAAGAGTTTGGTCAAAACTTACAGTTGCCGTTTCAGTTGTTAAATTAACATTGATTTCTTCAATACCGTTCGTTTTTGCTAAAACACGTTCTATTCTTCCGCTGCATGCAGCACAGGTCATCCCGTCAATTTTTAGCTCAGACCTCATAACAACAGCTCCTTTCAATAATTGGAACATTTGTAAAAAAAGTTAGCAATTCCTAACTCGTAATAATCATAGCATATTTATTTTATAATGTCAATAAAAATAAGGATGAGAATTACTCATCCTTATTATATAAATCTAATAGAATAATATACTACGCTTCATTATTAAAACTTTGCAGATTTTTTATACAAGCATAAATTTCAGGGTATTTCTTCAAAAGATTTAGTGGTTTAAATTGTCTGTCAGTGAAACCATGAGTGGTATATCCTGTGGCTAATAATTCACCGTCATCTCTAATAACGTTATATTCAAAAACGCATTTTGCAACGCCCAATTTTTTTAAATTAACCTCAATCCAAACATCATCCTGATACTTAGCACCCTTAATAAACTTACAATAGCAGTCAAGCAAAGGAAGCAAAACGCCGTTTTCTTCAACTTCTTTGTATGACAAACCTGAAGTTTTAAAGAATTCAGTGCGGCCGACTTCAAACCAAGGAAAATATCTAGAGTGATGCACTACTCCCATACTGTCAACTTCACAGTATCGAACCGTAATTTTTGTTTTAAACAATTTTATCTCTCCTTATACTATCTTTGCTATACCGGAGTAAACTTGTCCTCTTATTCCGTCTATTGTAACCGTGGTACCGTTTTTCAGAATCTTTGTCGCATTTTTAACACCTACCAAAACAGGAATATCCAAGGTCATTCCAACAATGGCGGCATGTGACGTGCTTCCGGAAACTTCTGTTATAATCGCTGAGGCTTTTTTTAATATAGAAATTATAGAATTAGATGTCTCAGGTATTACCAATATATCGCCGTCTTCAAAATATTTTAAAGCCTCATTGTTATTGGAAGCAACACAAACTTTTCCGCTTATTGATTTATTTGAAAGACTTTGTCCTGACGCTAGTATATCCCCAACCAACAGAACTTTTAAAATGTTGGTAGTTCCGCTTATACCTAACGGCGAACCTCCGGTGAGAACAACTACATCACCCTTCTTAACCAGTTTAGTTTCTCTTACTGCACAATTCACAGCATGTTCAAAAAGCTCATCGCTTGTGCTCTTAACTTCTGTCATAATAGGAGTGACGCCCCATGACAAATTCAGCTGACGCCATATTTTTTTATTTAAAGCACCTGCAATAATAGGGCATTTAGGACGATAAGCAGAAATCTGACGCGGAGTATATCCGGACTGAGTGACAGTTATGATTGCAGCTGCGCCAATATCATGTGCAGTCGTACATGACGAGTGGCTTATCGCATTTGAAACACTGGTTGTTTGATTTAAATGCAAATTTTCAAACCTCTTAACATAATCTATATTCTCTTCTGTTTTAATACAGATTCTTGCCATAGTTTGAAGAGCCAAAACCGGATATTCACCGACAGCCGTTTCGCCCGAAAGCATAACGGCGGAAGTTCCGTCATAAACCGCATTTGCCACATCAGAAATTTCAGCACGGGTTGGTCTCGGATTATGTGTTATACTTTCAAGCATCTGTGTCGCAGTTATAACCTTTTTACCCTCTGTATAACATTGTTTTATCAGCTTTTTCTGAATGGCAGGGAGTTCGTCAAAGGATATTTCAACTCCCATATCTCCTCTTGCTACCATTATTCCTTCGCTGACTTTTAATATTGATTCAATGTTGTCAACACCCTGCCTGTTTTCTATCTTTGAAATGATTTGAATAGTTTCTCCGCCGTTTTGTTCCAATATCCTTTTTATGTCAAGAACATCAAAAGCTGAACGGACAAATGATGCTGCTATAAAATCAAAATCCTGTTCAATTCCAAATTTAATATCTTCAACATCTTTTTTGCTCATATATTCCATTCCAAGCTCAATTCCCGGAACATTTATACTTTTATGATTGCTGACAGGACCGCCGTTTAAAACCTCACATACTACGTCAGAACCTTTGATGCCGGTAACCTTCATTTCAATTAATCCATCGTCAATCAAAATTTTGGCGCCTGCATATACATCTTTTGCCAAATCCTTATATGTGATTGATGAACGAGTGTTATCGCCAACTATATTTTTAGGAGTAAGAGTAAAGCTCTGTCCTTCAACGAGTTCAACTTTTCCATTTTCAAAATCTCCGGTTCTCACTTCAGGGCCTTTAGTGTCAAGTAAAAGGGCTATTGGAAGGCCGAGTTCATCACGCATTTTCTTCACTGCATTTATACGAACCAAATGTTCCTCATGAGTACCATGAGAAAAATTTATCCTGGCGCAATTCATCCCATTCAGCATAAGCTGCTTTAAAACTTCTGGCTCATCTGTGGCTGGACCAAGTGTACATATTATTTTAGTTTTTCTTCTCATTGATTATTTCTCCTCACCTATGTTTATTACTCCCATTTTTGTATATAATTTTGATTTACCTCTAATTTTTATTGCAGAAGTATTCTCTGTAAACTGAGCAATATAAACCTCACCTTTATCTAATTTTTCAGTATGGTGAAACCGTGTATCTTTTCCTCTGGTTAAACCAATAATAGTTACTCCGTCTTCCTCTGCAACGATTGTGACATATTCACCAAAAGTGTTTACATCCATATATAAACCTCCAGATTTTATATTGCTATTAAAAACAACATATATATTTACTTAAGGCATTATATACCAAAGCGATAAAAAAATCAAGCAAAATTAGTTTAAATATAAAATATTAAGCGCAAAATTAAAGAGATTTAATTAATTAAAGTCAAGATATGTATCTGGAACATCGCCAACTATGACTGATTCTGCAATGGGTACTTCTGTAACTATGTCTTCAAGGTCTCCTCTTACAGGCAAAACAACACCCAGTGCTGTTGTAACTTTTACTTTTATTAAATGTTTTGTTTGATTAATTCCAGCGGAAATAAATTCATTACAAAACTCAACCTTTACATTCTCATTTGTTAAAACACGCAATGATACAGGTATTCCGTACCCGGAATAGAACTTACTCGAAAACATAGAAAGTATTGGAATTGATATATCGACGCTGTTTATTTTATCAATTCTATTCTGAACATTTACAGCAAGTTCAGATTTTAAAAGGTTTATCTCCCTGTAATTGGTTTCAAGACTTTTTACATTTCCGCTGCTGTCTTTTGTCATATTTATTATTGAATCATAGTTAATATTTGATTCATTTATTAATTCGCTGACAGCTGAATTACATTCTTTTGTAACTTCACTGTTTAATACTGATAATGACAAATCTTTAATTACTGGATCAATATGGTTTTCAATTGAATTAAATAAAAATACACATGAAACTATGACTAAAATTAGGATAATATAAAATTTAATTTTTGAAGATGATTTTCTATTATAGTATGTTCTGTGACGTTTACACCTTTTTCCTGATAATCCGAGCCTATACTTTAACTTTTTTTGCCAAATAAACATAAGAATCACCTATTGTATGTTACGCTATACTCTAATTTTTGTTACAATTATAAATTTATTTATAAATAAGGTAAATTTAACGTGACAATGATGGTTTAGTATAGTATAATAAACAAAAGATTAAATTTGTATATTATTTTGATGAAAGTGAGGAATAGTTATGTGGTATGACGAAAGTGTATTTTATCAAATCTATCCTTTGGGATTTTGTGACGCTCCAACAGAAAACGATGGAATATATAAAAATAGAATAAAAAAAGTTGTGGATTGGATACCGCACATAAAAAAGGTTGGATGTAATGCGGTTTATTTTTCGCCTATTTTTGATTCTGATAATCATGGTTATGACACAAGAGATTATAAAAATATTGACTGCAGACTTGGTAATAACAAAGACTTTAAGATGGTAGCTCAGAATTTGCATGAAAACGGCATAAAAGTGGTTTTAGACGGTGTTTTTAACCACGTAGGACGCGGCTTTTGGGCTTTTAAAGACGTTATAGAGAAAAAGTGGGATTCACAATATAAAGATTGGTTTTATATAAATTTTGACGGTAACAGTAATTATAATGACGGATTTTGGTATGAAGGCTGGGAAGGACATTATGAGCTGGTTAAATTAAATTTGAGAAACCAAGAAGTTGTAAATTATATACTGGAATGCGTAGATTTTTGGGTAAATGAATTCGATATAGACGGACTTAGACTTGATGTAGCTTATTGTTTGGATCAAGATTTTTTAAAAACTTTAAGATATCATTGTAATCAAATTAAAGAAGATTTTGTTTTAATCGGAGAATTACTGCATGGGGATTACAATCTATTCGTTTCAGATGACAAACTTCACAGCTGCACAAATTATGAATGCTACAAGGGACTATATTCGAGCTTTAATTCTGAGAATATGTTCGAAATAATCCATTCGCTAATTAGACAGTTTGGACCGGAAAATTGGTCGCTTTATAAAGATAAACATCTTTTAAATTTTGTTGATAATCATGATGTTACTAGAATTGCTGATTTGCTTAATGTTTCAGAACATTTACCCCTTATATATGGGTTATTATTTAGTATGCCCGGAGTTCCATGTATTTACTACGGAAGTGAATGGGGCGCAAAAGGAAAGAAAGAAAATGGAGACAACGCACTGCGTCAAAGCTTTGAAGCTCCTATTGAAAATGAACTTACAGAGTTAATTTCAAAATTATCAAAGGCACATATGGAATCAAAAGCGCTCTGTTATGGAAGTTTTGAATCTGTTCTGCTAACAAATAAACAAGCAATTTTTCAGAGAAAATTTGAAGATGAACGTGTGCTTGTCGCAATAAATATTGATGATTCATCTTTCACCGCACACTTTGACGCTCAATGTGGAATGGCTATCGATTTAATTACTGACGAAGTACACGACTTCGGCGGCGGAAGTGATCTTCCTCCATACAGCGTGCAGTATTGGAAAATGGAAAGATAATTTATATTTTTATAAATTTTAAATATTATATGTTTTAAAAATTCATATATATAAATTTCAATAAAAACTGACATCAGATAAATTATATGCACTCCAAAATGAACTATATTGATTACTAACAATGACAGAATATTATTAAAAGGAGAAATTTATAACTATTATAATATTATAGCATATATTTTTGATTACAAGATTAAAATTGATAATTAAATATGCCAAACAGGCTTCTTGTAACTTTTCTAAGAAGCCTGTTTCTACTTGTTTAAAAATATATAATCTATTTCCCCACTGAATCTTCAGGTATGTATCCAGCTTTAATAATTTCTTCTACAAATAAATTTAAGTCTATTCCGCCATTTATAATTATATTAATTAAACTCTTAAATGACGGTAGTCTTTTCCCATTTTCTAAATCTATGTATTGACGCGGGGAGAGACAACATGTTTCTGCCATTTTCTCTTGATTTAATTTCAGTTCCATTCTTCTAAAGTATAATGTCTTTCCAAAGTATAATTTTAATATATTCATCATTTCACTCCTAATATACAAAATGTGTAAAATCTATCAATTTTTATTCCAAGCTATATGTTTAATTGCTGCATATGAACTTTACTTGCTCATACTTTTTATAAAGTATGAGTAATAATTGCATAATAAATTTTATAATTAAATAAAAAAAACGCGGCTTTAAATGCCGCGCCTGTCGGTGCAAATATAGTTGTTATCGGTTCAGGTATAATCTCCAGCGTTTTTCAATTTTTTTATAAACTCACCGGGGTCTATATCACAAATAATTAATATGTTTATAAAAGTTGGGGTTGACGGTATACTTACAGCGTTTTCTAAATTTACATATGATCTGCATGTAATATGGCACTTATGAGCCATAGCCTCCTGAGTAAGTTTATATTCCTTTCTTTTAGATAGTAAGATTTCGCTCAATACAGTTTTTATAATCTGTTGATTGTTTTTATTTATCACAAAAAACACCTCTCTTCAATATATTACAGATGGATTGTATCAGAATTTTATATATTTTGAAACGAAGTGTAATTCATGAAATGCGAATCCCAAAATCTTTTTAAATTTTTTTATATCAAACCTTACTCAGTATAGAGTAAAGATATATTAATAAGTTTTAGGATATTTATCTAACAATAATATTTTTCTTTATAATGTATAAGTTTAAAGATTAATTATATTATCATTATATATAAACCTATTAATTAATCTTCTAATTTCTTATTTCTAAATAATACTCTGAAGTATTGATATGTTGGTCAAAAAAATTTGCAGTTATTAGGCTATAGTAACATTTTCTTTATTGAAAATGTCATAGCAAAAATATAAAAGGGTATGTTTTCACACCCTTTTAATAATCTAATATAGAGCACAATTTTTTATATCAAAAATTCTGTTGAATATATATACACCAAAAAGATATATATTATATTAAGTTTATGATACATATGCTGCAGCAGCAATATCGATGTATTATAAGTAAAATATTTGTTTATTTTTATATAAATAAATACCCAGTTGTCAATAATAGAAATATTTATACTCATTATCTGTATGATGTATTTTATAATTATAAAGTAATTATATTATAATTTGCATTTAGGATTACTAAATTTTGTGGAAACTCCCGCATGAGATTCCAGTATCCAATTCCTGATAAATTGTAACGTTCGGCAAGCTGGAGTTTGGCGGTAATACTTCTTGGATCTTCAAACCAAACTTCATGAAGCCGCCCTTCATTATCTGTGTATCTGAACCACGGTGATTGCGCAACAGTATCAAATTGTATTTCTGCATTATTTGCTTCCGCTATCCTAATACATTCTACCGGTGATAAAGACGTTGCTTTTGTTACTCCTTGTTCAAATGGCAAGGGCCAGTCATAACCATAAGTCGGAACGCCTAAAAGTATTTTTGAAGAAGATATACGGGTCAGAGCATACTCCACCACTTCATTAACTTTATTTATTGGAGCCACAGCCATTGGCGGTCCATATGTATATCCCCACTCATAAGTCATAAGTAACACTTTATCCACAGATGAGGCAATAGCGCCATAATCATGACCTTCATATAAAGTTCCTTGCTGTGTGTCGCTAACTTTTGGAGCAAGCGCTGAAAATAGCGGGTATCCAAGAGGATTTATAGCTTTGTACATATTTTGGAGAAATATAACATAATCATATCTATCTTCCGGGTATATAAATTCAAAATCTATATCAAGACCGTCATATCCTTTTCGTTCCATGTTACCAATAGTCTCATTGATTAATTTACTTTGTATATTTCCATTTGTGAAGACAAGATTTGCTCTTTCATTGCTGAAGTTTCCAGCTTCAGTTAATGTTGAAAGGTGCATTAAATTTTTGGTTCCAAAGCTGTTTGCCATAGCAATCATCCACTCATCGTTTTCTAAATTAACCAATCCGCCGTCTTCTCTTATCCCATAAGTAAATGGAGTAGAGTATGTCATATAAGGCAGCTGTTCTCGAAGAAGTTCGCGATTTATGAACGGATAAGCATATCCGTTGGTTATAAATGATGTTGTTCTGTTTTCATCTTGATATTTAATTACTAATGTTTGACCCGGTGAAATGTTTGTACTGCCTTTTAAGAAATAATTGTTTCTTAATAAAGTTTTAATGCTGACATTATATCTGTTCGCAATACCTGTCAGAGTATCTCCCTGCTGAACTATATATTGCGTTTCAGGTTGCAGTATAACCAATGCTTGACCGATAACAGCCCTTGAGTTGGTGTTTAAACCATTATCAGCTAAAAAATTATTTAAATTTACATTGTATTCATTAGCGATACCGGTTAGTGTTTCTCCTGGTTTGACGACATGAATAATCATATTTATACCTCCGTGATTTATATTTATTTGTTTACATTAAAATTAATTGTTAAACTACTAATTAAAAATATGTCATGAATTTCTGTCTATTATATTTTTAAAAGTATATAGCACATTTCACATAAACAATATATTGGTCATAAAAAATATAACAGATATTTATTTTTTAATATATAATTAATAAGTGTACACAGATTAAACCAACAAATGGCAGATAATTAACATGAATGTAAATCTTACTACGACATATCAATTACAATATATAAATTGTGATTAAAAAATAATAAATGTTTCTAATAAATATTATTATGAATTTATCTGCACTTATCTTCAAACCATTAATTCCATTGACAAAATTATTTTATCAAAAAATTTTTATATAAAAAAATTCTAAGTTTTATAATTCACGCATCAGATGGAAAGACTGCATTAGATTTAAGGTTCCGTATCCCCATTGTTCATTGGGATAATCCATTGCAATGCTTTTTACACATCCGCGTATCAAGTAAGCCCGTATTTGATAGGTGCTTAATGATACATCGTTTCCATTTACAATTCCCCATTGCATTAAAAGTGCGCATGCACCACTGGTTATTGCTGCAGCAGCACTTGTGCCGCTCATTTGGCCAAATCCATACGGAAAGTACCCGCCTATATTAACGCCGGGAGCTACTAAATCCGGAAGAGTTACCTCTGCCCTTGATGGACCCCAAGAGGATTTTTGATAAAGGCTTTGGCTTAAACTATTATAAGCTCCACAGCATATAGTGCCAATTGCTGTCCCTGGAATAGTTGTGGTGTAATATGGTGAAGCAGACAGGAATTCTACATCTGGAGACACAAATCCTGACATTGGAAGCCATGAGTGATAAACACCATTAAGAATAATGTCACCATGAACGATAATGGTCCATATTCCGGGAGTAGCATCTAATATTCGCACAACTGTTAACTGACCGCCGCTGCCCTCCAGCGGCATATAATATTCTACAGTTACTCTGGTATTCTCAAGAACAAGCTTTACCTCTGTGCTTGTGCCCGCTTTTGCCGGTACACGTCCAACTAATTCTCCGGATGGTGACCGAATTGATACAGAAAGCCTATCGGATACAGTATTCCAAAGCGAAATACATATGTTACCGGCGTTGCTGCCGACTCTTACATCAACATTCTGAGTTTCACCAACTGTGTTTAGTTTTCCTGATGTATGATGGCGCTCCTGACATTCATTTCCGGCTGCATTACAAATACAAACTCCTTTTAAATTAGATATACCGCTTAAATATTCTTCAAATATACTGAAACCATCGTGACTTCCAAAGTTTGTACCTAGACCAAGACAAATTACTACCGGCCTTTTCAATTCATGAGCCTTTTTTATAATATATTCAATACCTACCATTACTGCACTTGATTCAAAAGCGTATTCCTGTTGGTCTGGAACGCAAAATTTTTCAAGATAAAATGGCCGGGCTTTTTTTAATTTAACGGCAATTATATCAGCCTCAGGCGCTGCTCCTGAAAAATTATCTATTTCTCTTCCTGCAGCTACCGAGGCCAAAAAGGTTCCGTGGCCTGATTTATCATGTTCAGGAACTATATCATGAGGATTTTCAGAAGATAATGCGGAGTTAATTTGTTCATTATTGTATTCATGTCCGAAAAAGAAACCGTCAGGAGGATCTCCTTCAGCTGTTTGATCATATATAAATTGAATTTTACTTGTTCCGTCTTCATAAATAAAGCTTTCTTGCATATAATCAATACCTGTGTCTACGATACCAACTAAAACACCTCTGCCTTTTAAGTCAAGATACGGTTGGTTATGAACTGGTATAATTCCGGCTGAATCAAGTGGAGGACGGTCCAGTGTTCCCAATATTACGGGTGCAGAACTTATAAACGATGTGCTTAAATAAGAAAGCAAATCATCATAGTGACTTTTATCTATATAACCGATAATATATCTTCCGGATAGAGTCTGTGTAATTGTTATATTAGGATTTTCTTTTATAAATTCATCAAGATAATCGGAACTTCTGACTATAAAATCAAGAGTGTCGGGCGATTGTATAAAATTTTTGATCTCATTTGAAAGTTCCATATTAAATTCTCCTTTTATATAGTTCCAAATCATCGATGGTGTCACAAAGACTTAGCTTTCCATATCCCCAAAGAGTATTGGGATAGGTTAAATATGTATTTCGGACTGCATTTTTGCATAGGAAAGCTTTAACACGCTGTCCGTAAAGAAAAGGATCATTCCCTTTTACAATTCCCCATTCCATCATAAGAGCTGCTGCTCCGGAAACAAATGGGGCAGCCATGCTGGTTCCCGTATATGTATCAAAACCACCGCCGGATTTTGCTGTATAGATGTTTTCGGCAGGAGCTGTCAAATCCAATTGAGGCAGTCCAATTTCATGTATTGTGCCGCCTCTTCCTGAAAAGGTGCAAACAGTGTCAGTTTCGGGTCTATAACCGCCAACAGAAATTGGAGTAACCGCAGTGGCCGGTAATGTCATCGTCATGTCTGGAGTAGATTCAAGAAATGAAGTACGTTCAGACACTTCATCAATTGTAGGGAGCCAAACGTCAAAATTACCGTCTACTATTTTTTCACCGTAACATATTAGAGTCCAAATACCGTCCATTAGGTCTGATGATGCTTCTAAATTAACGTAAATTTCCTGAGCTGCACTATAATGGTTTGGTTCACCAAAAGAAAAAGATATTTTAACATTGTGTAAGTTTAAACTAATATCTCGAACCAATTGTGTAATTATGCCTGTAGACATCCCGCTGGGATTAACTAATTCAAAATTAACAATATCGGAAAAATTTTTCCAAAGTGATAAGTAAACATTATTTTTATTAGAGGAAACGTTAAAGTTCAAATTTAGTGGATTATTTTCTTTAATATTTCCTTTAAAATGGTGGCCGCTATATCCTTCGTTTCCGGAAGCACATACAATTACTGTTTTCCAAAGTCTTGATATGTCATCAATATAAGTTTCAAATAAAGATTGGCCTCTATGAGAACCATTATTCGTACCATAACTTAAGTTGATTACGCAGGGCATGTTATAATTAATTGCTTTATCAATAATATATTTTATACCTCTCATTATGTCGGTTGTGCGAGTTTCTGAACTACCAAGCTTTACTGCTATAATTGATGCTTCCGGAGCTGCTCCGCTGATTCCTGCAGCAATACCGGCAACTGCAGTTCCGTGTCCTATAAAATCTTTGCATACAAATTTATCTGCATTAATATCAGAAAATGTATATTCTGTTCCCTTATAAAAACCATTAGGTGGGACTCCTTCAGTTGTCATGTCCCATACAGATAAAATTCTTGTTGTTTCTGCAGTGTTCATAAATTCGGAGTGGCTGCTATCAATACCGGAATCTATAATTCCAATTATAACTCTAGAACCGGTCAAATGGTAACTTGTTTGATTTTGGACCGGAGATATACATGTTGAGTTGAGACCGAGTTTAGTTGATAAAAATAGTTTTTTTGTTGGTTCCCAATATTCAATTTCTTTTAATTCTCTCAGATATTTGATTTGAGATGGTTCTATATCAATAATTGCATAACCGGCGCTTAATATTTCAATTTTATCTCTTATAGAATCAAGGTTGCCATTATATTTTATAATATATTCCATATGAACACAGCCTTAAAATATATTTTTGCTCACGTACCAACGAGCTGTACATATATTATTATGAGAAAGGATGTGATATTATGAGAACAGATTATATAGATAAAGGAATTCTGCAGGTATCGGTCTCTACAGAGAAATTTGTAATACCAACAGATAATGCTTTGGTTCGTATTACTGATCCTCTTGACGGTTCTGTAATAGAGGAAGTTAAAACAGACAGTTTAGGTCAGACGCCCGCTGTTGAATTGCCTGCACCGCCGCTTGAATATTCGGTTAACGGTGGAGATGAAAGACCATATGCATTATATAATGTAACTGTTTCAGCAGCAGATACAGAGGTTCTTCATATTGATGGAGTACAAATTTTACCTACTAGTTCAGCGATACAAAATGCAGTTTTAAGACCAGCCGTTCCGGGAGGCTTCAATGTTCGCAATACGTTGATTACCTCTCATTCTCTTTGGACGAATTATCCGGCAAAAATACCTGAAAATGAAGTGAAGCCAATAGATAATTCAAGTGGGTTTGTAGTACTGCCTGAACCGGTTATACCTGAGTACATTGTTGTTCATCTTGGTAATCCCGATGACATATCTGCCGGTGACGTTGAGGTTCCGTTTAAAGAGTACATAAAAAATGTAGCAAGTTGTGAAATTTATTCTACCTGGAAGACTGAAACAATAAAAGCAAATATACTTGCAATTTTATCATTTACTTTAAACCGTGTTTATACAGAATGGTACAGAGGAAAGGGACATGATTTTACTGTCACAAACTCTACAGCATATGATCAGGCATTTAATTACGGAAGAAATATATTTAAAGAAATCTCTGTAGCAGTAGATGAATTATTCACGAATTATATAACCAGAGAAAATATTGAACAGCCATTGTTTACACAGTATTGCGACGGCAAATATACACAGTGCGGCGGCTTGTCACAATGGGGTTCTCAGGCACTTGGGGAGCAGGGATATGATGCTTTAAGTATATTAAAAACTTATTATGGTTCAGATATATATATTGAATCAGCTGAAAAAGTTGAGGGGATTCCATCATCATATCCAGGAGAACCTCTGCAAATAGGAAGCTTGGGAGAAGCAGTAAGAACTGTTCAAACTCAATTAAATAAAATTTCGAATAATTACCCGTTAATTGCTAAACTGAGAGTAGATGGAAGTTATGGTGAATCAACAGCGAACAGTGTAAAAACATTTCAAAAAATTTTTTATCTTCCGGAAACAGGAGTTGTAGATTTTTCAACATGGTATCAAATTTCTAATATATACGTAGCTATTTCAAAAATGGCTTCATAAATTAGTTTTATATAAAATAGCATTGTATAAAATATTTTTGCTGGGTGACAAACTAAAAATATCATAGTTGACATTATAAAATGGTTATAGTAGAATATAAGAAAAAATTTATAGGACGTGATATATATGGATAAAAAATTGTTGGAATATATCTCCGAAAAATCACAAGAGCTAATAAATTCTTCAACATGCAGTAATGGGGCAAAATCAGCAGCAGAATCCTGGCTGAAAGCCGTTGGCACAGAAAACGAAGCTTCTGAGACAAAGAATTATTTTGCTGAATTGGAATCAGATATTATGCCTATTGATAGTTTAATTAATTTTGCAGAATCAGATAACGGAGTAAATTGTTTTGGAGCAGACGCCGCAAAAAGCATAGCAAAACATGCAAGGGAAATTAAATCATCAGGGGCAAAATACTGCGATTGTCCGGCTTGTGCTGCAGCAGAGGCAATTTTACAAAAAAAGAATGATATTCTTAAATAATAGAACACTGTTGACCGATTATAATAAAATATTCCGCCGCTCAGTTTATTTGAGCGGCGGAATAAATATTTATTCAGTTGTTATTATTGCAGTATCAAGTTGATTCATCTCTATTTACATTTAGCCAACTTATTGTTTTTTTCCTTTTCCGTGTATCTCTATATCCCATATATTTTGGTAGTGTCCTTCGTCAGTATCTTCCGGCTGTGGTGGGTCTATTACTACTCTGTCTAATTCTTCTATCCAGTCAACTCTACAGTCAAACGCTTCCGATACTGCTCTCAGAGGTACTACTGTTCTATCTCCTACTAACTTTGGCGCTACATCCAGTGTAAATACTTCTGTTCCATTACCCATTTCAGGATTGTCAATTTGCATTACTACTGTTCTTTCACCGTTATTGGCTGTTATAACTCCATCTCCATCGTCATACGTTACTTCCGCACCCAGTTGTTCAAATATTGCTCTTACCGGAACCAGCAATCTATCATCTTCCTCTATTGGCTGCTGATCAAATTCCACTTGTTTTCCGTTACAGAAAATTGCTGTATTTTCTTGTCCTTTTCCGTCCAATATATATGGGTCTTCTTCCGTTCCGCTTCCGGATTTGATTATCATATTATCCTCATTTAAATAAAATGCTGGCCGAACTCCTAATTCCTCATATCCTGAAGGTGTCGCATCATATATGTCTTCATTTAATGAGTACGATTCTCCTGCAAATGTAACAGCTGTTCCAAAAACGGGTGTCCTTAACCAATAATATCCATTTGGTGATTTCCCTATTGGATTATCTATACCATACCATGGGTCTAAAACTCCTTCTGCATTTTGGGCAGCAACAGTTCCAGACTGAGACCAAAGTTCATATAGTTGACTTTCATCAAGTGTAAACATTGTATCACTTATTCTATACATTGATCCATAATATGCTGTTTTTAATTCGGATATCTTATATACATACATTGTTTGTTCTAAATGAGTATTTGGCGCTCTCACAATTATCGGGTAAAATGGGACATTTAACCCGTTTGTAGATAATCTTTTTTTATTTTCGGATAGAGCCTGCCAGTGACTTACTGTTTTAATCGCTGACTTTTCAGATTCTGTAAAATTTTTAGCTGATAAAAAACCTGCCTCATCAGAATATGGATTTAACCCTGTCGAACCACGATAACGATGAACTTTGTCAATGGTAGGAATTTTATAAGGCCATATAATATTTCCGGCTAATTCCGAAGAATTAAGCCATGTCCGCAAAGTTGCCTCTTCCCAAAAATTTGTACCATAATAATACTCCTCACCAAAACCTGATTCTTTATAAGCCGGATCAAAATTTTTATAGCACAGAATTTTATCACTTACCATTAAAATACCATTTTCATTATCATAGACCACTGCTTTCCAAAGTATTGGATTATCATTATATTTTCCTAATTGAAAGTATGTACCAGACACTATAGATAAATTGTTTTCATCCGCAATTACTGTCATTCCCGTAATTAATGTAAATAACATTATTAATAATAAAGCATTACATAGTATTTTTTTTAATTCACGAGATATTTTCATCTTAATATTCCTCCTCATTTCCATCCTAAATATTCTTTACATTCTTGTGTAAATGTTGCTTCTCCATATAATAAACCACATGTCATATCATAAATGAGTCTGTTATAATCCTCAATATAATATGCGTTTGGAACTGATTTTTTAATTTCATCATAAAACCAAGAATATGGTTTATTACTACCAGGATCATCATAATTTCCTGTTGATTCTGCTTCTGTGTTAGCCAAATAAGATGGATGATTTACAAAATAATGCCTGTTATTATTTTTTGCAATTTCAGTTCCATCATTGTAGTAAAGACCAGAATAATTCTGTTCATTTGGTCCGCCTGCGTATATTGCAAAAGATTTATTAGTGTCATTTATTAAATCTTTGTATTTATTATATGTAATCGTAAAATTGTCTGCTTTTCGAATAGATTCGACAGGAATCTTTCCATGTATACGCCCTGTTACCAATGAAATGTCATATTCCATTTCAAATGAAATTATTGTATTTGTAATTTTTTGATCATATGGCACACCATACATATAAAACTGATTATTTGCCGCACTAAGATACAAATCCTTTACCTTTCTAAGCTGGTCATTATAATACCCATTGTCCGGTTCAAGTTCTACATTATAACTTTCAACTTCACTTTCTCCACCTCGTATAATAAAGTAGTAGTTAATATTGTTCGATTTTAAGGGCATGTGCTATAATGTTATTAGATACTGTGGAT